>Ga0126342_10008505_pt1 | contig 18405 bp, 14 predicted proteins | sample Cyp1metagenome_FD_92528 | JGI IMG/M metagenome (GOLD analysis project Ga0126342, IMG submission 92528) | Coral microbial communities from Lord Howe Island, Old Settlement Bay, Australia - Cyphastrea 1 metagenome | ecosystem: Host-associated > Invertebrates > Cnidaria > Coral ...
AGTGGCAAAATAGCGCATTATTTTCGTGTTCTTTTCATAAAAACAGCTGGAGGGGGTAATATGGTGTAATGTAATGTATCTGAAATTGACATCCATTTTGACAAAGCAACTGGAGATGATGTGCCAGTGATTTTAATGTATTTCAACTCATGTATTTTGCAATGATTTATGATTTATGTCTTCAACTTGTTCTTTAGAAGAAATGACATACTGTACACACACACACGCACACAAAAGAACAATAACAAATCCTGGCCGGACAAGCAATCTTGGCTTATTCCTACGGATAGACCAGTTGATTTTCCCTTTTTCAACATTTGGTGGTGGTTCACAAACAATGCTTTGGCCAAAAGAATCCTTCAGGAATCAAACCTCCAAGCCGCTTCTACTTTTCTTCAACATAGTAAACATCCATAAGCCAAAATTTTGCCAACTGCTAGCACCAGCTATGTGACCAACTGGAGCCCAACAAACCACTGGTTACCACGGTGGGCCATCCGCGGATGGAAGCCTGTTCCGACATGCGATTCATCCGATCGTTGCAGATCCAGTTCGAAAAGCGTGCCACTGTCCTACGCCGTGGAACTGGCAAAAGAAACCGCCGGAACTGGCCATGAAAATTGGAAAAACCTGGATGGCTACGTCCTGAAAATTGGGAAACCCAATAGAAATCTGGTGCTTACTAATAAGTTACTCTGGTAAATTAACATGTTGACCATGAAAATAGCACAATTTTAATGAAAACTAATCTTCCAACCGCCATTTATAGAACCTCCAATGTGGACCAAAGAGACATGTCAGCCAGTATCATCTTGCAGTGCACAACAAGCCCGTGCTGGATGAGATTTAGTATAGTTTTAGTAAACCGCGGTGAGAACTCAAGGGACAACGACAATGACCATTTATAAAATCTATATATGGTTTTTCATGCTGGATCGCAGTTCATCATGAGGACAATGTCTTGAAAAGGAAACAAAAAATCCACTCAAATGAGCATGACCCATACATGCTGGGTGTTTCCTGCAAGTTTCTATTAGATTGCCAGAGTAGATTACCGGAGCACATTCATATCTACTCGTACCCAAACTAGTTGTGTCTTAAATCCTGATTCCTTTGCTACAGATCTTGCTAGTTGAATCCCCATTCGTGATGACCAATTTCTTTGCCAGTAGGATCGCGGAATGGTTAAACCAAGATGTTTGCGGAAGATTAATCCCTCTGTTTCATGCTGAAACACATATGTTTTTTTCGACCGTCGAATCGATTTGCATCGGCCGGTGAACTTCGTAAAGTCCAAAACCCACCATTTTAAGCAGCAGCGGCCAATGGCCGGGTCCAGCACGAGATGCTCCGCAGCAAAGGCTTGGGAGCTTGGCAAAGCCTCAATTTTACTCAGCGGAGACGGCGTAAAAAAACCACGGATTCAATGGGTTAATTGGAGAATCACATGTCAGTATTATTAAGTGCCATTAATCATACTGGATGGTGGTATACCCCTCTGAAAAATATTAGTCAGATTGGATCATCATCCCAACTATTGGGAAAAATAAAAAATGTTCCAATCCACCAACCAGTAATAAGTTACTAGTGATACTAAGTGCCATTGATAAGAATATTCACATAGTGGTTAACTAATATTAATATGACCCATTTGCAATATAATTGATAATTGTAATATAGTATATTTATAATACTAATCATCATGTATAATACTAATTAATTATTGGACCAATAATAGGAGTCATCATTTATAACCAATATTGTTAAGTGACATGAAGTGACATGAAGTGACATTAAGTGACATTAAGTGACTATAACAAAGATACTAGTGACATTAAGTGACCTCATGAGTATTGTACTAGTATGTTATTTAAAATGCATTTACACCTTTATCATAGGAAGATCAGTAGCATCCAATATAATCTAAAAATCATGATCAGGTATGATTGAGACAATCATATATTAGATAATCAGTATATGATTACAGTACCTTTTGTCACATTAATATTGTTGAATCTTATAAATGCACGTACATGATTTAATAATATCAAAATGCCAATGTATAAAATATTTAGTGATAATGACAAACCATAGCTGATGCATTGAATGGTCTATGATTAAAACAACAAAATTAAAACTATACAGTATCTCTAGTATGTTTGAATCCTCTAAAAATGTTGATTGATTTGGACAACTATGATGAATCATAATATATGCAAACTGGATACTGTAATTAAACCTTACATTCTATCATATTAGTATCAGTATTATAGATGACAAAACTATTGTATTGTAATGATACATGTTATAGTATGACAATGGTAATGGCTTATCAAATAGTATAATAACATACTCGATATTAATAGCCATTGAATGTAACAGTGTACTCATATTTCTAGACATTAGCATTATATGAACATCAGATCTATCATCAAGTACTACTATACTTGATTCATTATAACCGTTGATATAGCTATAGACTATTGTATAATTGAATTGTCTATGGGTATCATATACCAAATAGCGACCAAACATTGGATATCAGCACTGATATCTTTAAGATTCTCTTGAATCAATACCCTTTGAACCCCCCATCTTTTTTGTGTGGGGAACTGTGTGTGTGAGCGTGTAATATTACTATTATTACTGCTGTCTATCGATACTGATTCCTCTATGATTGATGAACATGCATAATTCATATAATGTATAACCATTGGTTTATCATACTGTTTCCACTGTCACATGTGTAAATCCAAAAATGATTATATAATCGATGGTGATCATGTCTATCAATGATATACAGTGATGTGCATATAACATGCAACTATGTAGATTGATATGCAACGTATTGGAGATTCACCGTTTGATAATCAATCAAATATAATGGTTCAAAATTATTCGATGCATATTATTGTTCGGAAAACATACACTGTAATATATACCAGTACTGACAAATTACAATAACTCACAAACTTGGAAAACAAAACATTGTGGGATGACTTTGCTACTAAACATACTTTACAGCGACGTCGCAATGAGGTCGCTATCATGTATTCATGTACAAAACATATTGGGATCCAATACATAGTTCTATTTCTATATGTGCATATACATTTATGAGATACATAAGTCCTTTGATGACAGTGAATAGTGTCTAATTCAAGATCTTGCATTTGCCGAAACTTGAATCAAGTCTGGCGTAGCCAGGTCCCTAAACTTAGTGCTTAGCTGCTTGGAAGACGACCCTCTGGTAACATGGCACTGGGAAATCTCCACATACAAACCTCTGTAAATAGCATGTTGTGAAAGGTAGTCCATTGCCAGTTTAGAGTTCTTGAGAGAAAAAAAGAGATTATGTCATGTTTCAAACTGGAAATATACCTTTAAAAAATACCTTTGATGTATATATATATATGTATATACATATGTATCTATCTATCTATCTATATATATATACACACGGAGGTGTCCTAAAATAGGGGTGCCCCCAAATCATCCCATTTTTTATAGGATTTTCCAGAAAAAAAAACCATCAATGTTGGGGTACCCCCATGACTATGGAAACCTCCATATACCCTCTGGTACATTCACATGGACCCTAAAAAATAACCCATGTTGAGTGGAAACTAATCTTCCAACCCCGATGACTGCCAGGGTCTTGTAGTTAATTTATTGGAGGGTGTATATATATATATCCAATGAACTATTATGATATCATTTTTCCATGTTCAAACCTTGGGTCTCCACTTGTTTTGTGTCTCCTTTACTGGGCTCTCCAGGCTTCAGCAAGTGCTCCATGACCTCGGGATAACGGCTTTATCATTATTGTAATCATAACCAATAACATCATTACTCATTATATTATCTATAAATGTTATATATTATCTATTGTTTAATTAGTACGATGAGTAAACAACATGGTAGATTATTATAATACCAAATGGTATTAATGATTATGATCTATCACTATAACCTCATCTAATGGTAAATCTATTATTCTTATTCATTAGTGTTCTAGCATGATTACTCTCTGAAAGGTGCGTTTCTTCTGTTTGAATACTTTATTGTCTTTTGGGGAGACTCGTTTTTTTTTTTGTTTCGTTTCAATGAATGCAGTCTTTCTCCGGAAGTGATTTTTTGATGTGTCCGAACATGTTGGCGACCGTCAAGTACCATGGTGAAGCCAACAGAAAGCTAGTTTCACTAGTTTCACCATGGAATGAACCTTGAAAAACATGGGTAACCTCCATAGTTAAATAACCAGAGGGTAACTTCAATTTGGAATGGTCCATTGACCTCATGGTAGATACAGGAAGCTGAGGGAATCGGTCTATCTTTTGGTATCCTATCATTGAAAAAGTGCATGGACACTGAGCAAATATATTTGCAATCTCAAGCTTTTCAAATAGGTTTTGGAGTAGAATCGAATCCTTCTTGGAAAATGGGTCAAAGTCAAAATTAGGCTACTTCCAAAATTCAATGGTTTTTCTGTGTTTCAATGAAACCTTAAGAAAGTACAAAACCATCAGTGGTTGTCTTCAGGTTTTACTCAATGCTGAAACCATACTGTAGGTCAATACAGATCAATACCCAGAAAATTTTGATCCAAATGCGTCTTCCTTCGTGACAAAAAAAAACATTCATTCATTTGCTGGTGAGGTTACTAGTATTTACTGGGTGTGTGTTGCTTCAATATGTATATATATATGTATATATATATGTATATATATACATATATTTCTTGGATTGTGATGATTTCCATAAGATGACATGATGTATTACCTGATGTCGTCCCTGGAAAACAGAGTTTTTTTACACACACAGAAAATATACATACATTAATATGCATATATATATATTTACAACCTTCAGTAGAATGACAGACATAAATATACAAACCCATAGAAAACCCGTCATTTGTGGATCCTGTTCCTATTTCCTTGTCCATGGATTTCGATGCCTACGTTACCGGAGGATCTACTGTTCATAAGATATGGTTTCAAAAAGGGTGCCCAAAAATTCACATGCTTCATCTTCATCATCTTCAGCGTTACACAATAAACGAAGGCGATGCTTGGGTATCCCTCATTTTACATGGATGCCAGTTTCATCAGATTAGTTGTGTCACGTTGTGTCGCCCAATCCACCCGTGGGAGTTGGACTTGAAGGGAGCAGCAAAAAAAAAATATTAATCATTTTGAACAATTCCTATAGTTTCCTATGGTCATAATCATACCACATCACATTAAATCATTTTAAAGCCAATCAAATCCCTATATTTTGTCGGATTTTGTCGCGTCAATCTTCCATGGCTGCCGAGAGTCCTTGGGCATGTACTGCGTCAAGCCATCCTCAGTGGCGCTTTTTGCCATGGCCCAAACAGACTCAGCCGGATGTTTCCATTGATTATCTATACATTTATATCAAGTGCTTGGGTATGTATCCAACACTTGCAAAGTACAGTTTGTAAACTGGAGACGACCAAAGTACTACTGTATACCATTTCCCGTTCATTTTAAACACCCCCAGACACTATGGTCCCAAATAATTAAGTGTTTTGATCCCCTACTAAGCAAAGCCATGTTTGTTTTCCCCTTTTGTTCAATATTGCGGGGAAGGGATGATATTCGGTGATTGGGTTTTGGCCCAGGGAAAACCATCGAATTCCGATAAAGCAACGGTCGAATCTCATTGGTGTTTCAGATTCCGCAGGAAGGGGATGCCCAAGGCATGTCTACGTATGTATTTTGCTACGCAATGCATAGTTGTGTAATATGTGTATGTCATAATCCTACATGTGTATAATCATATATATATACAGTATATATACATATATATATACAGTATACATACATATATATATATATATATATATATACAGTATGTATATATATATACATGACTTCAGTCTTACAAGTGGAATAATCAAAGCACCAACTTCACCCATTACATCCACCGAAATGTTTTGAGATGGTCCTGCCTGCATGAGTTGCTTCCCCAAGCTTACAGTAAGCATCAGGAATCCTCTAAATGTAAAAGGGCCCCACCTAGGATCCCTGGGGCCTGATACTATATATGACCTATGAGCCGCATACATATATACATATATTTATATTATATTTATTGCTGGGATATGATTGTCAAGTGTGTATCATATAAGTAGCTTATACTATAGTTATACTACCCTCTGGTAATTTAACATATAGCTATAGAAAATCACCATGCTATTTATAGGTAAACCATCTATTTCTATGGGCCATGGCTTCCATAGTAAACTGTTAGTTTACCAAAGGGTATGTACAGTATATAACTTGGTTATAACTGGGCTATACCACTATACTAATCCACTGGGCCATACTATGTTTTTTCTCTATCATTTATCACTAGTATAACCCGCTAGTATAGCCAAAGAAATAACAATGGATTATCCACTGAGTTGTATTACCCTCTGGCAAACTAACAGTTTGCTATTGAAAATAACCATTGAGTTCGTTGATTTACGCTATAAAATTGTGATTTTCCAGTTCTTTACCTCAACGAATAAATCAGAGGGTATGAAAATTCCAACAGTTTATCTGGTTGCTTCCCAGCTCCGTAAACATTTCACTTCTAGCCATCAGCTATAAACTACCATGATGCCCAAAAAAAACTCAGAGTCTTCCTGGGAAGTGCTGAGAACCATCCGCCCTTGAGATCCAAGAAACCATACACCCAAAGGCGATTGCGCCGAGCGCCAAAACGCCGGATTCCTGAACCTTTGGGGACGCCGTAAAAATGGTGTAACTGACCCAGTAATCTGAGTAGCTTTACCATGTTTTGAGGCCTAAATGGAGGGTCTAGGTGTGTCTAAAAATGAGAAAACATATAGAAACTGATGATAAGCCAGTGGATCTATGTTCAAACAAATCCGTGTGTTTCGCAAAAGAGTGGACCTGACAATCATCCAACATTGGTGACTTTCCAGCGGGAACCAATGATTATGGGGTATCATGGGGTATCCCAGGTGTCTTATGCATCCATATGAGTGGTCCGTGACAGTCATAAGTGATGTATACCCGTCGGATAATCGACTCATTCAAGCTCAGTGGTATGTACTTGGGTTATCTGACGTGCATCGCATCTCAGGCATAATGTATATAACTGGTTAATCAGCCTGTACATGATGGTAAACTATATGTTTATCTATCTATCTACCTATCTACCCGTCGATGTATCTATGTATGTAAGAATGTATGTTTGTATGTTTGTATGTATGTATGTAGGTATGTAGTCTGTCTATCTACCTACCTACCTATCTCTATCTATCTCTATCTATACCTATCTCTATCTATCTATATATATATATCATCTCTATCTATATCTATTTATATCTCATCTCTATCTATATCTATCTAACTCTATCTATCTCTATCTATCTCTACCTATCTATATCTGTCTCTATCTATCTATATCTATCTATATCTATCTATATCTATCTATATCTATATCTAGCCTATCTCTATCCTTCTCCCTATCTATCTATATTTCTATCTATCTATCTATCTATCTGTCTATCTATCTATCTGTCTGTCTGTCTATCTATCTATCTATTTATTTAGCTAGCTAGCTAGCTATCTATCTAACTATTTAATCTAATCTATCTAATTATGTATCTAAGTATGCATCTATGCATGTATGCATGTATGTATGGATGGATGGATGTATTGATTGATTGATTGATTGATGGATTGATTGATTGATTGATTGATTGGTGAACTAACCATGCGTGTTAGTCACATACTAGCCTGGATGCACATCCACCAACAGACACATGGCTGGTGGCATCCTAAAAAATCAGCTGCCGCGATGATCCAATGACATATGAAGCGGTTGCAAAATCCACCACCAAAAGGATGGTTGAACAGTTGAACCCAAACAAAATAATGGGATGTTTACCAGCTATCAACTGGTGATTTCAAAAAACCATCCAACGTGATTTTTTTTTGTTTGGCCATTTCGGGATAGTAACGCACTAACCATCAACTTGGGTGAGGTCAAGTTGAGTGCATCGTCGCCATGACATTGGACAGTGATTTCTGGCGTAAACTTCTCGCCAGGACTTGTAGAAAAACCTGCTTTTGCAAATTTTAAAATGTTTGTTGCAAAAGGATCTACCATCTGGTTACTGAAGGGAAATCACCATTTTTGAGGTAAATCATCATAAATCATCTATAAATGGGCCATTTTCCATAGCTATACGTTAAATAACCAGAGAGTAACATGTTTCGCTATTTTGCTCACCATTGCCTGGCAGAACGTCATGATCTCACCAAGCTATACCCGGTGTTTCCTCCTCGTTCCAAAGTCAACGGATAGAAACACATCCGGAGATGGTACTTTATCGACTTTACCCTGGATTTACCGCAGAACCATTGAGAAGAAAAAAACATATTCAACATCATTCAGCTAAAATACCCTCTGGTAATTTAACATAGCAATGGAAAATGGCACAGTTATAGTTGATTTACCTACTAAAAGTGGTGATTTTCAATAGTTATGTTAGTTTACCAGAGGGTATATCTCCATTAAATTACCATTGAAGTCTATTAAATCACCACTAAATCCCACGAAATATCACCATGAAAAATCATGCTAGTTACCTATGAAAAAATATAAATAGCATGGTGATGTTCCATAGTTTTTTGTATGCTTACAACTGCTTAGCCACAACTCTCCGTCTTCTTGGTTTCCGCCTCCCAGCTCTCATGCTCGAGCTTCCTCGAGATCAGAGGCAACACCACCTGACACGACACACCAGGGAAAGCCCAAGGAAAATGATCAATGGTTGGCTTTCCGTACCTGATTCTTGATATATCCCATAGGATCCATGGTGCTGGTATATATGCCAACATTGGGGGTATATTGATGGTAAATGTTACCATATATAGCAGCACCATGGATCCTATGGGTATTGGAAGTGTGTATATACATATGAAATAATATGTGGTCATGCGAAATTGCCAAATCTGAGGGCAAGTAGAAGTGCAAACATGATGCTCAAGCGCAATGCTCAAGAAACTTTCTCTACCTTTTGGGAACCTAGCAATTTCTAGAAGTGACTCCCCACAACTGTATACACCGCAGCAAAAATATAAGTTTGTCTGAGAAAAGGGTGCCCCAATGAATGTTTCTTCATGGGGCTGGTGGTTTTCACATCTTTTAACTGAAAATGCTGTTCGTCATTGGGGATGATCATCGCGTTGCCTATCAACTTGGCCATAGCTGGAGGATCCAGCACCCTGGTCAGTTGCCCGACTCGGATCCAGTCTCAGTGCCTCGAGAATTCCCTCCCTATACCTCAGCTGATCTCTGACATGGATGATTCAACAAGTTGATATACCTAGACTAGACCATCCAAATCCCCCCCAAAAAAGATCAAAGCACCAAAGAAACATGGGCTAAAGCAATATTTTAGAATGTTCAGAGGGTCTGATGTTCCATTGGCCCTCTGGTGAGTGGCCACCATTTCTTACAAACCAGAACTTGGAGCAGTGTCAGGCTGTGTCCCCTTGGGTGTTGGTTGTACAAATTGCGGGGTACATGTTCATCAGGTTTGAACTCAAACTCATATATGGGAAGGATTATCCATGATTATTTATGGTTAACACATGGTTATTATATGGTTAATGAATAATAAACTGGTTGGTGGTGCAATAACCATCTTGAAAAATGATGGAGTTCGTCAATGGGAAGGATGACATCCCGTATATGAAATGGAAAAATAAAAGTTGTTCCAAACCACCAACCAGATTATATAAATATATAACATGATTTCATGTGAAGGGTTTACCAACTGAATGGATATTGATCAGCAAATCCCCGTTTGATTCACAACTAAAGCACGGTAACATACAAATGGGACTCAGATTGAAGCATAAGAATAAAAGCTGCTTCACGGATGTCTGAAGCGATTTGACATATGCGACATGGTCAAGTTACATACCCTCTGGTAAACGTTTACATAACTATGGAAAATTACAATTTTTCATGGGAAAACTCACTATTTCTATGGCCATTTTCTATAGGTTTTACTGTTAGTTGACCAGGCCGGGTCGGTTTTGAGGTGCTGTGGTCATCCCCTCTTTGGAATCCGATGGGTCGATCAAATGGATTGGTGACCGGAGGCATTTCTGACCGGTCAGATCTACTTAGATGGGCCATGGGGAAAACACGATTCCTGGTTAGTAACTGGGGATTTGTTACCCCCTATTGTCACCTATTAGTTAGTAACTGGGGTCAGATCTATTGTTATAGTTAGCTAATTTGGTGCAAATAAGTCCAATTTCACTAGGGTTGATTAGGGGGTTATATCTATAGTTCATGGGGATTATAAACCAACGAACATCACTGGGGGGTACCACCTGGGTACCACCTTGTCGGTGTCGGAAAACATGGTTCACTTTTCAAATCCACCAACTAAATTATCGAAAGATGCGTGTTGCAAATATTGGAAAATCATTGGAAACTCTGGAAATCATTGGAACATCACCCATAAATGGACGTTTTTTAAGCTGGCTAGCTGGGAAATTAAATTCTATTAATGGAGGTTTTAACGGGAAAAATATCTGAGAGCTATTACTTAGTATCTCTTAAGTAATATTTTGATTATAAGAATTATTACCCAAATGCGAACCGTGGTGCTGGAATATGCACACGAACATTTACCCGAACAATTTATTACCCAGTCATGTAGGGAAATATACCAGCACCATGGTTCGCATATGGGTTACTGCTTGTTCCAGAAAATTCATGAAAGTTCTAGTCTTCCAACCCCAACTGGTTCCAGCCCCGTCTCTAAGAGGCGTTTTTCACCTGCCCTACCCCCTGCTACAACTTGAGTGGCATGTGGGACAAATTGTCCAAGGAAGAAGCCGCCGCCTGGGTGCCCAAATTTCAATGGCTGGGGTATCACTTTCGGGCGCACATGACTTCATTTTTTTGGGGGGGGGCTGGTGACTCAAGGCCTCCCTAAGATTGTACTCTAGTAGGTTCTACAACAATCAAACTGGGACACCCTTCTTCTTGACAGTGAGTTGTGGACGGGTGATTTGTAGATTTGGAATGCAGTGTGATATTCACATTCCCATCATTATATCAAGAACACCAACCAATTCATTTCTCACAGACTGACCAACCAAATCATATCTCACAGACTGGCAATCCAACATGTAGTGTAGACCGTCGCAAGCGAACTCACAAGGTGTTACTGGGGATTGCTGGGATCTATCCCATCATCATCATAATCATTGGCTTGCAACATTGTTGTTACTCGCATCTCCCCAACCGGAAATAAGAGACTGTAAAATGAGCGATTAAAAACTAGATCCTGTCCCATCATAGTTGATTAATCACAAGTAGGTATCACCATTATTCACCTAATTTCATCCCAACTAAAATGACCAATCAACAAAGACATTTCTCCCCTGGCAGGCACCTTTCGAGCTGTCCACTCAGCGCCCCATGCGCCGCCGCCGTTGTGCGCCCCACCATCCTCAGGTGAAAGTCCAACATCTCGAAAAAATATTGAGCCCAAATTTCAATGTGGTATTACCCTCTGGTAATTTAACATAGCTATTGAAAATGACCATTTATAGTGAGTTTTCCCATAAAAAATGGTGATTTTCCATAGCTATGTTAAATTACCAGAGGGTACCCGGTGCCCTGAAGTACCCTGAAGTTCCCGATTTCTTGCTGATAGTATCCCGAAGTTGATGGTTTATGGATGATGGTTTACATCTTTCATCATCTTTCATTCTTCCTCTGGCGCCTTGAGTTGTTGCAAACCCGAGCTTCAGGCTTCAGATTCCACCAGTTTATGGCTACATAAAGTTTGTGGAAGTTTATTGCTTAATCCATCTACCTATACAATGATTAGTAACAAAAATGATGACAGAGAACATAGTATTATACAGTACATCTATATACAACATATATATATATATATATACAGAGTGTACTTTTTTTACATAATTACTGTATACATATATATATATATATATATATATATTACATGTATATATATATACACAGTAATTATGTATGTGCTGTGTATATACATAATATGTACACGCAGTGTATACACTAGACCCCAATTGAAATACCTGCAGACCAACTTATCGGTCACCGAGTTCTTGGCTTCGTCCTCCTCATCACCCTGTTCCTGCGTGGGGTCTGTCAATCAATGGACATTTCATAAGGAACATGATGGTACAAATGTTGATTCACCAGGGTTATGTGGGTTTTTTTAATGGGATGATAGCCTTTTCAATATTTTTCAATAGGGATAGTGATGATCAATCATCGATATCTTCGACACCAAGGTTCAGCAACCTACTAGTGCGTTGGCTGGATTGACATGTGCCATGCGTTTTTGGCAGTAACCTCTCCAATTTGGGTTCCAACTTCGCTAATTTATGCTCAATTGATCTACAGTAAATTGAACATTTGTGTGGTCATATCATCATGCGATGTCATGCGTAGTTTCATTCAGTTTCCTAGTTGTATCCTGCATGTTTTCCTAGTTGTATCCACCCAAGGACTACCTCTACTCAAGTCCCTGGCCAAAAAACGCACTGGGCCGCGTAAAGCCCCGTTTTTTTCGGGTGAAACGTCTGTGGAGTGAGCCGGTGAGCACGGTGGCGAACGTTTGTCCAATGGTTTCCTGTCCAAACAGGTGTCAAAACCAGGAATCACTAGGGGTTGGTTCAAGGGAAACCTCTAGAGCAGAATCTACATGTATCTACCAAATGTATTTTTGGTTCATACAAACACTTACCTTTCAACAAAACAACTCACAGGGACATGTCCTTAGCCAGCCGGCTGAATGGGTACCTGGAATCCTGGAAGCCAGATGCCAACAACCCCAGCAACAGTAAGCAACAGTAAGTTGGCATCATGGGTTCCCGGGGGGCATGGTTCAAACTTGCCATCACACTTTTCATGGCGCTTAGTTTAACCTTTCTCAACACGCAAAATTGAATGTCACTAATTAATTGATTTCTAGCCAATTCTGCGCAGTTGTTGGCAAACAAACATGTAGAATCTTCAATTTGTAGATTGGAGAAGCACTTCTTTCTCAACCGTTTCTCAGTTTCCATAGTTTCGCAAGTTTTGATAATTTACCCTCTGGTAATTTAACACAGCTACTGAACATGGCCCATAGAAATAGTTTATTTTCCTCTTAAAGGTGATTTTCCATAGCTACGTTAGTTACCAGAGGGTAAATGTTGATATTCGTTGCTATGAAAGATAGCCACCGGATGCTGTCGCCACCGCAGGACCGGTGATAGACTCAGGTGACCAGTGTCAGTCTTCATCTTCGTCGTCATCCCCGTCGTCCGCCTTCGGCTGTGCTTCGTGGTTAAGGTATGGTAATTACCCTTTGGTAAACTAACATTGCCATGGAAAATGGATGATTTTTTCTCATTTGTAGATGATTTATGATGGTTTACCGGTTTACCTATTAAACATGGTGCTTTTCCATATAGTTTTCTTGCAGTTGGTTTCTTATGGCTTCAATGGAACATGGGAAATCGGAAAATGTGCAAATAGAATGGGTTAAACCCAAATCTAGGAACATTGACATGCTGAACACTGAACTATGCAGCCGCACTTATCATTGCCGAGCCCAACCATCCGGTAGGATATGAGCCAGGGTCATGACAAACAAAACATCACAAAAGCAATTAAATAGGAGTACTGAATCTAGTTGTTGCTTTCTAAAATAGGCCTTTTACGAACCATTTTAGGCATTCCTTTAAATGAGAGACATCATGCTAAGATGGGCCATGGGTTCGCCCAAAGCCACTGCATCTTGCGATGACTCTGGGCTCTTGCAACGTTCGTAACAAGAACGGTATGGTGCATACCTAGACCCTCCAACTACCAACCCAATATTGTTAAAAGTACTATGATGGCGATGATGATGATGATGATGATCATGATGATGATGATGATGATGATGATGATGCGGTAAAACACAATTTTAAGGGTACTTAGAGGGTCAGACGTAATAAGCAAAAAATATGGAACTGAAGTCACTACTACTTTAGCATGGTGTAGTCCGAACTAACTCAAATATGGTATGGCCGTTAATTTCCGATTACATACTCCAGCCATATTGTTATCTTTTTGCAGGTAGTTGTACTTACCTAGACCCCACAACTACCCCCCAAAAAATGGCAACCGTATTAAGATTATGGGGGTAAAACATCATCTCTCAGGGCCGTAGGGTACTTGGAGGGTATAGGCATATGATACATCATAAACTGCAAATGAGTAAGTTGGTTCAACTGGCTGTTGTCCATCTGCAACATCAAAGTGTCATGCTTGCTTCGAATAAGACACAGTAAGACACAGTATATCTTCCAGCTGGAAGCCCCCAAGAAGTTCGCTTTAGACAACTTACCCTCTGGTAATTTAACAGAACTATGGAAAATCACAATTTGTCATGGGAAAACTCACTATAAATGGTGATTTTCAATAGCTATGTTAGTCATTACCAGAGGGTAACATGACGAACACGTAGATTACACAGACAGATCCCCCATTGCTGCTGGCCTCAGCGTCGGCGTCATCGGCGTCATCGGCGTCATCTTCCTGGGGGTTACACAGTGAAAGGCACGTAACTGGTTGGTGGTTGAGCCTACCCCTCTGAAAAATACTAGTTACTAGTCAGTTGGGAAGTTGGGATGATGACATTCCATATTAATGGAAAGTCAGTCAAAATTCCATGGTTCCCGTCACCACCAAGCAGCAATAGGTTGGGGTGTCCGAATTGCAATTGATGGGGCAATTTTGGGCAAGACGCATGGCATCCAAAATTCATGGTTGGCGATGGGTGGAGATCAGTGGAGACTATCAGCCAATCCGAAAAATAAAGGCGTCGGAACTACTGACATAGCTGGAGCTTTCAATTCGCTTTCAATAGCACAGTTCACAGTGGTTGTTCGGAACTGTATGACATGTAAAAAGACCCGAACAGAAACTGGTGTGTTTCTAAAATCCCGCAATCTGCAATAGCGAATCAACCTGAGAACCCGACCATTTAAATTCTAGTTCAGTGGTTAGCGAAATATAGTATGTACTAATACTTCCACCTTTGTGATTATTGAAGAGCCCCATATGCAACGGAACAGATCCCGTACGAAACCAAACGTTCAAGGGGGGGTATTTAATATTGGCAGATGGGAGTATGCATGAATCATGTCTATTGATGTCTGTTGATAACTGGATGTCCATTACCTCCTCTGACTTCTTCTGGATTCATGAAGAGCCCAGCAATATTATCACACAACCAACATGGACATCGCCGACGCAAAACAAAATGCGATAACAAACTACATCAGAGCCATTGATGCATGACAGCACCCTCCAGTAATCAAACATGACTAGGAAAGCACCGATAAATGGAGCTTAGAATGGGAACATCAATGGGGGATTTCCATTGTCGCCTTTACCGGAGGGTAACAGCGCCATCATCCAGTTGGCTCAGTTGGCGATTTCGAGGGTTTGAATCGTAGAGGTACTACAAATCTACAACTACTTCTGGATCCATTTTCGACTCCAATGCTAAGGATGTACTGTACATCCTTATGTAGTCCCAGTTCATTTGAAGTATCCTAATCTAAGGTCCTAAACATTGGCTTCACTCTTCCGAGTCCCACCTTTGGGCCATGGGACCCAGCACCCTAAAATTGGGTGGTCAATGCTGGATTGCTGGCTGCTTCCAAGGCTATCCCATGATGGATCCCAGAACTTCGAGATACTTCGAGCCTCATCAGCTTCATCCGCACCCTGCCGAGGGTCACTGCTTCCACTGGGTTTCACTTGAAATGGCGCAACGTATGGGGATTTCACACACATTAATGACAATGACATATCATGACATATCATGACATGGCAGGTTGGTGGGTGACCTACCCCTCTGAAAAATATTAGTCAGTTGGGATGATGACATTCCCAATATAAGGAAAGTCATAAAAGTCATGTTCCAATTCCAAAGCACCAATCAAATGGATTTCGGGGTTCCAGTAACGAAGCCACCATGGTACTAGCCTTAAGATACCATCGGAAAAAAAAAAAAAACATATTAAAATGGATCTCCAGGGTCTTGCGGTGGAGACACAGCCAGACTCAAAAAAAAAAGCTGGTCATCTGGATAAATCTCAAGAATTCAGAAAATATTTCATAATAACAGTCCCTTAAAATATCTGACATGGCACTGGCACAAGACATATTCAAGTGACTTTTCCGCATGCAGCCGCATGGTGTTCCCTGAAATTTGGGACCAGCGCCGAAAAGCAGATCTGTGGTCTCAAAAAATGGGAACCTCAAAATTCATCCGGTTTATCATGATGTTCTCCATTCAAATGGTCATACATTGACAGTAAATGATTCTGGATCTAAACCCTGGTATATATATATAGGTGCCCTAAGTATCCTTAAGTCATAGCTGGTGAATGGATCAGTGTTTCCCCCCAGTCATATTCCATCGCCTTGGCAGCATGAGAGTGGTAGTCCTGACAGACAAATATGGCCAAATCTTGGGCATACATGGGGTATACCCCCTAGTAAACTAATATTACCCTCTGGTAATTTAACATAGCTATTGAAAATGGCCATTTATAGTGAGTTTTCCCATTAAAAAAGGTGATTTTCAATAGCTATGTTAGTTTACCAGAGGGTAAACTATGGAAAATCACTCTTAAGAATTGGAAAACCAACGAAGTAAAGGGGCCCGTTTTCATAGCTATCTTAAATTCCCAGAGGGTCAGTTGAAAAGTTGGGTACTTAAGTTATGGCCATGTTCATGCGGAAAATGAGGTGTTAGACAATAAGGAACTGGTGAAAATACACCATACTTAGACCCTCCAACTATCAAAAAATTGTAAAGTAATAAAATAATGGTGTAAAACACAATTTTTACGGGTATACTTGGAGGGTCTAGGAATACATCATAATACACTGCAATAGTGCTTCATCCACCAGTGGAGCGGGAGGACCAAAGGGTCATAATCTGAGCACTGCTCAAAAGAGGCAGGCCCGCACTCACTGTGATGTGTGCTAACCAATCAACCACTTTGCCAAGTTTGTGGCTAATCTTTGGTAGTCCACAAAAAAAAAATCTGGTTATTCTCCATGTAGAGGAAAAAACTAAGGGATTACATATGTCCTACCTATCCAGTTGGCTGGGTATATCAGAGCTTTTATATCACACTATCATACCCCCCAAGTATATACCCTCTGGGTATTTAACATAGCCATGGTATAGGTGGGGAGGATTTGGTAAACATTGTTATAATTCCATAGTATATAGTATATATATATGATCATATGTATATATATATATATATCGTATTATACTTATACTTATTGGTTTATCCCATACTTATTGGCTATGTTTATAGTATACTATATACTTATACTTATTGGTTTCCATACTATATACTATATGACTATGTATACACGTGTTTCCCAATACTTATTGGTGTATCCCATGAAAAATCCACTCGATCCCTCGGAATGCCATGATGGCCTCACTGAGTCTCTGCACCATCCTCCACTTTCCCAAACAATGCAAGACCTGGAAGGTCCAGTGTTGAAAGCCATGCAAAAACATGGAATATTTAGCCATGACATTGGGTAATGTAATGTGAATAACCAAGGACACTGGTGGTACATATTATATATATACATAACCAAGCCTAATAAGGATATAATTGGATATGATATGACAAACCAATAATAATGATGATATGGGTGCGTCTGAAAATATTGTTTTTTTAGCTCCAAGCCATGGTCACGTCAAGCCATGGGACAGTGATGACACAGCCAAGTTGATGAAGCCGCGAAGGCAACGCGTTTGGCAACGCGTTTGGCAACTTAGGGAACAGCTGGAACCAACACCACTAATGTGGTTAAAACAATGTCATAAGCCACCCATTTGAATGGTAACCACACCACCTATAAACATACGGTGAAATTGGGGATGGTTTATGGCATTATTTTACCAACATTAAGTGATTTCATACACTGACCTTTTTCCGCCAGATTCAATTTAGATCATCGGTTTTTCAAGCGAAACATCATCAAGCCCCAGACCGGACTGCAACCAAAAACGACAACCGAGAAGTTTCGTGCAGAATGGGGATGTCCCCGTGTAGATGCGATATGAAAGGGAAACTGTCAGGACACGGGTCTGTCTTCATAACGGCATAAACCATAAACTGATAAAACCTGGTGCTAAATTACTTTACTTCGTGTGATCCCCACCATGACATTTATACATTTTCTTACTGGCAAATCTTCTGGCATTCTATCTGACATATCTTCTGACATTCTATTTGGCATTCTATCTGGCATATC
>Ga0126342_10008506_pt1 | contig 18404 bp, 16 predicted proteins | sample Cyp1metagenome_FD_92528 | JGI IMG/M metagenome (GOLD analysis project Ga0126342, IMG submission 92528) | Coral microbial communities from Lord Howe Island, Old Settlement Bay, Australia - Cyphastrea 1 metagenome | ecosystem: Host-associated > Invertebrates > Cnidaria > Coral ...
CTAACCAAACCCTATGCAGAATCTAACAGAAACCCAACAAAACCATGGAGAATCTATCAGATTATAGATCCCAGCTATAGATTCCCACAAATAGATTATTATAGGAAAGTTGACCCCCCCCTAAAAAAAAAAAATAGGGGGGGGTATTTATTATTAGGCAGCCAACATTATGCCATTTTACAGTTGACGCACTTTTGCTGGATATATTTTGGTTTGGTTGGTGAAATTGTTGCCTTATATACTTCCCTCCGGTATTCAACCGTATAACTGATCGAAAATCCCCGAACTAAATAGAGAAGTTTTCATAGGAACATCAACTATAAATGGAGGATTTTCTAGCAAGCCATGTTTGTTTACCAGCAGTGAGTCTGTGAATCTTGTACGGATCAGGGCGCCAGGCCCTGCTGGGCTCCCCTTATCGGTTGGTTAATATCCCCAATATCTACCCATTGTTGGTTAAATCCTTCATGTATGCCTGAAATCACTATTGTTGTTGGTGAAATCATGTTAAATCACCATGCTTGCTGGCTAAATCTTATGTTTAATGATTTTAATGGCTTCAATCACTATTTTCGTTGGTCAAACCATGTTTAATTTCACGTTTTTCATGGCCCAAAATCACCACAGAAACCCACGCGCCTTGCCTCAAAAAGGTCACTTTGAACGACTGCCCTTCAAGGGTCCGGTACAGGAGCAGGTCTCAGGCGGGGAAGTGCGGGTGAGACCGGTGGCACCGAAGGGGCTTGCGTTTTTTGGATTCAGCATGATTACCCTCTGGTAAACTAACATAACTATGGAAAATCACCATTTTTAATGGGAAAATCCACTACAAATGGCCATTTTCAATAGCTATGTTAAATTACCAGAGGGTACATCTTTCCATTTTATGATGATTTGTGAGATGTTTATGGTATTTTATGATCATGTATATTATGGATTTTATGATTTTATGTGCCTGAGAATTCTTTAATTTATGAGATATGATGATGGTTTTATGACAATTTATGATAATTTTTGGACCTAAATGAATGTACAACCAGTAGTTGTATATCATGTGAATGATGAGATGGTATGATGATGGTATGATGATGGTATGATGATGGTATGATGATGACGATGACGTTGACGATGATGATGATGATGATGATGATGATGAATAGTCTGGTCTGATCTGGTCTGAGATGGAGATGTTATGTCATGTGATATGTTATGTCATGTGATATGTTATGTCATGTGATATGTTATGTCATGTGATATGTTGTACTGTAATATGATACGCTAGTACGAGACGTCATCATATGATGCTTGCCACTTGGCCAGTCCAACAGCCACGCCGAGAGGTATCATCAAAGCCGCCTTGAGCCTTCACTCCATGGTGGTCGGAGACTCACTCGTTTTGCATTTTGTTGCACCTAAGGATACCCCGTAACATAGATGTGCATAACATCCACCATGTCTAGATGATTTTCCGATAGAAACCATAGGTTGTTCGTAGGGTTTTTCCACATCGACGTTAGGTTACCCTAGTGGCCCTAGTGTACTTGAGACATCCTCATCCCAGTTGTGGGGATGCAACCTTGAGGGGGTGGATCCTTTGGGGGTTGAGTTCCCATGAAGTTTAATGGAAATTTGGGCCTTGGATGATGCATGAAGTTTTCCTGATGGGATTGATGGGTGAGTTACCCGGCCTGGTTATGACTAACATAGCCATGGAAAATGACCATTTATGATAGGTAAACCATCTATTTCTATGGGCCATCTATACCATGGCTATGTTTACCAGAGGGTAACTCATGACCTGAACTCCCATGTTTTTTCCACGGCTCCACGTTTTTTTTTTAGGTCAGCAACTTCCGTAAGACTGCCAGCAACTTCCACTACGAGTTACCTGCCTCGCTGGGAAGAAATGGGGCCAAGGAACCAATGGATATACCATGTGCTTAACGTGGCGAACTGGAACATCACCGTTAAAGTTAAATCACCATCAATTATCGAACTAAATGGACCATTTTCCATATCCCATAGGATCCATGTATGGTATATATGCTAACATTGGGGGTATATTGATGGGATCCATGGCACACCATATATAGCAGCACCATGGATCCTATGGGTATATGTTAAAATTAACTCGAGGGTATCAGCTCACCAATCCCAGTTTTTTTTATATCACCGGACTCAGGGAGAAATACTGCAGATCTCCGTGGTAGAAACCACAGAGCAGTGACCCAAAGCGGTGAAACATCGAGGGTTTAAGCGTTCGGAACTACCTGGTTTAGGCGGTCAAAAAATCATGGAAATCCCTATCAACCAGTGAAGCTGAATGGCTGTCCATTCGCTGGGATTCTACCCAAATATCTTTGAAGTCTTGGAAAAGCCAAAGAAATGCAGCAATGTTTCAGGAGTTTCTGGGATGATCTTCTCAAAAAAACATACGTCCAAATGGGAGTTTCCCGCTGAAATTTTCATGAGTTTCTGGTAGTCACATTTTGTCAATACTTCTCAAAAAACATACGCCCAAAATCATCAACAAAGTCTCCGGACCTGTTTTTGTTTGACCAATTCCTATATACAAAAAGGAAAGTAGCCTCTACAAACTTGAACTCCAATATTTTTCCACCAGTTGTCATATTTCTTTCACCAGTTCTCAGGTCCAAAAAAACTCACGACACCAGAAACGTCGGGTCCGCCGCCAGGTTCAACATCCGTCACATGAGTGGCGTCTTCAGCGGCCTGCTGCAGGCAAAGCCCGGGGAATTCGCCGAAGCCGAGAAGGTTCGCCGAGGGCCGGGAAGTGATGGTGTTGCAGGGTGGGTTTTACCGTTTTACCCGGCCGAAATGGTGAAAGGATGGAGTTTGAAGCCAGGAAAAATGGTGAACATTGATGGTGTACCCGGCAAAAATGGTGATTTGAACATATTTGAACCACAAACATTGGATTAAGAGGACTTAATATGGGCGGTTAACCATCAAACAATGGTATGTTCACATGATTTCACATGCGTTCATCAACATAGAGATTGAAGCAGCCTAACAAGGCTTTTTGCCCGCATACATCAGGGAGCCGGTCATGTGGTATTTTGAAAGAAATGAAAGTTGAGGATTTCACAAAGAACAAGAACTTGGGACCTAGCCAGCAAACATCGTTTTTTTTTTCACCAAGACTGAAACAACAAGAACTTGGCTATATATGTTAGCATGTCACCAATCAAACATCTGGATATTAAGTATTATGTAACCGTGAAACACTGACATTCACCAATCGAATGGGATCAACCTGTTGAGTTGTGAAGGAATTGGCCAACACACATTTATTCGGAAATCTGTGTATATATTATATATAATGTGTTGGCAGGAACATACACCAGCAATAGTTCAATGATTTTGGGGGTCATGTTCCCAAATTGAAAATACATTCGAACATCTGAAGATCTCATGGAACATCATAGAATTGATGTTCAAAAAAAGTTCATAAGATCCATTCAGAATTTTGTAAAAAATGATGAAACAAAACACATTCTAAACATCACCACGCTTTCACCACCATATGAAATGAGTTTTTTGCCCAGGAACGCCCAGGACGAAAATCCGATCTTGCCGTGGACAGGTTATGAACTCAGCAGAAACACGGACCATTCGATGATCCGAAAAAGTAGATACAAAGCAAGTCTGACGTAGGTAGAAGGTAAGGCCCCTCACTTATAACTGGGTCCTATATATATATAACATATATATATATATGTTATATCATGGACCCATTTTATGGGATACAAGATAAATGGCTTTATAAAGCCCATTAAGGTCCATTAAGTGTAGTTATTTCATGTTATATCCACAATAAACCCTAGTTAAGCAGGTGAACTAAGTCAACTTAGCTATCACACATCATCAATGATATATTCCCAGTTGTAATAAGTGGATTGAACAAAAAAAACATCAACATCCGGTGACTATAGTTACAAGTTAAGTTATAAGTTAGTTACAACACATCATAACACATATCTGATAGGAGTTATATTATGTTGTATGAACAATATTATACATCATTATGCTAGTTATATCTTATGAATATATAACATTACAAAACATAAACGACTATAGATGACTATAGATGACTATAGATGACTATAGATGACTATAGATGACTATAGATGACTAACATTTTACTAACATTATATGCTAGTTATATCTTATGATTATAGATGACTATAGTTATATCCCTGTGATATTCCCCATAAACCCATCGACTTCACCCCAGTTCGAGTTCGACTTCGATGGCCACGGTGCCAGGTGGTGCTGTTGTGGATCCACGAGAGCGAGCGCATCTACGGAGATCGCTTGGTGAGTCCCCAGGATCTCAAGAAGTACAGGGCCCTGGCGGCGGATCTCAGCAAGAAGATGTTTGGAGACTTGGTGATGACTTGGATGATTTTTGGTGATGACTTGGATGATTTTGGAACCATAGATTTGATATGATTTGATGCTAGGAACCATATATTCATAGTTTATGGTTATTCATATATGTTTTTTTGGGATGATTTTGGTCATTGATTTGTTGCTGGTGGTGTTAGGGATGTTATTTTTATACGATGATTGCTCTTAGATTGCTCTTAAGGTGAATTAGGGTGATCTTAGGATGATCTGGGATGATTTTAGGATGATTCTAGGGTGATTTTGGGATGATGTTATGGTGATTTAGCATGATATTTAGGATGATTTCAAAGTGAACTCAAGTTTTTTCGGGAGATTTTAGGATGATTCTTGGGTGATGTTATGGTGATTTAATCTGCTGATTTTATGCTGATTTTAGGGTGAGTTGATGGCAAGCAAAATTGGTGAGTTGATGGCACCAAGAATTGTGATTTAACGTATCAAACATGGATTGAGATGACTGAATCGTGGGGGGGGGGGAAGTAAAACATGATAAGACACGGTGATTTGATTTGAAGTTCCATGTTTCCTTCCTCAGTTGAAGATCTGCACAAAAAATACGGCAAAACCTTGATTTATCACTAGATCAATAACATACCATGGAACAGTGGGGGGATTAGATCAGACCTAGGTTTCATATATTTGCATTTTTTTTTTTGTATTTTTTTGCCTTTTTTAGTAGGACACATTCAAAGTTATTCAAAGAGTTTTGTTTGTATACTTGGAGAACGTGGTGATTTAACGGAATAGTGATTTGAGTAACCCCAAGAATGATAGAAACGTATTTCATATTTTTTTCAGGATGACATAGATGATGATTTTTTTCCCAGCTTTCCACATGTTCTATTCATTTGGGGGTTGCTACACTGGGTCTGTTGAGGGGAACCAATTCCATTTTTTACATCGCTGGAATTTCGGTGACTGTGAAAGGCAGCTGGTGCTGAGGAAAGTTCAACTTCGCCAAATACTTCCAGGAAAAGAATCCGGAACCCCTGGTCTTCGCACCCTTCTCCAAGGGAATCCAAGAGATGGATGGCGGAGGCCGCTAGATCCCCATGGATGGTGAAAACGCTTTAAGTTTGATGTTTGAATTCATTTTTTGAGTTTGTAAACTCCCATTTGTAAGGTCCCCTCCGATACATAAGCCAACCTGGCAATCAAATATCCCACCTTGCTATCCAAAGAAAACAGACTATCTTCCTGCTCAAGATGTGTTTTCTACTGCAATCTTACCCAGAGTTGTCTCAAAATATTTGGAAACCCATCCCGCTTGCCCTAGCCTCCCTGAGGCCGGTTTCTTGTACCATCTAGTCTATGATCATTTACCTGTTGGTTGTTGAATGGGGTGAAACCTTGATTCACCAGTGGAAAACGGAAAAGCTATGAGGTGGTGCCCACTTCGGTGATGTGTGTTGGTGTTTATACCCGACTATAGGATACTATAGTATCAGTATCTCTACCATAAACCCTAGTAGTTGTTGGAGTCATGTTTCTCAACTTTTTCGTACAAGTAGCCAGGGCACCATCTTGTAGCATGTCCACTATTCATTGAAGTTACCCTCTGGTAAACTAACATAACTATATAGAAAATCAATGAACATCACCATTTTATAGCTGGGTAAATCCACTATTTCTATGGTCATGTTCAATAGCTTTTTGTATGTTTACCAGGCCGGGTAAGTCCCGATGTTTCAACGAACGACAGGTTTCTACGACAAGATCCCATCCACGGAGCGTTTGTCGCAGCTTCTGGGGGAGGCGTTGCGCGAGCACCTCGGTCACCATCCACGAAGCCAGCAGTTGGAGTTTTTCAGCTCATTTCCCATGACGGATCCATGGTGCTGGTATATTAATGCTAACATAAAGGGGGTATATTGATGGGATCCATGTTACCATATATAGCAGCACCATGGATCCTATGGGTTTGTTGGTCCCCATTTCTGAAAGACCGTTTCTGAAAATATAAGGGATTGTTCATGTGTTCATCGTTTCTGTCTTGATATATCTATGTTTCTGTGGGTCAAAATTGAACACGCCCAAAAAAACAGCGTTGTTGGTTTGTTTTCACAAGTGATTTCCAGCATTTATTTCTGGTTGTATCCCGAGGGTCAAACCCCTGACGTCCAGCTGCATCAGGTACAATGAGAACAATGCGGCCATGGATTTAGCTCCGAAACTGAAGAGATGGGGATGGCTGTCCGGGATGATGGGTTAAGACATATGGAAATTAGCGAGATTCACACTGAGACATGACTGGGAAATGATGAGTTCGTTGAAGTTTGGATTTTGACGCTTGCGGCAGTTTCAAATACTGGGTAAAACCCGATGATAGATGGAACTAACATAAACCATATAATTAGCAAACCTACCTTACTTCTAGTAGTTTCCCTTAACCCTGGATGCCTGTTGCTGTTTAGGTGCTCTTCAACGACGCCATGTGCCACGTGGGCAAGATCTGTCGAATCATCACCAGCACACCGGGACATCCTCTCCTGGTGGGCGTGGGTGGCAGCGGCAGACAGAGTTTGTCACGACTGTCGTCGTACACCTGTTTGTATCAGACCATGATGATTGTCATCAGCTCCTTGGTGAAAGCCGAGCCGTCAGGAACTGCCATAGATTTTTTTCGTGGCGCGAATCACCTTTGTTTGAAGTATGTTGAAGCTGGCCTGTAGAAACTCAGAGATGATCGAAATGTGTTTAGCCAAAGGATGCCAAAGGCCAAAACTCATGAGTATCATGAGTTCCCACTTTCCACCCAGTTTCCATCGTCCATTGGTCCGAGGTGGCAGCTATGGCATGAACGATTTGAAGGCTGATTTGCAGGCCATGTATACCAAGGCTGGTGTGAAGGATGAAGGCGTTCTCTTCCTCTTCACCGATGGACAGATCACCAATGAGAAATTCTTGGTCTTCATCAATGACCTGTTGGCATCAGGTGGGATCTCTTGGGTTTTTCATTGTTGAACTTTTTGGGGTTCCAACTTGAGTGGAACTTGAGGATTGAAAACATCATGCTGTATCAGATTGAAAACATGTTGAACATCATTGAACTCAGTGAACAAATGGGTATGGGTCAAAACCTACTAATCATGTGGTATAAGGGATGACCATCAACCTTGAGGTTCACTGGGGGTACAGGGTTTCGACCCACATCCAAATCAAACCAGATTTGGGGTATTAACTGTGCGCGGTGGCTTTTATTTTTGCATATCTTTGCTCTTGATGGACAGTTCAACTGCACAACATCTGCGCAATGTACCCTCTGGTAAACTAACATAAGTATGGAAAATCACCATTTTAGTATATCCACTTATGAAATGGCCATTTTCAACCAGAGGGTAACCAGAATATCTATGGTTCATTATGGTTCTATATCCACTGATATCTATAGACCATATCTGGTAGAACCATAGATATTCTGCTACCCTAGAGGTCTCGTTGCTGGTAGCACTTCTGCAGGAGACATCGCGGACCTCTACGCCAGCGATGAGAAGGATGCTATCCGCAACGGCGTCCGCAGCGGATGCAAAGGCGCCGGGATTCAGGCGCAACGCGACGACGCGGCGATGGAGATTTATGGAGGAATATCCCCTGATATGGGATGAAATATGGGTTATATAATGTTATAAATATATGATATATATATAATATCTATAGTATATCTATAGTATAGTATATCTATAGTATAGTATCTATATGGATGTGGGTAGATATCTACATGGATGTAAAAATGGTGGATATATCCATATAATTCCATATATGGGGATTTCCATAGTCATGGGGGTACCCCTTTATCGCTGGTTAAAAAAAGTGGAACATCCTACTAAAATGGATGATTTGGAGGTACCGCTAATTTAGGAAACCTCCATTTGACGCTGGTATAACATGGTACAACTGGTAGGTCCTTGGGAGGCTTTGAGGTGGAGATTTTGCTGTATTCTCATAATTTCTCCATGGCAAGGATGTTTCTTTGCTCAAGAGTAGTAGGACATAGCAGCTATAATATCGCAGGTTACATGAGTCATTGAGGACACATCCACCTCCGGTTACAGCTATCATATTAATATTATGTTGTTTGAGTAGTATTTGAAGCAGTATGTGAGCTCATACTACTTTGGCCAGTATGTTTTTTCAACGTTCAGAGGTTTGTCACAGAAAAGGAAGACCCAGCCCAAAATCCAATTGTTCATCATCATTTCCCAATTTGATTGTGAGTTTTGGGATATACAACATTTCCAGACAAGCCCAGTTCCACTATTTCCTGGTTGAGTCCCAATTCACCTCAAACAATAACTGTTTACCATTGTTGATGCTTAAACGACCATATTTCACCATGTGTAATGGTCAGTGCATCATGTGCAACACATTTTGTTTTTTTTAAACACATTTTCCCACTATTATGCAAGGTGGTGCCCCATAGTTAGCTAAGTTGGTTTATAACTCCAAATAGCTATGGTTTATGGTAGATATATCGAACTAGTATTCATGGGGTTTATAAACCAACGTTCACATCACTGGGGGGGGCACCACCATTATGGATTGTTCAGCATGGACGCACCATGATCCCCATCAGGACACACCCGAGAATCTCTGGAGTTTCTTCATTTCGCGCATCCGAGACTTGGCTTTGAAGGGCTTGTGTGCCAAATATGGTGGACACGTAAAAACGCACAAAAAAAAAACGGTGTGTTTTTCGCCGTTGTTCGCCCACAAAAACCCATGCAAAACATATGCAAAACATGGTGATACATATTGGTTTACGTATCCAAAAAACCGGTCAAGAATGGGCAGTTTAAGCATGAAACATGGTGGATACTCAAGGATTTTGCCATCATTTTGCAGACACAACGATCCCCATTGGGCCTGGCATAATCTATACTGTAACACGTCCTTACGTCGGCCCCCTACAATTGTGTTTCTTGGTTTACACCCATGAAAACTATAGATAGTTCTATACCTCAACCAACAGTTTTTGCCATTAGCATTAAACTTAGCAAAGAAAATCTCATTCAACCCCATGGAAATCATCGTGAAATTCCCATGGAAATCCCATGAAATCCCACAAAAAATCACCATGAAATCAGGCAAAAAACCCCCCAAGAAATTGCCGCTTTGGGCGCCGCAGGAAAGAACCTCCACATGTCGCTCTGCTTCAGCCCCGTGGGCGACGCCATGCGGAACCGCGCACGAAAGTTCCCGGCCTTGGTGAACTGCACCTGGGACTTTCGTGGGGAGCTGGGGGAGCTGGGGCTGCTACCTGGCTGTTTGGTGGTGAACTACCTACGAATCGTAAGTGGGTTAGTTCACCCCAGTTTTTTGAGTGGACATTGCCCTTATCCCATTTAGAAGCAGGGTTATAACATGTTATAACCCACTTACGATTCGTGGGATGAGCCACCAAGTGGCTGGTTGCCGTCATGTTTGGGGGTGAAAAGATGCGATTTTTATGGAAACATGTGGAACATATGGAACATGTTTGAACGTCATATAGAAAAACGGACTTCAATTGGATTTGTTTCATCACTTTCAATTTGCCTCAAACGAAATAGTTGTGCAAAGACATGTGCCAAGGTCAAAACATGGTTTGTTGTCCCGGAAAAGGGAGATTTGTCATTCCACCCATTTCCATAGGGATTGATATATACCCATCATGTTTGGATTCCCATTGGTGGGGATGGATGACCATGGCACATTTTTTTCACCATGGCCATGATATTATCGGGATATCTCCCCATTATAACATACCATACTGCTTTATTATAATTAATAATGGAATATCATTGTGTTGTTGTTCTTTTTGACCATGATAAAAAAAATCCATCGTAAGATCGTGATATAGAATGTGATGATGTTCCCATGATATTAGGTCTTTTATCCCACGATATTCCCTATGAAATACCAGCCAGCCAGGATGAAACATATGATATGCCCTCTGGTAAACTAACATAACTATGGAAAATCACCATTTTTAATGGGAAAATCCACTATAAATGGCAATTTTCAATAGTTTTTTGTATGTTTACCAGAGGGTAAATGTGATCAAATGTCCATGCTATCAGGTCTCCCACGATCTTCCCACCATCTTCCCCTTGCAGCCACAACGGTTCTGTTCTTCCCGGTATGCAATCGGATTCCCATGCCATGGGATTCCCATGCCCATATGCTCCATGTATGCAATATTTACCAACATTTGCCCTTGTCCAAAGTCACCAGTTTTGTAGGTATACCAGCACCATGGTTCGCATTAATAGGATATATTATGATATGTTTCATGATATATCGGATATACTTATGGATATTTTATGGATATACTTATGGATTATGGATATTATATAACAACAATAATCCAACAATAATCTATATGGATATTTATATGGGATGGAAAAAACCCAGGCACGGTGATCGATTGGTTCCAGCCCTGGCCCATGGATGCCTTGTACAACGTGGGAGCCAAGTTCTTGGAGCCGATCGAGCAGCTGGGTCCACTGGACCGGAAAGCTGCTGCGGCACGTTGGGCTAGTTGGGGTAGATTAGTGTTATACATGTGTTATACATAATATATATATATATATTATAACATATATATATATATAAACATATATATATATATATATATTTAAAACAAATATATATATATATAATTATATATTATTTGATGGAATCATCTTAAACCCTTATCATATCATAATGATAACAATAAGAATAAACAACGTATTTTGCAGGGATGACCGGTATCTCAGATTGGACATGAACATGGCTGAAGTCAGATCGACTGAAGTCAGAGCGCCAGGACAGCCCAGTGCGCCTTGGAATTATGGACTTCCTTCCCTTCAGCTTTGAAGCAGCAGGACCTGCCGTGTGAGATGCAGAATATGGCATTTTAACCGGAACAGTTTTTCACATCATCTAGATTTATGGGCGATTATGGGGGATATTCCATATGTATGTTAGTTTGCTGGATATCTGAAAGAATGAAGCCGCAGCCTAGTTCTTGTTTGTAATTTTGCCATTTTTGTCAAGGTTTTTGAACTCAACCTCGCCACCGTTTCTCGGTAGAACATGCAGAACATGTTTTCAAGTTGAGTTGGATAGAGGCTCCAACTTCAAGTTTAGTTACCCTTGGATAATCTAACGCGGCAATGGGAAATCCCGCGTTAAAAAAGTTGATTTTCCCAGCTACAAACCTCCATTTGGTTCGGGGATTTTCCAGCTTCCCAGTGGAATGGGAACTGAAATGGCCAGGACAAGTGGCGACCACATTTATGAACGTTCAAAGGCATCTCGTTTGCATAGTATTTGGGCACTCCAAGAGTCCCCTTGGGGGAGTCTAGTGACTACTGTGGTCCATTTGAGTGATGTTCGGACAATTTTGGACATTTCACATTTGTAGTAGATGTTAGCCCTTTTACTAGAAATGGAAAGTGACACCGTCGGGGTCCTGACGTTTGAAACAACATATCCTGACTTTGCTGGAAATGCGTTGGATGATGCGGGGAAAAGTGACAGCAAGCAGAATGAAGTGAACCCATGCAGAATTTCCGCCAAAACGGTTCACAAACAATCCGGTTCAATCCAGCTTCACACCAGAAGGTTTATTGACTTATTTATCAAGTCGTGTGGTGACAGGTACACAATATTGCACAATGGTACACAACTAATTAATTGTTTCTTTTGCAGCATATGCCACATGGATACACTTGAAGAAAGAAACACATGAACCACCCATCCAAGTCCTTTTATTTTTGGAACAAGAGATATGATACCCTCTAAAAAAACATAGCAATCGTGACATCATGGCAATGGACTGGACTAAGAAAACCACCATTTAGAAAGATGGGTTTCTCCATTCAAAACCTCATTTACAGTGGAAAAAAACCCAAAAACCTCCGGCTATGGATTTATTTCATTCTATTTCGATGATTTCCAGCGGCCAAAAGTGTGACTCATGACACTTTTTAGGGAATCTTGGCGTATCTAAGGCGCTTTGCCTATACCACACCCAAGAGTTTCTTGGAGCTCATCAAGCTCTACACAAGCATGGTGGGAATGAAGGCCGGACGTCTGTCGGGAGTTCACCAGCGGGGCGGGGGTTCGTGGGTTTCTATGACTGATGACTTCATGTCACATTCTGAATGACGGCCAGTGAACATGGTTAAATGCGCATGATATGAATTTCTGATTGTGGTCAGATTCGATGCTCGAAATATCTCGAAATGCTTGGAATTGAGATTCTGGAAGCTTTATATATATACCTTTGCACCCACTGATCCTTTGAACTACTGACAGTCGGTCTTAGGCTTTGTCGAGTTCTGTTGGGTTGTTACAGTAAAGATCATCCCCAGAAAGATTTTTAAAAGCCATTTTGGCTCACTGAATCCAGATTTCCATGGGGAAGCACCGGAAAGTGTGAAAATTGCTGGGATTAATGCTGATACTAATGGCTGGTTAATAGTGATTAATAGTGGTTAATAATGGCTAAACATGGCTAATGATATAAAGCCTGGTTGGTGGTTTGGAACATGAATTTTATGACTTTCCATTCAGTTGGGAATGTCATGATCCCAATTGACTTTCATTTTTTTCAGAGGGGTAGGTATACCACCAACCAGATATAGCATCTCTTTGTTTTTGACATCCCGAATTTGTTCACTTCTACCGTGATGCGATGTTATACCCACCATGCTTGCGGGTCAGATATGGGCCATGGTTAGGGCTCAATGACGACCAAGACATTTTCTATCATTTTCTGTGTCCACAATGGTGTCAATACTTCGGGTCAACCCATTGCAGTCATTTAATTAGTCCTCTCCCCTACTTCGAAAAATCAGCGCCTTGCGGATTAAACACCCTCTGGAAATCACGGCGCCCACATTAGTGCCAAGTTGGACTCTTTTGAATCTTACCCAAGATATTTGTCCGCTCAGAATTACACAAAATATCTCAAAATATCTCAAAATTGCCTTGTATGTCATCTACAAAACACAAAAACGCTTTGGATTTGGATGGATGTTGGTCTTTCATGGTCTTTCTCTCCAAATTGTTGGACCAGCCTATTTGGTTTTCTTGGTTTTCATCCCTTGTTGTTGATACTTCAATCGATCATGATCTCATCCAATTCTCATCCAATGTGATGGGCGAAATCCCAAAGAAATTCCCAAGATGGACATCTTAGTGTTCGATCAATTTCCGTTTTGTGTTTTCATGCAACATTCAGCGGATCCAACCTATTTCTATTGTCGATCATGGGTTCAATATGGTTCAATACGCTGAAAAATTCATTTTTCCAAGGCTTCAATCCAAATTTATACAATTCTGACTGTATATGACTGTATTAATGTATGTATAGGAAACAACATATATGAATTACATATATGATGTACATGTTTATAGTTTTCATATGGGTTTTTCCTATATGATTTCTATATGATCTGCCTGGAGTCGCCTCTCAGGTGGACGCCTTGGAGGACCAAAAGGATCGCTTGACCAACGGCCTGGAGAAGCTGCGCGCCACCTCGGAACAGGTCCGGTTTCTCAAAAAAAAGGCAATTCCCGTAGGATCCATGGTGCTGCTATATATGGTAACATGGATACCATCAATATACCCCCTTTATGTTAGCATTAATATACCAGCACCATGGATCCGTCATGGGATTGGAAAGTGTCTATAAATATCTATAAAATTCTATAAATATCTAAGTGTTAATGGGAACATCCTCTATAAACCGGATGGCCGGATGGTGTCTAGCATAATATATATATATGCCATCTGGTTATGACTAACGGTTAGCCATGGAAAGATTCACCATTTTTAAGTTCGGTAAACCATCTATTTCTATGGGCCATCTATACCACGGCTATGTTAAATAGCCAGATGGTAGACTTCGAGTCGACTTCGAGTGATTTTTTGTTCAGGTTTTGGAAAATCGAGTTTCATCGAAAATTTTTAGAGATGATCCATAAGTCCATAAGCCATATATAAATCCAGAGATGATCCATAAGTCCATTATATATATATATATAAAGCCCCTGGTTTTTTGTTGGGATGGGAAGTTTTTCAGGTTTGGGGTTGGTTTTGCTTCCAAAGTGAGATGCTAAAGTTTTTGTTCGTTCCCTTCCAGGAAGGTGGAAGGGTCATCAGGTCATCCCAGAGGAGGGCGCAGGTGCAACATCAAAAGAAGATCCCAACTGGTTGGTGGTTTGGAACATGGAAAAATATAGGGAAAATGGTGGTTTAATGGTGATTTAATGGTGGTTTAATGGGCTTATGATGGCTGGTTGGTGGTGACTGGATCCTGAATTTTATGACTTTCCATTCAGTTGGGAATGTCATGATCCCAACTGACGAACTCCATCATTTTTCAGAGGGGTAGGTATACCACAAACCAGACAAGCATTTTATTTTTGTCCATGCAACATCCCAGTTTTGGATGATGAATTTCTGGTACGGATATGCTCCAATGTATGGAATGTTTAGCAACATTCACTCCGAACATCACCCAGCTTTACCATGGAGCATACGGGATGTATACCGGGGCAGAAAGAAGGTGCACATCATCATCATATGCATATATATACACAGTAAAATATACGTATATAAATATAAATAGATATAGATAATATAATAATTCAATATATATAATATATATATGTATATTAAATGTATATATAATTCAATATAATTCACCACATAGATGACCCATTTGTAGAGGATGCCTTTTACAAGTTCCCGGGGGTTTTCAGCAACTCCCAAAATTCTTCCTTCAGGTGGCTGGTTTAGAGGAAGAACTCAAGGAGAAAGCCGTGGTGGTGGCTGAGAAGGTGGGGGGCTGGATTCCCTGGATGGGTGAAGGCATGAGAACAGGGGGGGTCTTGTTTTTGGAAGAATAATCTTACTGTTGATTTCAACATGGAGACGGCATAACTTTTGGGGTTTCCATCTTTTTTTTGTTTTTGCTGGCCGAAAGCGAACTTGGTCACAAGTTAGGATATACCCGTTGAATTTCACCGGTATAGGCATTGTAGCCAAACCATTTATGGCGAGGAAGACTTGGGGCGGATTAGACAATTTTGAACAGTTGGGAAGTTGGTGTTTCCGCCACACAATGAGGTGCCTTGATTTTTTTCCGCACGTTGAGTGGTGAAGGAAGACTTGGTGTGAAGCTAAAGTAAAGAAGTTGTTGTAAGCAGCAACAATGGGGATATCAATAGCAATTGTAAGGGTTGTTTCATGTGTGTTTCCTTTCCATCCCTGGAAATGAAGAATACCTTGAAATTGATGAGAGTCAGAATTGGATAGTTTGATAACTCTGGTGATTTGTCCTATCCTATCTTATCCAATCTTCCCCCATTTTGGAATATGTCCTTCCATATTTGTTTCCTTGTTGTGACACCATTTCGAGTCGGAACCTGTTTCAGCCCCGCGATATTTCAATTCACGGTGAGCATTGCTCTTGATCATAGGAAGGCCTTACTTTTTCTTTGATGACCCTTGTGATTACTCAGCACTCAGAGACCTCCTGAACTCCCAAACCTCAATTGGATTTTGCATAACGATCATCCTGTTGCTAGACGAGTCAGAACAATTCTGACTTCAAAAACTGCGAAGAGCTAACAGATGTCCTTTTTGTTGAACAACCCCCGTGCTCGCCGTGCCAGCCTTGCCATGTCGACCAACAGCCTTGGCTATACGGCCCGCACGGCTGCAATCTCTGATTTTTCTGCCGTGGGCGGCGAACTTCCTGAACTAGATATGGTGGACATCCGAGTCTGTGGCTTAAGTGGTGAAGAAATCATGCGAACAAAGCTGGCAGTTAGCACGCTAGGCCAGGAAGTGCAAAAGATTGTCGCAGAGAAGCTTCCATCAAGACCGGGTGCAAGATTTCTTTTGTATCAAGGTGTTTCCCAGTTGATGCTCAACAAGACCTTGCAAGAGCAAGGTATTGTGGGCCAAGAAGCGACGTTGACGTATACCTTTTGCTCAACGGACTTGTGTGCTGCATGGTCCTTTGTCCAAAGGCAGCGGCCAAGCCAAGAAGAGCCACTTGCATTGGAAGGCTTGACATGCATAGAAGGTGCCATAACCAGTCACTATCTGCGCAACCTGCCAGAGACCCTGCAGAGCTTGGCGTTTGGTCAGATGTTCAACCAAAACCTGGAGGGTGTGACCTTCCCAAGCAACCTGCAGAGCTTGACGTTTGGTCACATGTTCAACCAAAGCCTGGAAGGCGTCACCTTCCCAAGCAACCTGCAGATGTTGACGTTTGGTCGCAAGTTCAACCAAAACCTGGAGAGTGTGACATTCCCAAACAATCTGCAGAGCTTGACCTTTGGTGACGGGTTTAACCAGAACCTGGAGGGCGTGACCTTCCCAAACAATCTGCGGAGCTTGGCGTTTGTTGGACAATTCAACCAAAACCTGGAGAGAGTGACCTTCCCAAACAATCTGCAGAGCTTGACGTTTGGTCACATGTTCAACCAGAACTTGGAGGGCGTGTCATTCCCAAACAATCTGCAGAGCTTGACATTTGGTGACATGTTCAACCAGAACCTGGTGGGCGTGACCTTCCCAAACAATCTGCAGAGCTTGACGTTTGGTGAACATTTCAACCAAAACCTGGAAGGCGTCACCTTCCCAAGCAATCTGCAGAGCTTGACGTTTGGTGGACAGTTCAACCAAAACCTGGAGGGTGTGACATTCCCAAACAATCTGCAGAGCTTGACGTTGTTCAACCAGAAGCTGCAGGGCGTGACCTTCCCAAACAATCTGCAGAGCCTGACCTTTGGTCAGAATTGCGACCGAAACCTGGAGGGCGTGACCGTGACCTTCCCAAACAATCTGCAGAGCCTGACCTTGGGTCGGATGTTCAACCAAAACCTGGAGGGCGTGACATTCCCAAACAATCTGCAGAGCTTGACGTTTGGTTTCATTTTCAACCAGAACCTGGAGGGCGTGACATTCCCAAGCACACTGCAGAGCTTGGCGTTTGGTCATATGTTCAACCAAAACCTGGAGGGTGTGACCTTCCCAAGCAACCTGCAGAGCTTGACGTTTGGTCACACGTTCAACCAAAACCTGGAAGGCGTCACCTTCCCAAGCAATCTGCAGAGCTTGACGTTTGGTGACGGGTTTAACCAGAACCTGGAGGGCGTGTCATTCCCAAACAATCTGCAGAGCTTGACGTTTGGTTTTCTGTTCAACCAGAACCTGGTGGGCGTGACCTTCCCAAACAATCTGCGGAGCTTGGAGTTTGGTCAGATGTTCAACCAAAACCTGGAAGGCGTCACCTTCCCAAGCAATCTGCAGAGCTTGAAGTTTGGTGACGGGTTCAACCAGACCCTGGAGGGCGTGAACTTCCCAAGCAACCTGCAGATGTTGACGTTTGGTCGCATGTTCAACCAAAACCTGGAGAGTGTGACATTCCCAAACAATCTGCAGAGCTTGACCTTTGGTGAGGAGTTTAACCAGAAGCTGGAGCGCGTGGCTTTCCCAAGCATCCTGCAGAGCTTGAACCTTGGCACAAGCTTTATTCAAAACCTTGAGGCCGTGACATGTTTAAGTAGTCTTCGCAAGTTAGTGGTTCAAGATGTGGTGGTGAGCTGCCTGTGATCCCTTTTGTGCTGCGTATTTGAATGAAAAAAGCGACCAAATCCCTACTTGGGCGTCGGCCCGTTTTTCTCTGATGTATTTCGGAGCCGGGGAAAGCTGGCAGTTTGCGGGGCGTGTTGAAAAGCATAATTATCTCCAGATTAAGTTTGAGCTATGGTCATAAAATGTGAGGCCCCCAAGGTAGGTATTCTATATTGATATGATCAGGTTTACAACATGTTTTGTGGTCGATAAAACTATATACAGGCATCTGACAAAGTCGTACCTGTTTTAGGAAAAAATCGTTGTGCCTTGGGGAAGTGTGTTTCGCAAAAGTCGTGCCTTTAGCAAGAACGCATAGGAACTCTGGAGTTTGGATTTGTAA
>Ga0126342_10008507_pt1 | contig 18404 bp, 13 predicted proteins | sample Cyp1metagenome_FD_92528 | JGI IMG/M metagenome (GOLD analysis project Ga0126342, IMG submission 92528) | Coral microbial communities from Lord Howe Island, Old Settlement Bay, Australia - Cyphastrea 1 metagenome | ecosystem: Host-associated > Invertebrates > Cnidaria > Coral ...
TTGCGAACGGTTGCGGACGGTTGCGAACGGTTGCGACCACAAACGCAACGTCGAGCGAACACACCCTCAGCCCCCAGACCCCCAGAGTGAAACGGGAACCCTTGCTACGCATTCGGGAAAAATCATGAAAAATCAGGAAGGTTGGAGGAAGGGGTGTGGACAAATGCGGTTCCCAGCAACAGCCATGCAGTGTCTTGGTGCTGCCTTTTTAGAATGGCAGATCCATTGCCGCACCACCTCATCCTCACATCACTTTATCACCAAAAAAAACACTTCAGAACCTGAAATTCCATTGCAAACCTACCAAAGCAAAAAGGCTTTTGCATTCCAGACCAATATCAATTTTCTAGGGCGAAACTACAACCACTTGCGGTACATCTACAGATCTTCGCCACTTCTTGGGTCCTACTAATGCCCCATTTCTGGTGGATCATCTCGGAGCTTCCACCAGATTCCACCAGGGCGTCCGCACCCAGAAAGAGGAGAACCAGGGCAAACCACTTGCGGCCACCCATGGTGCGCCCAAAGACCCACCTTAAAAAACGCTATTGGAACGCCATGGGGCCCTGGGATGTGAGCCATGGGCCATTGGATCAGCGCCAAACGCTGGTTGCGTTGCGTGAGTTTTTGGTGGATATTCATCCACTGAAAAATATCTTCAATGTGGGACATGGATTTTCATAGATTTGACCTATAGGTTTTGACCTATCCCAAACCTATATCATGGATACTGGTTTGGAAGAATATTTCTGCCTGTGGTAGCTATGGTAGGTTGATGCATGTCACTCCAAAACATCAACCCATCAATAGAGTTACTTTTAATCTGGTTGGTGGTTGACCTACCATCTTGAAAAATGATGGAGTTCGTCAATGGGAAGGATGACATCCCATATACTGGTTGGTGGTATACCTACCCTTGTGAAAAATATTAGTCAGTTGGGATTATTATTCTCAATATATGGAAAAATGTTCCAAACCACCAACCAGTAATGGTTCACGTGGAGGCTGAAGTGAATCGATTGGGAATTCCCGGCCCAGGTCCCCAGGGTATCGGACCACCATACGATGCCCGTGGTCAGAATCTTTGCCTTGCACCCGTGCTGTCACCGGGTGATTCGTCAGGGTGGTTTTCAAACAGAACAAAAAGTTGCATTCGACATGTTCTTTTTGCTGCAAAAAAACGACAAAATGCATTCTATGCATTTCAAGGTGCGATTGTCCCACGATGGAACCTTTCTTTCTATTTTTCAGAGGTATTCCGAAATTCGACATTTTGTCAGTTTTGTCTAAAACGGAATTTCACATCCAATTCATGGAAATTCTGAGGGGTTTTAAAACACCATGGCATCACCATGTTTGGACACACAGCAAAATGTCAAAATTCTTCGGGGAAATCGACCATTTCAAAACACCAAAGATGGATTTTACACATTGACGCATCTATAACATCAATAGCTTTTGGTATGTTTACCAGAGGGTATATCCCATTAAACCACTATAAATCCCATTAAACATGGGGTTTTGCCAACATTTGGTGTTGATTCTTTGGTAGTGTTTTCATGGTATCCATCACTAAAACGACTATAAAACGACTAAAACCATCTTTAAAAAACTTCCATGGAAGATCAGCATTTACCATGATAACCATTAATCGCCATTATTCACCACTATTCTATCACCATATAATTTCCTGTTTTTCCCCATCTTCATCTGGATTTCTCGCCTGAACGAGCACCTGCTCAGTGGCGGGATCCATGTGCTGATTGTTCAGCATATCCAAGTTGTTGTTCAACCTGAAGTCTGGATAAGGAGACTTGCTCCTGAAAGCTGGAGAAAATCTGGAGAAACTCTGGAGAAATGGGATATCCGCCGACCCCAGCGGACAGCAAGGGAAAGCGCGCTCGAGGAAGAGTGTTGCCTTCTTCACCATGGGCCCAGTTAAAACTCGACAGCTGACATCCCGCAGAGCCCGGCGAAACCTTTTCTTTCAAGTCAAGGGCCGTCCGATCCACCCCATCGGCCCTGCAAACCGAGGTGCCACCCCCCTGCCCACTCAAGCGGGCTTCCGCCACACCAACGCTGATGCTGCCGCAGTGCGCAATGCGTTGTCGATGAAACTGTGAAACCTTGAAGCAGGTCCCCATAGCGCCGACCAAACCACTGTTGTGAAAACAACACCTATTTGACGATTTTTGCCCACTACGAGACTGAGAAAACAACTGCAGGGGTAACAACAACAACAACAACAACACCACCACCACCACCACCAGCAGCAGCAGCAGCAGCAGCAGCAGCAGCAACTGCAACAACTGCAACAACAACGACAACAACAACAGCAACAACAACAACAACAACAACAACAACAACAACAACAACAACAACCCTTGGGGCAGCGCCGGTGTGCGAAGCCCTACAATAACATTGATATAGTTTAACCATGTTGAGCCGTGTTTAATCATGTTTAACCATGTTTAACAATGTTTGACCATGTTGAACAATGATTTAATAATTGATCAATTGATATATTGTTTCTGAGTTGATCTGTGAATCTAGATTGTTCAACATATCCTGAAATGGATAAGGAACAATTGGCCTGGCAGCCCGGAGCTGACATTCGAGTGGTGGTTTACATTAAGTTCGTTACCATCTGGTTATTTAACATAGCCATGGAAAATCACCATTTTTAATTCCCGAGAGCGTCTGAGCGCAGGGTTCTTCCAATAGTGGGGGTCTGTAAAACATCTTCTCATCTTCACATCTTCATGTGAGTAAAACCATGTCATGTTTACCACCCATGACTGGGAATGGTAACCATACCACCTATAAAAATGGTGATGATGCAAATGACATTGTTTTACCCACATTACAACACGTAGGATTGCACCCATGGATGAAGTTACAACATCCGCCAGGCGCCCCTGCGAATAGAGAGCCGAAGGGAAGGCAAAGGCCAACCTGGGGCGTGGCCACGGGTAAACCCGGGTAGGACTTGAGAATTTCTGATACCCGAAACGGTGTCATCAAACATGGCTATTTAAGGGAAATGCCAGGTATTTACATAGGAAAAAAAAGATCAAAACTCAATGGTGGCCTTCCATTGCCATGTTTGATTACCCGAGTGTAAATCTCAACAAAACATTTGGCCATTCATCTGGGTAAATGAAATCATATTTCACTAACCTGACTTGTTGGGCCATAAAAGGGGATGATTCCCTAAAATAAACCATGATTCCAGGGTTCGGGAGAACAGGGTTCGGTCGTGATCAAATTTACCCAGATTCATGATAATTCACAATGAAATCCCGCTGATTTGAAGTCAAATTGGGCTTAGTTGCTCCGCATCATGGTCCATGATTTACAGGCCCCGAGGTCGCTCGTGTCGCGCCAGGGCTGGAGGTTTCCTACAATGTGAGGCCCCCGTTCGATAGCTAAGTTGGGGGCCACATAACTCCAATAACTATGGTTTATGGTACTTATAACTATAGTTACTGGGGCGAATCTAAACCAACTTATAACTGGGGGCTACCCCCAGGTATCATCCATGTTTTTTTCAGGGATTTGCCATGAAATATTCACCATCCAGCGATAAAGGAGTACCCCCATGACTATGGAAACCCCCATATGGGGATGGTACAGGATGGTGCCACCCAGTGATGTTAGTTGGTTTATAGTTTATAAACTCCATGAATACTATAGTTATATATATATATAGCATAATCATGCATAAACCATAGAATTCAGCCACTTATAAGGTAACTCATAAGGCAAGTGAACGCTATCGAACGGGGGCCCCATCCTGTATTGTTGGTTATATACCCCGATCATATTCCCATTGTTGTTGGTTTATACCCTATTAAAACTACTATTAATCACAATTAACCACTATACAATCCATGTATAATCCATATATCATCCATATAAATCAGCATGGAAAATCCATGGACCATTTACAGATGATTACCCTCTGGTAATTTAACATAACTATGGAAAATCACCATGCTATTCATGGGAAAATCCACTATTTTCATGGGAAAATCCACTATTTCGAGGTAAGTCCCTTAAGACACCCATGGTCACCGGATGCCCACGGGATGCCCAGTCGCCACGTCCTCACAGAAGTCCCAAGCACATCCTTTAGTGCCTGACGTTTTGTGGCACGTGGGCATGGCAGGTTGAAATGCTTGGAGATGAGATCAATAACCATAAATCATATGGATAAATAATAGGAACATATATAGGTAATATATAGATAAATATATCCTATTTATATAGATAAATATCCTATTATCCTATATTTTGTATGTATGATAAATAATATGGATAAATAATAGGAAATATAGGATGCTTATTTATCTCATACTTGGAGATGAGATAAATAACCATACATGGCCATACATAAATAACTATGGATAAATCATGGGAACCACTTCGCCACACATTTAAATGGCACAATAACCAGAAATGGTTGGATATGCTGTGAAGACTCCATTCAGTAGGGCCTTCAGGATCCATTTTTTGGATCCGACACTCTGAAACCATCTAATTTACACGGAGTCATTTTGAGCCATACAAGTACCCATGAAAAACATCACAAACATCACTCCCATGTCGGTCTCCCCAACTTGATTGGAACATTTACGTAGAATCTGCCCAGCAATTTCATAGAAATGTTGCCATGGTGTCCATCAATTTTGCAATTTTCCCACCCCCTTGACACTGCTTTTTCGCTCATATATTGGCTGAGGGAAAATTTGCCAGTAGAGAATCACTGGATTTTTCCAGCAAATTGATATGGACTTCCTGCAAAAAAGACCCTTCAACTATTTTATACTAGTGTTCAAACTCATGAATTTTCTGTCAGTCAAAAATCCAGACATATTCCCCTGAATTTGTTGATTTTTGAATCACAGCCATCCCCTTTTAATTATAATCCACAACTTATCATCATATTCCCCCGTTAAAAAGCATGGCAATCTTTTGGGGTTGAACCCAGCCACCGCCACGCCGTTCACGCCGAGAAATCTCGAGCCTGGGAAATGGAACCGCTCTCTGCGGTCAAAAAACAAAGGCCTCAGCGTCGTCTTCTGCTGAAGAGACATGACACACTCAACAAAAAAAGTAATATAACAGTAATATACAGTAATCCAGTAATGTGTGTCATAATATACATATCTCCATGTAATTACTTTTCAGTAATATCAACAAGACAAAAAAAGCAGAAAAGTCCAATAATTAATCCAGTAATCCAGTACTTGATATCCATGTAACTGTATATTGATATCGATTCATCCCAGTTATATATATATATATATGTCTGGTTGGTGGTATACCTACCCCTCTGAAAAATATGAGTTCGTCAGTTGGAATTGCTATTCCCGATATCTGGAAAAATAAAATTCATGTTCCAAACCACCAACCAGTATATATATATGGGTAATTATAATATTTCACTAACCTCAAATGGGCATGATTCCCCTTACTAACCATGATTCCAGCCAGGTCGCAGTGAGGTCGTTATAATTTACCCAACCAGCATATACTATGTGGTATTCCATTCATATTCCATTCATATCGTCACTTTCATCCCATCCCATCCGTTTCATGGCTTTTGAAGACCTCCAAACGATTGCCCATGGCTTAGAAAGGTTCCTTGCCACATGGGACCATACTATGGGGGTGTTTGATAAACATAATGAATGAACTAGAACATAAACTATATACATCTATATACATACAAATACCAACAATTGGCTTAATAGGAATACCAATAAACATAATGAGAATGAACATGGTAGTGACTATAATAATAAAATAATAATGATGTGTATATATATATACACATGTGAATAATGTACAGCATACATACAGTATATAAACATAAATTAGTAAATCACATATAGATAGGTTGTCCTCTGTATATACATATATGTTCTTATGCACGCATTCTATATTCATATCTGCTATGTGCACACGTAATGTATAAGTAATGTGGGTAAAACAATGTATCACCGTTTTTATAGGTGGTATGGTTACCGTTCCCAGTCATGGATGGTTTATGACATTGTTTTACCCACATGATAATATTATATCATGTAAATATCTCTGAGAACGCCAACAAGAACCGTTCGTCCCTTGAGCTGAAGTCAGACCGGCTCGGTGAACCCGCGATCGGGGCCAAGCAGCTGATGCAAAGTTTGGTGAACTCGGCCAATAAAACCACGCTGGGAAGAGAATAGCCATAGGAACCTGGCCAAAGTTGAGACTTCAAGCAGCAGCTGTGCGGCTGTGCGATTCGCAATCGATTTCTGCAATCGATTTCTACAATCAGAAAGTTTTGGTTAGAATCTTATGCGACACATATATAATTATATATATAAGGTATGTATATGTATAGGTATACGTATATCTAATGAACATGTATATGTTTCTGTTCTTTCTGCAATACCCCTACACTATGAACAAAGCAAGACAATTCTTACCCTTGAGGAAAATAGAGGGGCCAGTTTGGATTGCCATTTCCATTCATGCACCTGTTGCTGTTCAATCAAGGTTACATCGTTACCCTCTGGTAAACATACAAAAAACTATGGAAAATCACCATTTCTAACGGGTCAACTCACTATTTCAATGGCCATTTTCAAGTTCACAAACTGTAAACGTTTACCAGGCCGGGTACCGATTTTTTGCATCAACAAACCTGCATGGGACTTTGAGACATCCAAAAAGCCATGGGTTTCCGAGAAGAACTCCGGTATCATTGCTGGTTTTCATGCGAAGCCTGGACCAATTGGGGTCATGGTTTACTAAAAAAGGGGGGTACTCCCCAATGAGTTGATCAAAAACGGTACCCAATTTTCATAGCCCAATAGTAGCTTTCAAAACTCCGACGTTGACATTCCATCCCAATATATATCCCAATCAAACAGCCGCTGGCCATGAATAGAATCCGGGCTTGACCGGAGATCCCAATCAGCCCAGGCTTACCATCAGGCGATTTGGAGAGCTGCGAAAGGATTCCCAGCAAGGCGTAACACGCAGATCCCAGGCAGAAGAGGAAAAGTCCCAGCACCCATCGGAGCCTCGGTGAATGGCATGGAGGTAACCCGACACGAATTTGGTGGCGATTTTCACGGACTTTTTTTGGAGCAAAACTTCAAATAACCCACGAAATATCCAGGAATTTCGGGAAAATGCTCCATTTTCAGAGACAAGCTGCTTGCACTAGAAAATCACAGTGGCATCAAGTGATGCCCAAATGGTTCTCCAATGTTTCCAAGGTTCCGACATTTGAGTTCCTCCGCCTCCCACGAGCACGCCAAATTTCGGCGCAGCCCATGGAAAAGTGGGGCGAAAGGAAGCCAAACACACTGAGACTGAACATATTTAGATGTCTTTAGACAACTGATAAACGCCTTTAGAGATTTGTGTTTGTTTCATCTTGCAGCGGATGAAAGAATCATCCAACATTTGATGGCTTTCATTGAATAGAATCTTTGAAAGGAATGAATGACTGAATATCAATGTTCTATGTCAATCAACACTAATATTTCTGAATCTGAAGAATATATAGAATATTGAAAAAACAATATGTTTCAAACACATTCGGAAAACCATAACAACAATAACAACATGCAAATCACAGTTGTCACATCGATGAGTCTTCTACCACCCCATCCTGTCGTTGGGAATGCCCAGCGGGATCATTTGATTCTTAATCATATTGGATAGTGCCCCCGAAGCATTTTTTTAACCAACAGAATGGTATTGGATATGTGTGCTGATTTTTTTTGTTAAAATACGTCCGTAATATCAAACTATATCACCAGTATATCATCATTTTACGCAGCATGGGGTGTCGAACTCAGCCACTGCTCAAATACAACGCTGAGCCAACGCCGCGCCACAAAATCATGGCCAAAAGAATGCGGCAGCTGAGCCGGGAAAACATGGGAATCTATGTCTTTTCTTGGCAGCGTTAAGCAACAAATACGGGGATATATGGGATATACACCAGTAATAATGGAAATACAATGGCACATCACCAACAATCTGATTGTTTTGGGTTTGCACAAAATAGGGTACCTCATTTTTATTAGGGAACATGATGACTGATCGGTAGAACATTGCCGCCAAAAACATTGAATGGAGAAAATGGTTATCGCAACAAAGACAGGCAAGAATTGCCGTTTCTTCTCAGGAAACAACTGCAGAATTTCACTGTTTTCGGTCTGCACCCATGACCGTCGTGGAACATGATGCGGAATGGTGCAGGAACAGAATGGGGCCACTATGGGGAAGACCGTATGGACATGTAGATAGCGTACATTTGATGAAGAATTTAAAAACATGATTGCAAAGTGATTATCAAATGATTGTTATCATAACAATATCAGTAATATATGATTATCAGTCATCATAACAGTCATTATCCAGTCATCATCAATGATAAGTTATCATATCATCACATATGATTGTTATCTTATGACTGTCTGCCAAATATCACTGATCTTCTTTTCTTTGCCCTTTTGCGGAGCCAAGGGAGCCAAGGCTAAGACTCCACGCCTTTGAAATATCTGGGTGAGACGGAAACATTGGAAGAAGGACCTGACCTCTTCAGGTCTAACTATCCCATTCCATGCTTTAACACATTCACAAATTTGGGTTTCTCTGAAATTTTCAGGTCTACATTCTTTTACCCTCTGGTAATTCAACATAGCTATTGAAAATCACCATTTTTAATGGGAAAACTCACTATAAATGGCCATTTTCAATAGCTATGTTAAATTACCAGAGGGTAAATTTTCTGCTAGTGGCATCATGATTTTCCCATTTCAGCGGTCACTTCATCGTTTTGACTTCGCTCAGGTCTAAAAGCCTCGGTTGTTTTTGGGGAAATCCTTGGGTCCATTCTGGCTGGATCTGGGGTCACAAAGCGGACTTGTCAATTAACCATTATTAACCATATAGTAGCCATATATTAACCATATATTAACAATTAGTAACCATTAGTAACCATTATTAACCACTATTAACCATTCTTAACCACTATTAACCATTATTAACCACTATTATCCATCCTGTTTTTTGTGTCAAGATCTGTTGACATCTGTAGGCTGCTTGGATCTCACCAAACACGGCACCACGACGATATAATTAGCCGCCGGTCATGACCGGCCCAAAGAGGGTGCAACAAACAAACGTTAAGACCCGATGAAATATTAACGTTTGTTGGTGGTTGGGAAAATATATATTATATATTATAATTATTGGATATATATTGGATATAATATTATACTTATTGGGACTCTGGTTGGTGGTTTTAACCATCTTGAAAAATGTTAAAGTCAATGGGAAGGATTATCCCATATATGATGGAAAAAAAACATGTTTGAAACCACCAAGCAGACAAAAAAACCCAGCATTTTACGATCTTTACCGATCTACTTATCTCCGAACAAATGAACATCCCCTGGATGCTCCGAAGGCTCGTGACGGGACTCCGGGCTTGCTTGCTTTCACTTCACCCCCGAGGGCGAATTTCACCAAACTTCCTAAGGGCGAGAAATGGTGGATGGAGAACTTGGGGGGACCTTGGAGGCTTCTAATTAGTTGGGTTTACTATATATGGCCCAGTCGAAATGGTGGATTTACCCATTGATAGCATGGTGGATCTTTCCATCGTTTTTTGTATGTAGAAACCAGAGAGGAATGATATTTTAAGGATCATCCCAATACCAACTATCATTTGAGGGCATATTTTAGGGGTTTCTTCTTTCAGAAGGCATAATAAAATGACATTTTTGGTGCTACTATTTGCCTGATCAGAATGACAAAACGTCAAAGCAGTAAAATCCAATTCATTATCCTACTGTAATTTAACATAGCTATGGAAAGTCACCATTTTCAATAGGTAAATCAACTATAAATGGTCATTTTTCAATAGCTATATTAAATTACCAGAGGGTACTTCTCCATATTTGTTGGTGAGGCTACCATTTCTGATGGTTCCAGTCCTTTCCCGCAGTTCTCCACTACCTGAACCCAAAGCTGAAACTGTGGGTAATTTTGAGGACCTTTCCCCGTCACTAGCCATCATTGAGACTCAGCACCAAGTTACAGCTCGCTACTTATGGTAAGAATTACTTCGAGAATCTAAAGATCCTAAAGTTTACCAACTAATCATCCAGCTAATCATCCATTATCTTCATATTATCCAAGGTTTCACCATGTTTCACCCCAAAAAATTGGTGAGTTCGCCTCGCGCCGCTCCAGAATTGGGCAACTCAACGTCCTGGTGATGATTGGGGAAAACCATGAGGAAGGCATGGGTTAATGGTGATTTGATGGTGATTTGATGGTGATTTGATGGTGATTTGATGGTGATTTATGGTGAGTTATATAATGATTTAATGGTGACTTATATAGTGATTTATAGTCATTGATTGTGGGTTCAAGCAAAAATCAGTGATTGCGTCACGGATGATGAACGGACAAACGGACATCATGGGACAGTTCCAGCAAAAGATGTGGCTTCGAATCACCAAGAGTAGTGCTTTAAGCACAAAATCTGGCTTTAACCAGCAAACATCGGCATGTTTCATCCCAAAATCATGATTTTCACAGAGAAATCACCAAAAAATATGGTTAGTAAGTACTCTAAATATTATATATAAATATATATATATATAATAAGTGGCTAAGTATATACCCTCTGGTAAACTAACATAACTATGGAAAATCACCATTTTCAATGGGAAAACTCACTATAAATTGCCGTTTTCAATAGCTATATTAAATTACCAGAGGGTAAGTGGCTTATCGCTTGAATCAATGGCGCCGACGTTTGCCTCGGCGGACAGCGTGGAACCATCCGCTGGTACTGAAGACCAATCCTGAGAGAAAGCGTCCGGATATGACCACATGATTTCCATGGGTTTCTGGGTGGTTTCTGGGTGAAAATTGGGATATAGTGATTTATATAATGGGATTTATAGTGATTCAATGGGATTTATGGTGATTTAATGGGATTTATAGTGATTTAACTGGATTTTATAGTGATTCAATGGGATATCAATGGGATTTACCCTCTGGTTATGACGTTTACAGTTTGCGAACTTGAAAATGGCCATAGAAATAGTGAGCTTTCCCATTACAAATGGTGATTTTCCATGGTCATAGGAAAAAATAGGTAAAATAGGGTAAATAGAACGCAGAAATATGGGTAAAATCTCGGAATTTCAGCACACATTTGCATGTGAGAAGAAATAATTCGAAGACGCCAATATATTTGCAGTTTGTCTAGAATAGAAGGTCCCTACAATGTGAGGCCCCCCAGTTATAAGTTGGTTTAGATTCGCCCCAGTAACTATAGTTATAAGTACCATAAACATCCATAAACCATAGTGACATTGGAGTTATGTGGCCCCCAACTGAGCTATCATGGCCGGGGGCCTCACATTGGTCCCTACTAGATGGGAACCATCCTGAAGTGGGAACCATTACTGGTGCCAGGTTTGCGGGCTGCTGTTTGGTTCGTTGAAGCAAAAAGGCCACAGCAGTCACAGCAGGGTTCCCAGTCGGGGGAATCTCACTTTGAATGACATGGTCCTGGTTGGTGGTGCTGGCTGTGCCCATCTTGAAAAATGATGGAGTGAAAGTCAATGGGATTCGGATGACATCCCATATATGAAATGGACAAATATATTTGAAACCACCAACCAGTTTGAAATGATTTAGGCTTGTCTGAACATTTCACATGTACCCGAAATAGTTCTCCCCATTCACATGGGAAACTTTGGGGTCCCTCTGGTCATGTAACAGTTTGCGAACTGGACAGTCACCGTTTTCAACAGGTAAACCATCAATAAATGAACTATTTTCCATAGCTATGTAACAAATTACCAGAGGCTATAGCATTCTTTTATGTCATCTACTCAATGAAATCCCATGAAAACTCCCTCTTGTTGATGGTAAACAGAACAAATTTCTAGAGGCTACTTATTGCTACATGGTAACTCAGGATGGTGCCCCAGTGATGTTCATTGGTGTATAAACCCCAGTAACTACATATAGTTATATTAGATCTACCATAAATCAATGGATTGGTTTCAGGGAAAATTGAAACCGGACAACCCCATATGTATTCCATGGGAAAATCGGAATGGTTTCTGGTTTTTTGATTTTCCCGACTAAACCAATCCATTGAATAAACCATAGGGTGGACTGGGTGCCCCAGACATAGAGCGCCACCACGCACAGGACCTGATGATCTGATGCTGCGAACAGAGGCTCTTCGTAACTTAGACTGTATTTGTAGAACCAAGGAACATAATTAGACTTGTAACCATGGTTAATATGGTTTGATATGGGCTAAATATTGGGTTAATATGGGTTGATATGGGCTAAATATTGGTTATATTGGTTAATCATGGTTAACATTGGTGATTAATCGATGACTAATGATGATTAATGTGGGTAAAACAATGTCATAAACCACCCATGAACTGGGAATGATTCATACTACCTATAAACATGGTGATTTCGGGAACGGTTTATCACATTGTTTTACCCACATTCACTACAATATACATACATGTGTCATGTCTCTCTTTGGGCGTCAGAAACTCCATCCTGTCAGGAGCTGACGCAGCTGACGCCCGCACGCAGTCCGAAGGAGCAGTTTTTCCCGTCGGCAGCAGAACGTAGGCCTTGTGTGATGTTTCAGGCTTCGGTGAACAGAAATAGGTTGCTTCATAGGAATTCATCTGTGGGGATTCAATGCTGATTGTGGCTTGGGAATATATATATATATATGGGTAAATTATAATAATTCACTAACCTGAATTGTTGGGCCATTTGGGGATGATTTCCCTTACTAACCATGATTCCAGGGCTCGGTCGCGACGTGAGGTCGTGATCAAATTTACCCAGATATAAGGGAAACAATTCCTATGAACAAATGTGGATTCAATGGCGATGATTATAGCAATTAACTTGAGTCTTCGATGTCAGGCATGGCTAGCCAGGAAATCCCCTACTTCAATGGGAAAGTCTCACATGAAAAAATGGGCAAGCAAACCATGCTTGATTACCTATTCAAACATGGCTTCCATAGAGCCACAGAGACATATTTTTGAAACTTTTTGATGGTTTTTAAAGAGCTGCAGCTCAAACAAGATAGGCTTTCAAATTGGTTCCAAGTGCCCAATCGTCCAAAATCCTCCGATTTTAAAGTGCGTGCTGTTTCAATTTCAGCCCAGTCGCAGCTTTTTTGCTGGCTTCTTCGAGGTAGCAAAAGCAATCATAGACCGCACCAACCTGGTGTGAGCAAGGCATGAACTGGGATTTCACCATCAAAAATGGTCGTTTTGTTGGGATTTTTACCCCAACAATATCATGGAAAACTGGGATTTCACTGAATTTGTTGGGGGATACAATAGAATATCAATAGAATCTTGGGGTATCGATATAATCCCACAACCCCCTCCGATCGAAAGCATGGTAAATGTGGGGAGAAAATCACATATGACTGGGACCGTTCAATGGGGGTGTAACTCATAATTATTAGGGGGACGGGATAAATCATGATATATCTAACCACATGGTGGTGAAGTTCTTTGTGTTTTTATTTAGTATTATTGAACCCAAAAATGGCTACATAGTCACACTTTGAACCAAACTATTTCTTGGTAAGCCTTTGGGTCCTCGAAGATTTCACACATATTTTTGGTCTATGTCTCTGTCGTCATGGTTGATCCATCAGACAATTTTTAATTGCTTCGTTGAATCAACAGTAATGCCCAACTATGATCCGTATATACCGAATATATGATTATATATGATTAAATATGATTATATATGATTATATATGATTATATATGATTAAATATGATTATATATGATGATATATGATCATATATGATTATATATGATTATATATGATTATATATGATTATATGCCTCTTGGTTGAGTCCTTCAATGACCAGAACATTTTGATTGATCACTCATCAATACAACCAAAGCCAATGTTTCTTTTCCCACTGGACTTCTACATTTATCCATAATAGCTGCGACATCGACATATCTTTGTTGATTCAACCCAGCATCGTTTGAACCAACCCCAACTCTTCATTAAACCAGCCGATTTCTGGTGCAACTGCCGCAAAATTGCTGCTGAAAATTCCCGTCCAAAAATCATAATCTCCATGAAAAACGGTCGGTTTTTGATACCATCCGATGTTTTTGCCATTGGGTGCTGGAAAAATCCAAACATGGCTAAACCATCACAACATGTGGTATTGGATGATGGGAATTCCCATTGGACATTTATTTAAGTTGTGTTTTTGAGAAAAACATGCTAATTTCTATCCTGTGATATTTCCATTGTTTGACGAATCCATTTTTGGAGCTTAACACCTATCCTTTTTCTCCTGAATCCCTGCCTGCATCTTTTGAGGTAAGCTTACCGCAATCGCCTGCTGCACGGTGGAAATGATGCCCAAGTAGCATTTTAGAAAATCACCATAAACAAATTTGGGATTTTAGAATTTGTAGCAATGAGTTATTGGGAGTTTAGTGGGAATAATGAGTATCCTCCGGTGTCATCAAACATGGCTTGCTGGAAAATCCTCCATTTTCCCGTTCAATGATTTTCCCGTTAACACCTCCATTTTCATCGGGGACATTCCAGCCATGTTTGATGACTGGAGGGTTCTCACTGGTAGATCTAAGCAAAGTTCATGGGGCTTGTAAAGCAGGGTAAACATGATTCTCTGAGGGTGTAGTTGAATCCCTATGTTGGCTCCCATGAAAGATGCTTCCAAACGATCACCAACTATAAGTATCTACAAGTATGGTTTATAAACCAAGAATTGATAAGCATAGATGGCTTTAATTAACTATAATTTATCAACTCATGTTTTTAAATATGGTTTAACTACCATCTGGTTATGACTAACAGTTCGCCATGGAAAATGCCAACCATAAATGGAGGTTTCGTTCACTGGGAAAATCATCTATTTCTATGGACCATGGCTTCCATGGCTATGTTGGTCATAACCAGAGGGTATCATTTCCGATAAGATGGTCATGATGGTCATGAAGGCACCGGCCTGCGGATCGCTTTCCTCCTTCACGAGATCAAGAAAAGCTCCTGAGCCATGATGACCATGACGGGGCTCCCTGCAGGGCTCCCAACTTTATGGGATTTGTAATTAATCTGGTAAACTAACATAGATCTGGGAAAAATAGTGATTAATCGTGGTTAATAATGGGATAATAGTGATTAATAGTGATTACCCTCTGGTAATTTAACAGTTTGCTATTGAAAGTGGCCATAGAAATAGTTGATTTGCCCATTAATAGCATGGTGATTGTCCACAACTATGTTAGTTTGCCAGACAGTAACATAGATCTGGGAAAAACCATTTCTGGTTGGTGGTTGAGCCCTACCCCTCTGAGAAATCATGGAGTTCGTCAGTTGGGATGATGACATTTCCAATGGGAAAAAAATGTTCCAAACCACCAACAAGATGTAGATCGATGATTTGCCTATTATTGATGCTGATTTTCCATAGCTAATTATGTGACTTTACTGCTAAAAACTGCGGTAAAAACCGGGTCAAGTCGCCACCTGAATCACTTCCTGGGTCGAATTCACTGTCTAGCTCCTCCACAGAGCTGATTTACCTGCCACAGCAACTCCGGAGTTTTCGCCTTGCGAAGCTAAGATTCAGCAAAAATCCGGTGAATTTAATGGCGATTTGATGGTGGTTTGATGGTTTCGTGGGGATTTCAATGGGATTTAATGGGGGTTTCATGGTTCATGAGGATTTAATGGCGATTTCATGGGACTTTCATGGGACTTCATGGTGATTCATATGGATTTTTGCAACACGAATGGGAATTTTCGGATGAGCGGGATGAATTTTTCACGATTTCTTGGCGATCCAATCTCAGAATTTTTGTGGTACAATAGTGCATATAACCATCAAATATGACACTGGTTGGTGGTTTCAACCTACCATTGGTTGGTAATATACCTGGTTATTATATGGTTATTATATGGTTAATGATTGTTAATGATGGTTAATAATAACCTGGTTGGTGGTTGTTCGCCCTACCCCTTCTGAAAAATATGCTCAAGTCAGTTGAGATGATGAAATTCCCAATATGGTGGGAAAGTCATAAAATTCCATGGTTCCAAACCATCAGATAGCACTTGTAGATTTAACATCGGGGAAAAAATATAGGTATAGGGATGAAAAGCTGGGATGTAATGAAATAGTCTAGCAACAACCATGGTTATAACATGTTACAAGGATTAATTGTGAGATATGCTGGGATAATCATTGGCTAATCATGGGGATATAATAGGAATATCATGGGAAAATGGAAACATGGTATGTTAATATGGGAATTCATGGGAAATATGGCTTGAACATGGAATGTTCTTGGGAAATTAATGCAATATTTAGGGATATCATGGGAATATCGTGGGGATATAAGAACAGAAAAAAATGTCATTATGGGATAAGAATGGGATATAACTGACATTACGCACCATAATAGACATATAATGACTATATAATGGGAATATGGAGGGAATATGGGGATGCATTTACCCATCGTTTAGGTGATCAACAAACTATATTTAGGTACATGTTATAACTTTAAGCCCATCCAAACTGTAGTTCAAAAATACATTTGCCCGTCAAACCACTACCATTATTTCAATGGCTGTAGTTCCGAGTTATAAGCCCTTAAGACATCAGATTGTTGGTCTTAGTCCTCCATATTTTCATTGTGATTGGTTTGTATCCCCATTCTTGTTGCTAAAAATCTATATACCCTATATATCCCCAAAAGTGAAGCCAAATGTCTGTGACATTTGACTATGCTTGTGATTTTATGGTAGATATAACCAAGAAATCTAGTTGGAGGGTCAGCCCCGGATCATAAGTGGTTCATAACCATACAGGATGGGGCCCCCATTCAGTTGCCTTATAAGTGGCTGAATTCTATGGTCTATGGTAGATATAAGTATAATATTCATGAGGTTTATAAACCAACAAACTTGTAACTGGGGGGCACCATCCTGTAGATAGTTCAGCCATTTACCTTCGGGTAATTTAACAGTTTGCTATTGAAAATGGTCGTTTATCGTGCTTCATAACAATAGATAGTTCCCCATTTATAGATTGTAGTTGAACACATTAGTGGATAATGACCATAGAACACCCATAGAACACCATTAGAACACTCTATCAAATGGGTAATGTTTTCCATTAATGTTCACCCATTACACATGACCATTTTCCAGTTCGCAAACTCTTAAATTGAGGCGATGACTTGGCGACTGCCAGGACCTCCCGCAACGCCCCAACTCGGTCCCTGGCGTGGTAAAGGATTGCCCAAAGGTCTGCCAGGGCATTGCCCATGGTCCAGGACACCTGAGAAATGGCGGAGTTTTCACTCGAAAATCTATGGGAAAACCATGGGAAAAACCATGGTTTGGTCAGCCGATTGCCATAAAACATGGTCTGGTTGGTGGTTGCAACCCCTCTGAAAAATATGAAAGTCAGTTGGGATTATTATTCCCAATATATGGAAAAATAAAACACGTTCCAAACCACCAACCAGTGGTTCTTTTAATGGCAAAGGGGTTGTTGTTGTTGTTTCTGTTTTAAACTCGCCCGAACAATTACGCGCCTGGGCCATCAGGTTCGGTTTGAATGCCTTCCCTGAAGATCGGTAGAGGTTCTGCAACTTTGCCTCAGAGAAAAGGCCAAGAAACCAATAGCTTCATGCAAACCATGGCCATTGCCATTGGCTGGTCAGGTACAGTTGCTGTATTATCCAGCTACCTATAGGTATATCTACCACAAAGCATAGTCAACCATCTAAATGAATTAGAATATGTTTTTGTTAGATCATCTTGATCTATATTGAAAACATTTGGAAACTATAGTTTCCATACGGAGGTTTCCATAAATGGTGGTACACCCAATAGCTGGATGGTTTATTTCATGGAAAATACCATCTAGAAATTGATGATTTGTTGGGGGTATCCCTATTTCAGGAAAGCCACATGTAGATATTGAAACTAACATAACAGGGGTTTCCCTAATGAAACTATATATGGGTTAACCATGGTTAATATAGTTAATGTAGTTAATATATAGAGTATATATATATATATAGTTCATATATATAGCTCATATAGTTCATATAGTTCATATAGTTCATATAGTTAATATAGTTAATATAGTTAATATATAGTTAATCGAAGGAAGTTTAGAAGCTAAACTTCCGACAATATGGACAGTTGAAAAGCAGAGGTGAGAAGAGTCAGAAGAGAAAAGATCAGAAGAAAGAAGAGGTAGATGCGCGAAAAGATAGGAAA
>Ga0126342_10008508_pt1 | contig 18403 bp, 13 predicted proteins | sample Cyp1metagenome_FD_92528 | JGI IMG/M metagenome (GOLD analysis project Ga0126342, IMG submission 92528) | Coral microbial communities from Lord Howe Island, Old Settlement Bay, Australia - Cyphastrea 1 metagenome | ecosystem: Host-associated > Invertebrates > Cnidaria > Coral ...
AGAAAATGGTTGCAAGTCAAGACAGTCCCGACCACGAACACAAGTAAAGGTATTCTCGATGGGGCCAACAATCAAGAGTGTTCCAGCAGAGAGCCAAAAGTTGGAATTCAGCCCTTCACAAGTCAGGTCTCCTATGTTTGCACACCAGCATAGATTTGTAAACCCACCCTGCGGAATGAAATCTGCAGAGCTGTCTCTCCACACATATCGACTGCCAGTATCCGTAGCAAGCTTGGAGATCCCATTGTTTGCAATACCTGTTACAAACGATTTTGCTGAAGCACAGTCAGAGGTTGTGATTGCGAGGCGGTGTCCGTCCTGCAGCCTTGATCCTGTCACACCTTCAACGGTACAGATCCATCCTGAGGTGCAGCTACGAGTTTCGGCAGGATGTGGCTGGACACACATGCTCTCGTTGGCAGCACCGTCAAGCACCGTGGTGGAGCCAGTCACACATTCAACACAGCCTGTAGCCACTGAAAGTCCTGTCACATTGCTCCATTTGCCAACTGGACACGGCAAGCACGCATCAGAGGACGTTGCTGCAGTCTCCTCCAAGTAGCGCCCTGCCGGGCAAAGCTCGCAAGTTGCCTTTCCTCCTGTTGAATAGCTTCCTGCCTGACAAACATCGCACTGACTCTGCCCCGCGTCTGAAAAGTTTCCAGCAGCACATGGTGCACATTGTGTATTCGCAACTTCTGGTTTGAAGCGGCCAGCAGTGCAAGCTTTGCAAATGCCAAGCTCGTTGAAGAATCCAGCTGCACACAAGCACTGATCTTCGCTTGTCGCAACCACACCTGTCGTTGTTTGAGATTCCCCACATTCCTGACGATGGGCTCCACCAAGGCAGAAGGATCCAAGTCCACATTCCTCGCAGTTGGAGGGGTTTTGAGGGTCCAGGTTCACAAAGCCAGCTGAGCAGGTGCAAGCAGCTTCCGAAATGGCTCCCTCAAACAGAGTGGTCAATTGGGCGCCCTCAGCCACACACTGGGTGCACTCTGCATCTGATACCACCGAACTGTATGTGCCCACGGCACACTTCACACAGCCAGCGCCGCTGCCTCGCGGCTGCATTCCATATGGGCATCGGCAGTCCGACAAGGTAGCAACAAAGGTACCTCCTGGAAATCCCAAACCTTGTGGACACTCAAGAGACGCTCTGGCAATATCTGAAGGAGCAGTAACATTCGCGGAGTCCAGGGGTGTTCCTCTCATCTCCATGAAAACCCAGGCCGCAAAGACATCCGGCTCCAACTTGGCGCGAACTTCTCTTGCAAGAGATTCCTCTGCTGTGGTGATGCTGTAATTAAAATACCAAACACCTTTGTTCCAACCAGCTTGCAACTCTATGGACGCGGCGCCACCGAAGCTGAGGTACGCAGTCAATGATGCATGAATTTGCTGCACCAAGCCTTCAGTGGATGCGTCCAAGACCAGAAGGGAACCACTAAATGAAGACACGACGGCTCGTGTTGACACAAGCATAATGCCACTGATGTTGGCAGAGAGTTGAGTCAAGTCGGTGCATATGAAACCATCTTCGGCTGGATCTGAATCAATAACTGTACTCCCCTCCCCCTCACAGTAGCACTGACTGATACGTGTCGCCCCAATATGCGATGTGGTTCCGACAGGGCAAGTGCCATTGCAGTCTTCATTCCCCACGAAAGCTTTAAACAAACCGGAAGCACACTGACTGCAAAGGCCAGCAGAAGCATCCCACTGGTAACCCTCTCGGCATTCACAAGCTTCTGATGCGCTCGAATTGGCTACAGAGGTCTTACCAGCAGGGCACGGCAGCAAGGGAGCAGGCCACCCTCCTGGACAGTAGTATCCAGGAAGGCATCTTCTGCAAACAGTCCTGTTTCCACGTAGGTCATACCAACCAGCGGCACAAGCTACACTGAGAGTCACTGCCACCGCCCGATATTCCCAAGGACTAGAGCAACCAGATGGTGAAACACCACACCAGCAAAGCTGTAGTTCTTCTGGCACCCCTTCCAAGTCTAGCTGTCCCAGATCAAATCGATAAGAGCCAGTGGAGGCATCAAGAGTGCTGGAGAGCACTGGAGGCGGCCAAGATGGGAATGTCTGCGAGAGAGCGAACGCGAACTTACAGGAGCTCAATGGAATTAGCTTGTCTGTGGCTGACAAACTGACACCACGAATTCCTGTGATGACGCACTGCTGCCCATGTGTGCATTGACGAGTCTGACCTGAGTAGGGCCCAACTGCAAGGAACAAGCCAGCCACAACATTGAAGTCACTGCCTTTCTGGCAGTCCATGTTCATAGAAGCATCTGCACGGCACCAGCACACTCGAAACATCCCGGGCTCAGATTCCAAGATCTCCCAAGAGGAAAAACTGAAGCTTGAGCCATCCAGTGTATCTGCATACCCAGGAGTAGGAAGACCACCCAAGAAGTCTCCGCCACACTGTTGCATGAAGGACAGCCGATCACCAGCCAACAACGTCGTTCCTCCGTTGCTCAGAGTCCCAGTGCAAGTCTGCCCTTTGTAGCAATAAATGGACTCCCCACCTGCCGGCCCCTGAATCACTAGGGTGCCAGCATCACCTTCCAGGTAGAGCATGTTGCCACTAGCAGCAGCTGCTTCAGAAATCTGCATGTCGTTACAGTTCTGCCCTTGAAAGGAGCACCAACAGAGCGCATATTCCCCTGCCTCTTCTTGCAATGTTACCGAGCTGTCTTGGCTAAAGTAGAGCGCTACGTCGTTGCCACTTGAGTTCGCAGTCACATTCAACGGTACACTGATTACAAAGGCCAGCTCAGCAACACACCGCTCTCGCATGTGGATCTGATCTCCCGGATGCAGCCCCAAACCCAACAAAGGGCCCACATCACGGCACAAACGGCCCAGCACGCAAGCAAACTGCTGGCTGGGATAGGGGCCCATGACTATCATCGAGCCTGCATCCACCGGGAAATTATAGTCAAAGTCACACCACGTTGTCACACCTCCACACCAACAAACCCGATATGTGCCAACATCTGCGACCAAACTCCCCTCCCAGTTGTAGTCTGCAGAACCCGTCGATGAAATGCCGTCAAATCCAAAGCCAGCCACTGCAGTGCCACTTGTCTCAAGCCGCCGAAATCCATAGCCGAAGGACCCTGTGCTCCCAGCTGTGCCGTACAGAGAACCCCCATTAATATTGCCATAAGGATAAGTAGACCCAGTAGGGCCCCCAGCTGACTCACAGCTTGCATACTTGATCATGAGCCTGTGATTATTTTGAAGTCCTGAACCCTCAAGCCCTGCTACCGAACAAGGTTTGCCTTTAGGACACTCAAAGCTTTGATTTGCTCTTGGCAGGATGCAGCTTTCAATGCTTGTGGAGGAAGTGTTTTCGGTTGCCAAACCAGGGCAGGCCGAACACAGCTCGCTCAAGGCTATCTCGTTTGAATACCTTCCTAAAGGACATGCTTGACAAGAATAACTGCCGCTCCACAGCGAATAGCGGCCAGGCGAGCAGTCCTCACAGTAGTTCGGACTAGCGGTGATCAAAGCTTTGCCTGCCGGACAGCTGTCACATGACGTCCGGTCCGCCGAAACCACGGACCAGCAGGAATAGCAAGAGGTGCCAGCAGACCAACCGTTGTACTTCCCAGCCTCGCATGGATCACAGTGGGTGCGATTTTGGGTGCCAATCGTTCCTGCAGGGCAAGCTTCACATCCGGCACTGCCAGCGTTTGAATAAAATCCCCAAGAGCAATCATAGCAAAAGGAGTCGAAAGCACCTTTGTACCTGCACAACGGGAGATCATAAATTTGCACAGAAGAATGCAACTGAGTAAATTCTAGCCTAGAATTTCCAGGGGTGGCAAAACCATTATGCATGACATTGCAGCGCCATGTAAAACAATAACCCCAAGAGCCTTCCGGCATCGCACTCCAAGCACTGGGTGAGGTTATCATTTGCATACTGACCCATAGGGCACGCTGTGCAGCTTGCGTCACCTTCAGATGAAACACTGCCCCAGCCACAACCGACGCAGGAATCCGACGCTGGGTAGGAAAAGGTCCCCGCACTGCAGTTGGAGCATTCACTGGCTTCGTAGCCGGCATACGTGCCAGGGCTGCATTCAACACATGTTGCACTGCCATTGGGTGCTGCAGTTCCAGACCAGCATGGGTAACAATCGGAGGACCCTGAGTAGCTGTACCTGCCTCCCGGGCAATCAAAACATTCCACCTGGGTACCAGCCGATCCACTGGTTCCGTATAAAATACGTCTGTATGGGGATCCATAGGGAGATGTGTATGGGGATCCATACATAGATCCCGATCCAGTTCCATATCCACCTGATCCACCTGAGTAACTTGAGTAACTATACGGGACGTATTTTCCCGCTGGACATGCGTCACAGCCCATCGTTGTAGATCCCGCTTCTGAGACATGGCCGCCCCAGCAATCCCAGCAACCATAGCCATCATTGCTGTACTTCCCTGCTGAGCATTGCTCGCAAGCGGTGTAGTCAGAGTTTGGGCCATAGCCTGGGGTGCAGGCACTGCATTCCACCGCGCCATTCTCCGCAGCAGCACCCCAGTAGCACTGGTAGCATTCAGAGTTTCCTTGAAAGTCGGAATACCTTCCCGGGGTGCACTCTTGGCACTCAGCTGCTCCTGTGGCGTTGGAAGCACGGCCTCTTGGACATGGCACGCATAAGTCTGGCAAGGTGTGTAGCTTCCAGTTCACGCCATCATCAGAAAGGTACGTCCCCATGCTGCACTCATAGCATTCCGTGAGGCCTGTGATGTCTGCATATTTTCCAGCAGGACACACATAACATACGCCACCTGACTCAAAGGTTCCATCTCCACCTCAGATTCACTGTTGGCAGATAAGGCTCATCATGATCTTATGCCTTAACAGCCATATACAGCCATCAACACACACACACTCACACACACACGGGTCCTCCAAAAAATTGGCAAAAAAACAAACAATAAAACGTGAACAAGGCAAGCTTCAGGCCGTGCACCTTAGTTGAATCCCACACTCTGGAACAGAATTTAGATAGAATTCGTGTCGAAGTCTCTTGAAAAGAAACCTGCGTTGCTAGTTTCAAGTCAACTCTGAGATCAGCAGGTACCAGTCACAGTCAGGTTCATTGACCTCAATTTATGTTTCCAAAGTAAAAGTGGCCCTTCTCAAATGTTGTACCAAGATGTACCAAGATGTAGCAAGTCCAAGGCCAAGGAACACTCCATCCACCAACTCTTCTCCAGGTAAGCAAGTAGAAGCAACAAGGACAGAGAGCACAGGGAGATGGTAAGCCCAGCGACAAATCATGGCTCCGCTGGCTCAGCTGGCTCCGCAGCCAGAAAAAACAGGTCAGGGTGGTCTAAGGGGAAACATGGAAAACCTTGAAGGTAAGGGTGGTTTTGACCACAAGATTCACCTAGTTTCACTATATAGGAAGATCCTGCAGATTTACCTTTACCAAAATCTGGGACTTGTGTAAAAACTGCTGTTCTTGTCTGTCACAGTGTATTTTGTCGGTGTTCGGAATTCAGCTGATCAGCTTATCTATGCCTCTTCGTCCTTGCGTGTCAAGTCACTGAGAAATAGAAATCTTTGCAAATAACTTTCTGCCCTAATGTCAACCCCGGATCAATAAACTCCAATGGATTAGGATGGTTACCACCAAAAATAGTGATAAATTATTGGAAAATTGCAACCCTTTATTGGTAAACTGATTGTGTATTTAAAATCTATTTAATTCAGTCGTGGCTCTTGTGGCCTCTATCATGATTCCAAGCCAAGTTGGGCCCGGCACATTTTTGGTGGTTCATTCCCTCGTGTCTTTTGAGCAGGGCAAGGTTTGCACAATGCAGCAGGGTGCATTCCTACGCATCAAATGCGGGACGCAAAGTTCAAACGTCTCAAAAGTTGCATGAAGACTCAGGCAACCCAGCTGGGCTGGGTCGACAAGCATAAGGTGTTCTATATGTTCTACAGTGAGTTTACAGTGTAAGCAGTGCCTGCGATCAAAGGGTCACCCCTTTTACCGTTGATCCACTGCGGCTTTTGACCCATTGCGGCATCACCTCGTGCTGCCGGGGCCACCGGCTTCCAGCATGACCCGTCGTGCAGACTGTCTGTTTGAGATCTCAAACACATATTCTGGATGTGAATCATATACATATATATATAATATATAAGTATTAGCAACGCAATGTAATTCACCAACCTGAAACAAGGACATTTGAGATATTCAGGATAGTTACCCCTACTAGCCATCACTCCAGTGACGTCGCAGTGAGGTCCTTAATAATCTATCCGGAAAATGTGTGTGTGTGTGGGTAATACCCATGACTGACGAGAAAGGGTGCCTGAAATTGGAACCCCATTCAATACAATGGAGGCCCATTCTATACCGTACCCCGTTTTTTCATCCAGAAGTCACTGGACTTTGACCTCTGAAAACCTGCGCAGAGCCATGCCGAAAATACGCCTGGTGACAGCCATGTCCAAAAAATACTGGACATGACCGACCTGCGATGTAATTCAAACAAAGCCCAGCCGAAGCTGCATTCAGCCCGTCTAGTCTGACGATATTGGCTGAAAATTCCAAAGGGACCAAGTCGGAGCAAGGCTCACTTGGAAAAGCAAATGAACTGAATCTGGTTGGTGGTTTCAACCCCTCTGAAAAATATGAGTCAGTTGGGATTATTATTCCCTATATATCCCAATATATGGAAAAATAAAAGCCATGTTCCAAACCACCAACCAGGAATTGAATGAACCAAATGAGACGCATGGTGCTATGGCTTCTCGGCTGAATCTCAACTTGCACGACTGATTGAAGCTGGTCCATAGCTCACTGCTTTTGCAGAGCGTGCTGGAGGCGTAGTGCTTTCAAACTAGTTGATATACACGAATTGTCTATGTGTTCGTGTGTGTGTGTCTTGGAAAATCAGATCATGTTAGCAAGTACTTGAGACCACTGAATGAGAAAAACAAAAATAAACAAAAATATATGTTTCCGTGTAAGATCGCCGCCATTCCGGTCTTTGCCGTCAAATGCTGGCTCTCTCAGATTGGGTTGCCTCAGGTCCACTAAACCCTCAAACCGCTCCGTTTAGAGTTGCACCCATGTTCACGTGTTCAAGATGCCTTGAACGGGTTTGTTTCATGCACCATTCGGCTTCGTTGATTGGGAAGAACTTCGATTCGTGTCTCGAAAATGACAGCAAAACTTCGAAAGGAAAGTGCGCACCTTGCTTGACTTTTCACTTGAACCTGGAGGTACAGCCTGCCGAATGCTGAAGCGGCGGTTAAGTTGGGGCAAGATGGACGAGGTCAAACTCCTGCCTCCGGAGTTTCCGGCATGACGCTGCGCACCTCGGATCGAAAGCTGCACTGCATACCACATCTGCATACATCTGCCACTTACCTACCTTTACAAGTCTGAAAAAAAAACTGATTCCGGGCCAGGTGACGGCAGGAGCCGGAGATTGAGACCGGCTGTGGCCGCTGTCTGATTCTGATTTGGGTCCCTTGGTTGGGCTGGGTGACCGCGACGGGCTCGTCGGCCGATTTCGCAGGAATGCGTTGGGAGAGACGGGCCGCGGATGTTTCGCCACCTTGCGGCCACCAGGTGAAGGAGGAAGCGTCTGCACCTCCTGAGAAGGAATGAAGAAGACCTTCAGGGAAACATCAAGACAACTTTCAAAGCTCAAAACTTCCGTTTGTATTTTTATGTTGTATGATGATGTATGATGTACGTGTATATATATATATATTTGTGTGTGCGTGCATACATAATTATACAACATTTAATATGTACGTTTATTGCTTAAAAACCAGATGCACCTTGCAGCATTGCAATGCATTGCACGCATCGAAAGCTTCATGAAAGACAGACCCACCTCCGCAGGCATAGCTTGGGGCTGACTGGGCTGACTGGGCTGACTGCTTTGGCCCAGCAATGCATCCGCTGATGGCCGCGGCCGCGATGATCGCGAGGGGCTGGGACCGCTGGGACCACTCGGAGCCTTCCGCACTTTGGACTCCAAGAGCTTTGCAAAAACATCCTCAGTACATCATACACATCATACACATCATACACATCATAAGCACGTGCACTATTCATGATCTATTCATAATAATTGTTCAGCATATGCCAGCATTGACAGTTGCAGCACGGCTGCGCTGTCATGTGGTCCTCACCGGCTGGGCAGTGAGATCGGCTGTGCAAAGCCAAGTGAGCCAAGTGACTTTCAAATCCACATCAGCACCGTCAGCACCTGGAAACTTTGAGGCCACTACCCTCTGGTAAATTAGCGTAACTATGGAAAATCACCATTTTCAATGGGTAAATCCACTATAAATGGCCATTTTCAATAGCTATGTTAAATTACCAGAGGGTAGGTCACTAGGCACTGTCTGGAAGTCTGAAAAATTCTCAAATGTTCAGGAAATCTTCTCAAACATCACGGGTTATCACGACACCAGGCCTTGTGGAGCTTCAGGAGCTCTTTCTTTGATATCTTTGATCGGTTTCTTTCTCTCGCTCACGACTGGCAAGGCTTCCATCTTTGGCGCTTCAATGGCTGGAACTGGAGCTGCCTTCTTGACAGGCAAGGTCAGGGAGGTCTGCACCGCCTCAGATTGGCTTAAAGCTGCCAGTATTCGGCCTCTTTATCCTCTCTTATCCCAGCACGCTTGGTTAAAAACAGTCTGTTAAAGTGAAAAACGACAACCTCTGCCCTGTGCTGACACTGCTAAGCATGAACCACCGATGCCACGGAACTCGGTCGATCATCACCACATCCGTCACTGCCTCAGGAGGGGTCTTCACAATGTCATACCCTGCAGCCTTCACAACAAACAAGTCATATCAAGTCATAACAAATCTCAAGATATCCAAACTGTGCCAAGGGACATGAATTATGTCAGGCACCGGCATCACCGGCATCACCTCCGCCTCTTGAGAGTCCAGTGGGAGGCCTGGCGACGCACAGCTCCGGGTTGCTTTGGTTCCTTGTTGTGTTGCCAAGCCTTCTGTAGGAACAGCGGGTTCTTCGGGCTCCTGGCACGACTTGAGGCCGGCTCACTGCTGACAGCATGTCGTTTCAGCAAATGACTCTCCTGTTGTTTTGGAATTTGTTTGGCCTGTCCTCCTCCACTGGTTCTCTCACAATGAGTGACTCCGCATGTCTGTCCCGGTGCTCTTGCAAGGCCATCTGTGCACCATTTACCTCAGCGATGCTGGACGATTTTTTTTTACAAAGATACGCCCAGAATGCAGCGGACAAAACAAACCAGCAATGTATAGCAGTATCGCAACGTGTTTGTGAGCAAGGGTTATGGCTATGCCAAAGATACATCTACACTGGTTATATCCAAACTTCCATGTCCCCCCATACCTCGGCCATGCCATGGAGCCAGGTAAACAGCATCCTTGGCTGCCAACTTGCTCATGCGCTGGGTGGTATCTAGCAGGTCATCTGCTGCAAAATGCCATGTGGAGATCTCGCTTTTGGACAGCAAACTGTGGTGATGCAGGAGCTCCTCAGCCTTCTTCCGCCATCGGGCTGCCAGGTGCCGTTTGGGGACTCGCGCCGGCACGTGCTTGGAAGAGGAGGTCAGGGCACACAGCACTTGCACGGTATCGGCTGGAAGGGTCTCTTGATCGAACTGATCCAACCAAAGCGTGGCAAACTCCTCGAAGGCCTGGCAGGAAATCCACCGAAAAAAAAGGTTCCATGTTGCTATGGGTTACATAACGGCTACAAGCTCTTCAAACCACAACTCGGGCACTTGGAGAAAACTCCACCTTGGCACCGCTTTTCTCGCGTCGCCGGCTTGGCCAATCACGATCCCTGACTGGGTTGATGCATTGTATACACTGTATCAGAGATGATTTTCGGCCAGACTGCATGTGTGAATTGTTGCACACATGAGACTATAAGCAGCTTCACCAGACGTTGCTGGCGACTGCATCTCAGCCGGAGGATCTTGGTTGACTTCAAAAGTAAGGCACTTATCTTTTCATTTACGGACCATCATGCGTGCCTTGTGTTTTTGCCCAAATAAAAATGCCACTGTTGGAGTAACAACTGCATCTCAGTTTGGCCAAGTCAAACCACCCCCGGCAAATTCATGATTTCCCTGCACAAAGCACTTCACCGGCCATGCGGAGAAAGCTGCCGGGAATCTTTACATCAAAACACCATGCACATGCCATTCGTAGCAAGCCACAGGCCGCACCCACTTGTCAGATCTGTGCACCTGAGCACTGGGCTCTCTCTCTCGTTGCTATTAGTTCAACTGCCAGCAGTTATACGCTGCCTCATCCGTAGTGGCTGCGACCAAACCCTTTCCGCCTGCTGCAATCGCAACTTTCACATCCTCAGCATGTGCCGACTCTGCCACTTTTGGGACCAGTCGAATCTGAACATCTTCAGCCTTGCTGGGTCCTGGGGGAATGCCCCAGCCACCCGGAATGGGTACATTGGTGGGATCCACCTCTTTCACTGTCAACACCTCACAGGTGCCACCTCGCTTCAACTGGGCTCCCATGACACCATCTGTGAGGCTCAAGGTTCTCAAGAGGTGCTGGCATGCAGTGTCAGTGCGAAGCTTGGTGTGAAAGCTGCGGAATTCCTTGCCCTGCTGGTCCAAGCATCGGCCATGGCCCATGAAGATTGGAACCCCTCGGGCGTTCACTTTGTGTTGAACAAACGCCGCTGAGCCCACAGATTTTGCCACGGCCAAGTCTTGGGTGAGGCAAACATCAAAAACGCAGAACTTGTGGTAAGCAGCGGTCAAGCCGCTGCAAGCCTCTTCAGCCTTGGTAAGGAGAGTATTTGGGCACGCATTGATACGCTTGATTCTTTGCGCCACCTCTTCCTCCTCAGTCAGCACCTTCTCGGCTTTCCCCAGTAGAAGAGCCACGGGCTCTTGAGGAAAAATCACCTCAGCGTCTGGGACGGGTCCAATGTCTGCACCTATGGGCCGATCCCAGGATGGCACCACAGGTTCAGCATCATCATCTGCATCTCCGTTGAAGTTTCCGCAGTACCCGCTCTGCCCTACCTGAACTGGCATTGAGATAATCACTCCCAGCCAGTCAACGCCAGTGACTGTGATGTCGATGTGGTTGGGAAGTTTGAAGAGGTACATCCCCTCTGTAGGAAGATTCTTGAAGCGGTCCTCAAAGTCACCAAGGGTAAAGTTCATGCGGGTGCGCATGCTCAGAATCCGATCATCAAAGAGGTCGGAGTCCCAGCTATTTCTCCGGTATGCCTTTACGACCCCATTCACATCAAAGGAGCTACCAGCTACCTGCAAAATCTCAACCCCATCATAGGTGACCTTAATGGGACCTTCCTTCTCTTCCCTGAGCAACACCAAGCGGTGATCCCCCATGAAGCTGCCTGAGGCTGCGAAGCCGGCCACAAAACCCTCACTGGCTTTGGACAAGCCTTGGATATGAATGGAGCTGGTCTTCACCAGCCATTGAATCATATCCCCCACTGTGGTGGTCTCTGCTCCATCAAAGGTAATGAAGTGAGGGTCCCCGAAAATGGCGCAGAGGCCGGTGTCGGCCAGGCTGAAGGTCACTGTTTCCTTACAGCAGCAAGAGTCCATCTTGTTCATCATGCTGGACATTTGCCCCTTCAACTCTTGCACCTCAGCCAGGACCGTTGAGAGATCCACCTGCGATGCGGAAGCCTTGAGTAAGCTACCAGGCTTCGTTTGCATCAGCAGCACACCCTTGCCATTGCCCTTGCACCCGCTGGTTCCGCATTCTTCCTCTGCCCATGTCAGAGGGAAAATCAGCAGTAGCTGCAGAAATCGCAATGCTGCAGCCATCGCCATCCCACTCTTCAACAAAACAACTCAGCCAAAATAGCTTCAGCAACGATACCATGCTGCAATGCTCAAGGAAGACAAAGAAAATAAGAAAATCAACCCTATTCAAAGTGGAGAGCAGTTTCAAAAAGCGCTTGGTAAAAATGTTCAATTTGCACAAGAGGAAGAGTCGGATAACAACTCCAACTTTCCCTCATCTCCATGCCTTGGTGATTGTTCGTTTCTGGTATGCAGCACCAAAGCGCAAGAGTTGAGCTCTTGCACCTTTGGCCATTGCTACCTGACACCGTGGACACCAAAAACCGAGGACCCCCTGACCCTTCCGACCATTGTTTCCCGGCCCCAGTCAGTGAACTGATTTCGTTCATCAGACTTTGTCAAAAAAAAAACTGGGTTCAATGGAGTGGTTCGGTTTAAGGGAAAATTTACAGGAACCCCCTTAATCCATTGATGGGTATATGTCTGAGATTGTCTGAGATTGTCTGCTCCATCTATGGCTGTGATATGCTGTGATGGCAAGGCACTGCACGGCCAGAGCTACTCTGAACGAGCAGTTTCTGGGAGTGATGAACTATCGCTGCAGAGACCAACTTGCAGCTGTTGTTCTGCACAGACCACCTGAGGCAGTAGCCGCAACATGCCGCAACATGGCTTCGCCAATCTGCCACAATCACAACACCAACGTATAAACAAACAGACAGTTTTAAAATGGTTGCAATGGATATTATATGCAAACATACTTGAACGACAATCCAGCAGAATCCAAATATGGGTTGTACAATGTTGTACATCACGTGATATGTTCTCTGCCAAGTTGCTCAACCAACAGCTTTTCATCTTCTGATTCCTGGAAGAGAGGAAGTGCCAAGTCGACGACCCTTTTCTTCACATTGCCTGGCAGGGACACGCAGCTTGCCCATCAGTTCACTCAGCAGAATGGCTGAAATGCAGCTGTTCCAAACCGTCACAAGAGCATTTTGCAAACCGAAGGCCTATGAATCTCACCAGCGGATTCTGTTTCTTCTTCTTGGCTTCAGCCTGAGATTGTGACAAGCCCGTCTTTCCTGTTTTCGGAGTCTCAAAATCTTCTTCCTCACTGCTCTCATCTGCAGTTGTTCGAAGAATTTGAACCAGGACATGCAATCCGAAATATGCGCAAATGCCCGCAAGCAGGAGGGCCAAAGTTCCGGCCACAGCGTAGGTTGCTTCCGGCGATGGATTAAAAATCAGCAGCATGCAAACAGCACTGAAGAGGACAAATCGAAAGCTCAACAGGCTCATTTCCAGGAAGTCCAGGATTTCCGCTTGCGTGTTGGCAAATGGCTTGCACCAGGCTGCAACAGCCAACATCCCCCCAGAGATGAATGGAAATAAGAGTAGCTTGGCCTTCTCATCATCTGCTACAGAAGTGTAAGTAACCAAGTTCATGAGTCCAATATCAGTACGCTTCACCAGGATATCCCACCACCAGAATTGCGGCTCATAGCCTTCAATGAAATAGCCATACCTTCGGAAGTTCTCCGGGCTCTGGCGGTCCTTCAGGTTGTAGATCCGCAAGAACAGAAGGATGGGAACCAAAGCACACCAAACTCCCAGCCCAATCCCTGCGATGAGGGCTGTTGCAAAGTGGTCTCTACTCCAGCAGACCACATCGGGATGTGGTAGCAGTCGCTGCTCCACCAATATCTTGCCACCAGCATCCTCTCCAGAAATTGGTGTGCACCAAACCATCTGGAGGAATTTGGACAAAAGTTCCGGCCACCTTAGAGTCCAGTTGAGATTCTAGATGTTGAAACCACAAGAGAGAAAACAGGCTATGCCTCTGGTAAACGTAGAAACAGTTTGCTATTGAAAATGGCCATAGAAACAGTTTATTTACCCATTAAAAATGGTGATTTTCCATTTTCCATAGTTATGTTGTTAGTTTACCAGAGGGTAGAGTCTTCCAAAGAAAAAAAAAGGCGATCTGCAACACCCCTGAGCTGCCCACATGGCCAGGAGGGTGACCCAGAACACGGGCGGACAAAGCTGTAGCAATTGCCGTGGAGTTGGAAAGGCGGTGAAGAGACCAAAGTCCAACGCATCCTCTGAGCCAATGGAAGAGTTGAGTGAAGTGATTGAAAAGTGGAAACATAGTGTACCCTTTGGTCATCAAACGTGGCTAGCCCGGAAATCCCCGTACTAGCCGTGGAGGTTGATAGCGCCGAAAATCATCGAACTAAATGGTCGAAATTCCAGCCAGCCATGTTTGACTACCAGTGACTACCAGAGGATAACGATGCGCAACATGCTTAATCCTATGCTGTCAAAGGACGGGATCCAAATCGTTGCTCTGTTTCCCTTCCTGAGCACCTTCTTCCACTTCTTCAGGGGAATGCCTGGCATTGCCAATTGAAGCAGTTGGAACTGGTGCCATGGGTCTGCATGGCCCAGACTTGGCTGTATGTATGCATGTATGTACGTACGTATGTGTGCACGCATGTATGAGCATATATATATATGTGTGTGTGTGTGTGTATGTATATATATATATACATATACATATGTATATACGCGTATCAGCGCCCTTGAATGGACCTACCTTTTTCCCATCCCCGCAAAACATACATGAACATAGTATGTCTGATCTAAGTGTCGGCCTTCACGGTGACTTTCTAGCCATCCGGAACTGACACAGACTGTCTTGCCATTGCTCTTCTGCTGTTTCCTTTTATGAACCACATTGTAGGCTGGAAAACACCAAAAAAATATATTTTGAGATTCTTTGGGGAGGGCCCCGTGGAGAAAACAAAAATAAACATGAGAAAAACCAAAAGAACATATTTGGAATCTCTTTGGGGAGGACCCCATGGAGAAAACCGAAAAAATATTGGAAAAGCCAAGAACATTGGGAAACCAAAATTGAAACACCAAAAAAAAGGAAACACCAAAAAACATTGAAAAAAATAAAAAAACATTGGTAAAACCAAAAAGATCAAGAAAAAACAATTTTCCAGAAGTCTTGGGGATGGGGGAGGGTAAGCCAAGAGTCTCAGAATATGTTTTTTTGTGTTTCCAATGTTTTTGTTTTTTCCAAAGTTTGTTTGGTTTTCTCCATTGGGTCCTCCTCAAAGAGATTCCAAATATGTTCTTTTGGTTGTTCTCATGTTTATTTTTGTTTTCTCCACGGGGCCCTCCCCAAAGAATCTCAAAATATGTTTTGTTTGGTGTTTTCCAGCCTAAGGGCCTTCCCAAAGGACAGATGGTTGCCATGACAATGAATGTCTTGAAGTGGACGCCAAAATTTGGCTTTTGCTTTTGGAACATTCAGTGTAACTTGCGTATTGCTGTGATATTTTTTTAAATACATATAACTTATTTTTATTGTATAGTATGTAAACACAAACGCACATTGAATACATAATATTACTCACCGCACTTCAAACGCGATCCTTGCGTAGTTCTATCAGTTTCCAAGCTATGCCTTTGAAGCCTGCGCCCATGGCAGCGGCGAACCCAAAGCGTGTAATGGAAGACTGGTATAGTGAGTTCCTTGGCGATGAATCATGTTGATTGTCTAGGTTACTTTTTCTCTTTGTGTTGTAAGATATCGCCACTGTGGGCACACATACGATCAGACATACAACCATATTGTCACAGGCTAAACGATGCTTCTGAGATCACTGAAGTGTCTGACATGGACCTTTCCCCATCGGAGGAGTGCGAGTACGAATTCGAAGATGGTTCTTGGGAGTCTTTTGTCTGCACGCAACTAATTTGTTGATACATGATACTTCTGCGCTTTTTCTGACGTACCCCTGGCTAAATAGAAAACACGTTCGCCTACAAGTCCAGTAAGGTGGTCCGATGAGGAGAACGTGCCCAACCACTCCAACCGCGAAGATCGCAGCCGTTGTCCTCTACTGGCACCAAGAACTAAGAACTCCTCTGTCTGCGCTTACTCCTGGTCCTCGCACTCCTCCGGGTCCACCTCCCCCGACACCTGATATTATGAATATGGTGCCGGTCACTCCTCCAGAACTGCTAGGCTCTCCACCGCGCACCCCGGAGTTGCAGTAGAGAAGATCGACAAGGATGTGAGACATCAGTGAATGATACCAAAGTGATACTCATGAATATAAGTATATGTTTTTCTGCACTTCATTATCTATATTGAAGTATATATTTTCTCTTACGTATTGATGCTTCAATCACAATCGTTCATGCTGATGCCGTCCATAGCGTCGAGGCAGCTTTTGCTGGAGACATATATGTTCATATATGTTTCAAAGGGCCTTCCCAAAGGACAGATGGTTGCCATGACAATGAATGTTTTGAAGTGGAGGCCAAAATTAGGCCTTTGTTTTTGGAATATTCAGTCTAACTTGCATAATATTGCGATTATATGTTAAATATACATATTGCTTTTTTTCCATAGTATTTGCATGGTTTTTGACACGTATATATTAGCAGGTCTAAACACGATAATCGCAATATCCTTCAATGGACCTTAGGGTCGGTATAGTCCTTCCTCCTACCCCGACTGGGAATCGAACCCAGGATCTTCAATCTCCGCTCACGGAAATGACACCAGCACAAACTGGGCACGCTCACGGGAGTGGCGGTGGGAGGGGGCACATTTCACCGAGGAACAGCCATGAAGAAAAAAAGGAAATAAGGAACAGCCAAAGAGATCCAACGTGCTCATACACACGCGTGACACACACATACATACATACATACATATATATATATATACGCATATGCATGCGTGCAGACACCAAAAAAAACACAAACAAACAAACGCATGTGCATATATGTGCAAAGTGACAGAGCAAATGGATACAGACTTCTCATGCGCCGAAGCAGGTACATGCGTGCACACGAAGATACACAGGCACGAGTGCATAGCTGCATGCATGCTTATACAGATAGACGCGAACACACATACACACGTGGATGCGTGTATGCATACAAGCCTACATGTGCCACTTTGCAGCACCTGAAAGCAGTTGGGCCAGGGCCCTGCAAACATCACTGACAACACGTTCAAAAATGAAAAATTTTACCTCAAACTGCAAACATCACTATACAGCTGTATTATGATATGTTGCAGTCTTAGGTTTTTCAAAAATGCTTAGGTAGCATCAACCAGGCATCATTATTTGTCTTTTTTGTCTTCTATCATGTTTTTCTTTTTTTTTCCGCTTCCACCCCTTCATTTGCTCAGCCGTTTGACCAGGTCTTTCACTGCTTTCTCCACGCATCTGATCTCTTTCGCCTGTTTTTCGACTTCCATCTTCTTGATCTTTGCATCGTGCCAACGCTTTGGTAAGCCCCTGAGCTCGTTCATTGGTTGCGGGGGATCAGTCAAAAGGGGGCACTGTTTCGGGCCAGAGCTACAAGTGAGATGAAATGCTTCACCAACCCTGTCACAAGCATCAAAACTCTACACTGCGGTAAACATTTCTCACGTGCAAACCAGATCACTGCACAAGATGAACGATGAGCAACATATGTTTAGCACGGGGGCATCCTCTTACTTACTGGCAAGCATCAAACGGAGAAATCTCGAAAGATTTCTCCCAAGATGAACCTGCAAAAGCAGAAGTTGACTCCAAATGGAGCATATCAGCAGTATTCTGGTAAAGTACCTGCCTCCCCGCAGACACAAATCTCCAGTTGGAGGGTCACACGGCTAAGAACAGATACTACACCTGATCATAGCCAAAAGGCCGAGAAGGTATGAACAATAGGCAGTTGCTTGGCTAGATTGCCTTGTATGTCTTGCGAGCTGTTGCCAACTAGCTTTTTCAAATACAATTTGCAAAAGAAGAGCAACAGGTCAAGACATATCTTACTCAGCTCAATCCAGACTTGGGCCTAGTCTCTTGGGACAGTTCAATGAATTGCTCGACCCTATGGGAGCGAGCTGCTGGATCTCTGTCTAACACTAGTCAGGCTGAAGGTAAGTTTAAAATTATAATCAAAAAGCCGAATTATGAATCACCTTACCAAACACAGCGCTCCTGCCCTTGATGTAATGGATCTTTTTTACAACAGCAAAGCTGGAGCCCCGACCCGTCACCTCCTGATGCTCTGGAAGAACTAGAGCTGAACGGATTGGTAAAGGTGGCACCCCTCCTCTGCGTCTTCTTCGCGTCGTCCCTGATTTTGGCTAAGGCAGTGCAATTTTGGCGCTCTTGGGGGCAGAGCTTTTTCTCGCCCACCTTCTTGATCTTGAGGCGGTGACCATATATGTGAGTGTGTGTGTATGTATGTATGTATGTATGTATGTATGTGTGTGTGTATGTGTGTATGTGTGTATGTGTGTATGTGTGTATGTGTGTGTATGTGTGTATGTGTGTGTATGTGTGCATTTAAATATATATATATACATAAATATTTTTACATATATATATTTTTATATATACATATATTTACAAATATATGTATGTATATATATATACATATATACATACATGTATATATATATATATATACTCGATATAAATATATATATATATTAAATATACATATATACATATATACATATATATATACACATATATA
>Ga0126342_10008509_pt1 | contig 18402 bp, 18 predicted proteins | sample Cyp1metagenome_FD_92528 | JGI IMG/M metagenome (GOLD analysis project Ga0126342, IMG submission 92528) | Coral microbial communities from Lord Howe Island, Old Settlement Bay, Australia - Cyphastrea 1 metagenome | ecosystem: Host-associated > Invertebrates > Cnidaria > Coral ...
CTACCTGCTACCTGCTACCTGCTACCTACTACCTACTACCTACTACCTACTACCTACTACTACTACTGCTACTACTACTATTACTACTACTACTACTGCTACTACTACTATTACTACTACTACTACTACTACTGACTACTACTACTACGATCATTTTACTTCTACAAATTTGCTGGTTAACTCCTGACAACACAAGGGGAAAAATATGTGGATCTCTTAAACGGCGGCCAGTAAATATAATAATTTATTTTTATATTTTTTTAAAATATATATTACGAAATTAAATATTGGAAATATTTGAGCTAAATTTCTTCAGAAAAATAAACCTAACCCAGCTTAGCTTCCATAATCTTCTCGGAATCCTAATTTAATTTTATATCAATGCTTCCTTAAATCTTTTCTATTTTTTTTTCGTAATCTTGCTAAATCTGACCTAACTCTGAAATAAAATTCCTCCAAATTTTTCCCGGAACCTTCTCCAGAACCCTATTAATTTTAACCTAGCTCTGCACCAAAGCCTCCCAGACCTTCTCCGGAATAAATTTCGGTAGTATTCCCAACAGCCGCAGCATTGTATTTTCACAAATCTTTCTAAAGCGTGCTCCGAAGCCAAGCGCTAGAAACTGCTCATTTGGGCTTCCGTCAATTAAATTACACAAATCTTGTTAAATCTGACCTAATTCTGCACCAAACAAATCTCCCAAACCTTCTCCGGAACCCTGTTAAACCCGACTGAGTACTGTATCAAAGCCTAAGTTTCCCGGAACCTTTTCCGAAGCTTCTCCGGAACCCTATTGAAGCTAATATGGTTCTACACCAAAGCCACCTAACCTGGCTCTGTACCAAAACCTCCCAGACCTTCTCTAAAACCTTTTTCGGAACCGTAATGAACCTGCCCTAGCTCTGTACCAAAACCTCCCGGAACCTTCTCCGGAAACCTATTGAGCCTGACCTCTATGAAAATACCCCTTGGTTGCTCCTAGGGGGGGTCCAGCCCCTGAAATAGTAGACCCCAGTGGCTGTTTTCCAGAGGGCCTGACCCCCCCATACCCATTTTGAGCATTTCTGAATGGATAAAATCTAGGGGCCCAAGTCTAGCATTCATAAACCAAAGATTTTTGCTAATACTCAACTTGGACAAGGGAACCAATACTTTGGAGCAATTTGGACGTTCCAAAATGGTCAAAGGTCAGGCCCCTCAAAATATTTTGGGCATGTTGGGAATATTTTGGACATATATTTTTTATTTGTGAATCTTATGAAACCATGGAGCTCCTGGATTTTAGCCATAGTTCTTTTTCCCCCTGCATGCCGCAGATAAGTTGGCCATTTTGAAAGATTCTTAACAGAAATAAAATAGACAAACATGTCACAACTAACTTCCCAAGAAAACAATTTTTGCATACCTTTCATGCCAGTTGTTTTTAGAGGGATTCATCATTCATCTATCAAGGTTAGCGGATATAAATGTTATTTTCAGGTTTTCCCTCCAAGCTTCAAGAGCAAAGATTGGATTCGGTAGCCTTTTTTGGAATCAATTTTAGTGTTTGTCCTTGACGTGCGGGTTCAAAAAATGGATTTCAGTGAGGAGATTTTGTTCTAGATTTGTTTTTTTATAAATATGATAAAGGTAAACATTTCAGCAACGTCCCAAATAAATAAATTTAGTGCAAATTTTTTGATGCTGATTTACAGAGGGGTTGATATAGAGGGGTTGATATCTCAAGGTTAGGAATACAAATTTTATTTCCTGTATTTCTGGCCTAGTACCCTGCTAAGTCGAAGCAGCTATCCGGGAGCTGAAGGTGGACCGGGTGAGACGTTGGTATCCAGGATTTGGTTGCGTATTTTTTGGATCAAATTTAATATTTGTCCTTGATTTAAAAGATCAACAAAAAATAAATTTCAAGAGGAAATAATATTGACAGAATTTTCGTTTCTGTGGTACAAAAGCTGATAAACATATCCAAGAAATAAAATGTGCACCTTTGGTTGATGCCTGTTTTACAGAGGGGTTCATCTATCAAGGTTGGGGACATAGATTATATTTCGTGGTTTTTTCCTCCAAATTTGGGTCCGCTAGATCGAAGCAGCTATACAGGAACAGAAGAAGCACAGGATTTGGTAACCTTTTTATTTGGGTCAAATTCAATCTCTTAACCTAAAAATTCAAAAACAATAAGGTTTCAAGGTAAGGAAATATTTAATGATTAGTTTAATAAATATAGCAATAATGTTCAATAAAATAAATTTCATGTACCTTTGTTATAATTTGATGTCAATTTTACAGGGGATTACATCAATCAAGGATGTTTTGTTTTTTCCTTTCCAATTAAAGGTACAGGTTGGACCTAAATTGAAAAGGCTGACATCTAAAAATAAGATAGGAACCAAATCTCAAATAAGAAAAAAAAAATTAGCCCAACCTTCCAAAAATAAAATCAAGGTGCCTGACCTGAAATTAGAATAAGATAAAATCCAAGGGCTGGACCCCCCTTGGGTCCTCTTTGGAAGCGAGTACCCTTGAAGTGACCTATGAGGGGTCTAGCCCCTTGGAATTTATCTCCCAAGTATGATCGAGATAAAATTTAGCATGTCTGCAGATAAAATCAAGGGACCTATCGTCATTTTTACTAAAAAACTAAAAAAATAGCCATGCACCCCAGTGGCTGGAGCTCCTAGGAGCAAGCATCGGGTATTATGAAAGCCTCCCATACCTTTTCCGGAATCTTAACTTGGCTCTGCACCAAAGCCTCCTGGAACTTTCTCCGGAAATCTGTTGAACCTGACTTAGCACTGTACCAAAGCCTCCCAGACCTTCTCCGATCTCCAGAACCTTATTGAACCTGACCTAGCTCTGCACTAAAGCCTCCCAAACCTTCACCGAAACCTTTTCCGGAACCTTATTAAATTTAACCTGACTTTGCACCGAAGCCTCCCAGACCTTCTCCGGATTTTTTTTCCGTAACCCTATTGAACTTGACCTGGCTCTGCACCAAACCTCCCGGAACATTCTCCGGAACTTTTTTCGGAATCTTCTCGGGAATCCTATTGAACCTGACTAGTTTTGCACCAAGACTTCCTGGACCCTTTCCAGAACCTTCTCCGGAATCTATTGCTTCTGACCTGGCCCGGCACCAAAGCCTCCCAGACCTTCTCCAGAACATTCTCCGGAACCGTGTTGAATGTAACCTGGCTCTGCACCAAAGCCTGCCAGACCTTCTCCGGAACCGTCGGAGCCTTCTCCGGAACCTCGTTGAACCTGACCCGGCGCCTGTACCAGTACACACCGGAGCTATTCTGGGCTGAAAACTCCATTAGTTTATGCTATTAGGGAAAAATATCAATATCAATATAATATTATAAATATCTATAATTTTAAATTATAATTCAAAATAAATCGAATTTTTATTTAAAATAATTATTCTTATATTCCCCAACAGCGTAAGCTAATGGGGTCTTCGGCTCAGAATAGCTCCGGTGTGCACTGGTGCAAGCGCCGGGTCAGGTTCAACGAGGGTTCCGGAGAAGGTTTCGAAGAAGGTTCCGGAGAAGGTCTGGCAGGCTTTGGTGCAGAACCAGGTTGGGTTCAATAGGATTTGCGACCATTTCATACACGGAAACCCAGCTGAGGTATTTCCAGCACTTGCCTTCGCCGCATGCTTCAGAAAGATTTGTAAAAATAAAACGTTGCGGCTATTGGGAATAAACTTATTTTTTAAAAATTAATAATAAAGTTAATAATGAACACATATATTATTAATTTATTATAATTAATATTTAATAAAATAATTTTCGGTAGTATTCCCAATACCCGCAATAATATATTTTTACAAATCTTTCTGAAGTATGTTGCGAAGCCAAGCGCTGGAAACACCTCAGGTGGGTTTCCGTGCATGAAATAGCCGCAAATCCTGTTAAACCTAATCTGGCTCTATACCAAAATCTCCCAGACCTTCTCTAAAATCTTCTCCGGAATCCTCTTGAACCTGACCTGGCTCTAAACCAAAGCCTCCCAGACCTTCTCCGGAATATTTTCCGGAACCCTGTTGAATCAGCCTGTTGAACCTGATCTGGCTCTGCACCAAAGCCTCCCGGAACCTTCTCCAGGATTTTCTTCCGAACCCTGTTAAATGAGACCGGGCTCTGCACCACAGCCTCCCGGAACCTTCTCCGGAACCTTTTCCGGAACCTTCTTCGGAACCTTCTCCGGAACCCTGTTGAACCTGACCTCGCTCTGCGCCAAAGCCTCCCAGACCTTCTCTGCATTTTTCCGGATCTTTTCCGGAACCCTGTCGAACCTTCTCCGGAACCCTGTTGAATGTCAACCTGACCTGGCCCTGCACCAAAGCCTCCCACCTTCTCCGGAATCTTTTCCGGATTCCTATTGAACCTGACTTAACTTTGCACCAAGGCTTCCTGGAACCTTCTCCGGAATCATATTGAACCTAACCTAGTTCTCCTGGTTCTGCACCAAAGCCTCTCAGACCTTCTCCGGATCCCTGTTAATCTATACCAAAGTCTCACAGACCTTCTCCAGAACTTTCGGAACCTTCTCCGGAACCTCGTTAAACCTAACCCGGTGCCTACACCAATGCACACCGGAACTATTCTGCATTAAAAACCCCATTAGCTTATGCTATTAAGGAATAATTAAAATATAAATTTATGTTTTAATATTAACATTTTTATATATAAATATAATTTATTTTATTCAAAAATATTAAATTATTGTTACTTATTTCAAACTATTATAAATATATATTTATATAATTTATATTATATATTAATATATATATTTTATCATTATTTTAATATTTTAATTATATAATAATAAACAATAATTATTATAAATGTTTTTTAGATAAAACATATCAAATAATCTAACTCAAATATATAAATTACTACTTAATTAATAATATTTTTTGAAATTTTATTTCAAAATTATTAAGCATTTAGTCCCTATATATATAATAATAATAAATATTAATAATAATAACAATAATAATTATTATGTAACAATAATATTTAGATATACAGAGGTTGCTGTTCGGGTCCGGCGGAGACCACTGCGATCTAGAGCTTGCAGTTGAGGTCCGGCGGAGGAGAAGAAGGAGGAGGCGGGACAAGTGACATAAAATCTAACAACCCTCGCCTGACAGGTGGGGAACCATATATCTATGTATAATAATTCATTTATATAATGTGTATGTATATATATATATATATATTCCAATATATCTTTAAATTTGAATGCCTTCAAATATTTTGATGAGAAATGTATCATTATTTGAAATTGATATAGACATAGAACTTTAATATTTCAATATGTTTTTTCTTTTTTTTAAAGCTATGATTTTTGACGGTGATTTGTATCTGCGTCTGTCTTCTATTTCGTTTAAAACGAAACGAACTGGACATGTACCAATATTTTGGGATTTGTAAGTGATTTCAACTGGAAAACTTGCCTTTCCAAAACGCCTCCTCCGGTCCTTTCACTTGTAACGGCTTCCACACATTCCACACTTTTCTGTCCTGGAACAGGAACAAGCTTTGGGGCCGGCCATGATTGGCACACTTCGAGCGCAATCATTTGGTACAAATGAGGTTTCCACCAGACAGAATCAACGTTAACCGACAGGCAATTCATCCCTAATGCACTGATGGTCATCCAAAATTACTGGGAATCCGTATCGTGGTAACTATATGAATCACTGTTAACGGATTGATGACCATCCCACCACATGGACAATTTACCAAGGTGTTGACACTGGCACGTGTGGGGATGAGTGAAAACCCCTACTTCCTCCCTTTAGAAATGGTCCGATAGATATTTCCCTACGACGTATACACACTTCAAAGCACACTGTCCCTGAATGCAACGTGGGTCAAAATGTGGTAAAACATGGTAAAACAATGTAACCCAACCGCACGAGTCGAATGCTCTACGCCATGACAACCGCTCCTGTTGCCAGCAGATGCCCGTGTCACCCGCCAGCCCGTGGCAATCAACGCCTGCGGTGTCGTGTTCGAAATGCTTTTCCATGAAATCACGGACGGTCAGCCTATAACAACAATCCGGTGGGGAAGGCAATAGAATTGGGCAACGAAATGGCATGTCTGGCAGATTGATGGGGCATTCGTTTTTTGGACATCTGTTCGTAGTAGTTGTGCTTGCTTGACACTCATTTTGAAGCCGGGGCGCCCGTTCATCTGCAAGCCACTGAACTCTCATGTCGCACAGCGGGCATGCCTGAGCAACTGTTTTGACATGCTGGTGAACTGTGGGAGGTAGGTTTGAGCAAAGCAATTTATTGAGATTTGTTACGCAGCGGGCATGTTTGAGAGATGAAGTAACTGAGAACCTAGAGGTATGTATCTATAGCCAGAGGCAAGCAACACTGAGCCAAGCAACGCAAGAGTGACTGGAATGATGAACAACAACAAAAACTATGTCAATGATATGAAACTGCGGTCCTAAACCCGAAACAACTCCAATCAGGTCCGCACCGACCGTTCGCTCCAGGCCACCTTCTCCTTAGAGTTTACACGAGCCTTTGAACATCTTTGAACACTCTCAAAGCCACGCCCGCGGTGGAGCAACAGAATTCCCTGAGGTGGAAACAGCGCACTTTCGACACACAAGGCACCTGACAGCGTTGCCACAAGTTCAAGGGATCTTGATGGGCTTCCCACAATTTGAACGCCCGGATTTTTAATGGTATTCAATGTCAAATCCATCTCATCCCAATTTTTTCGGCAATTTTTCCTGGCAAAACCATGCCCGTTTCTCCCGTTGATTAACCTAAAAAAAACATGGATTCTCGCACGGAGATCGGCCGCCTGCAGGGTTGCAATCTGTGATCCGCCTTGGAACTCTCACTGGGGTCCTGGCTGCTCTTTGGTAGGATCATCTTGAACCATCCATTTTGGGGTGTAACCTCAAATGAATAGACTCACCTAGATCTTAATAAATATAATACAATATAGATATATGTATAAACTTATCCATGTCATACCATACATTATTTTGACAAGGGGGTGTGGCACCAAACAGAAATCCTCCAATTTGAGAGTGACTTTGACCTTTCCAGCGTCCACAGCCAGCTGTGGCACCTTTTCTTCCTCGGCATCGGCCAGCGGAGCCACCTTGAAGTGTGCTCCGGCCATGGCACGCTGGACGCTGCTCAGAAGGCGGTTGAAGTGCTCCGCCGTGGGAAGTTGGCCTGGAAGGTGGTTGCCGCGTAATGCACGAGTGGGTGCGTAATACATATTCTAAATATATGTATATATATAAATATGCATATCTATATACCTACGTATATATATATATATATCTATATGATTCTATGATTCTATATGTATGTGTAAAAACAGATATAAGTATCAAGTTCTGTAAGTATTTTCCCATGAAGGATACAGCGAAACCTTTGAAGGCAAGCGTGGTTCTACACCATGACTCTCCATCTTTAAGCATGGTTTTACCCTTCAAAAATGCTTCCTTTTCATGAGCGGTTTCCCCTGAAGCAAGTCTGGAAAAAAAATGGTGAGGCAAGTGATAAACTATTAGGAGGGATTGCCAATGATGAGAAAATCTGTAAAAGGGCACTGAAACTACCAAAATGGCCGAACTGGGTATTGGGAACACTCCGGTGGATTCATTCCATGATGCAACAGAACATCACCAATTGCTGCAGGAATATCTATTCATCGACGAGGAATTTCTATTTGAATGTCTGTTTGCTATTGGAAAGCCTTTAAACTTCAGCTTGTGTCAGCTTGATCGGCGAAACAATGCACAACGCATAGTCCAATACTATCCCATCCTGCCGGTTACCTTCTCCGCGGAGTGTGGATGGGACTCTCTTGCTGGTCGAGATCCGAAGGGCTCGCAAGGCGAGATGCACCACCTTTGTTGCGGAATGAATGCTATCATCAAATAATACCATCCTGAGCGTAAACACCCCCCAGAAACCGGGTTTAATAGGTATTTGCAGATCTACACACAATATAATATATCATCATATATAATCATATATACATATACATATAATTGTTATATTGTATGTTTATATTATGGAATTATATAATTATACATATTAATTATATATATGTATGTATTTGGGACCATCTAGAGTCTAGAGTCTAGAGGGTGCTTTTAATATTAGGGAATGTACCACCTGACCCGGCAATGGCATCCATGGCAGCACCCCACCTCGTATTCACGGCTTGCCAGAAGAGTCTTGAAGGCATCCTCCTGGGTGAGGAGACATTGGAGTGTCCATAATGTGATAAACTCCAATGATGAACCTCTATTATCATCTATTATCGTCTATTGTCATCTATGTTCATCTATTATAATCTGTTATCATCTATTATCATCTATTAGCATCTATTAGCATCTATTATCCATGATTATCCTCTATTATCCTCTATTGAGGATGGTTTATTATTGGGTTCACATTACAATTCATGGCAACTGAGTGCAACCAGGTGTCATGGCAATCCAAGCTGGCGGTCACGGAAGGCTGATGCCCGCCAGGTTCACTTTCAGGACCATGGCACATGCTATGCCATGCTCTCAGGCCCGTTGGTTTCATGCCTTGAGGCTGGAATAGGCTGGAAGATACCCAGGATGCCAGTGGCCAGGTATTTTATGTCTGCTCGGACGTTTCTATTCCATTGTTGGCAAACAATATATCGCTTCAACATCTTCAATGTCAATACCTGCGCCTGCGCGGAGTATATAATACGATCACCCATATGCAGATAAAGCCATATAAACAGTCAAAAACACATGTAAACAAAATTAAACAAGCAAAGTGAAAGAACAATTTAAGCGAACGTTGGCACACAAATAGATGTGCCCTGGTCGAAACATGGTGTATGGATGATGTATATTAGGGGTTTCTGCACGTTTCTGCACCATCCTCCAGCCATCCTCCCCTGAAGAGGGCAAGTGGCTCTGCAACGTCTTGCAGATTCCCCGCCAGTGTTGCATGAGCTCTCTGGTGTTTGCCTTGGTGTCCATGCAGCAACTACCAGCGCCCGACTCGGACCATGTGTTCTGAACAACCGCAGGCTATTGGTAGTCATCTGCTTGTCTATTCCATCTCCGTGATGCACCTTATCGCAACCCCCATCTGATCAAATGCATGACTGACCCTTAGGATAGATAGCTGGCATGCGGATGTGGACCGAAGTGCGGCCCATGCATTCCCCCAAACACTTCAGGAAACCAAGGCTCGTTCACATCCGCTGCCCACACCGGCAGGTCTTTCCAATGTGGTCTGGTTGCTGTCTCAACCTCCACCAGGTTGGATGCAGGCCCAATTCCGCGGGAAATATTGAGGGAACCTTCTGTCCCCACCTGATCTGGATAAGTTATCATGTAAACTATCATAAACCATCATAAACCATCATAAATTATACTACTTCAGTAACCTGAAGCAATCTTTGCGATAGTTACCCATACCCCAATCCCACGCATCCAGTGACCTGGCAGTGAACCTTTGCTTCGGGGTGAGGCTCCTTGCTGGTGCAGCCTCAGCACTCAGGGATCCCCAAGTCACCATGGGGTTCAATACTAAAATGGTGGAATTTGGATGATTTGGGGGTACCCCCAGTTTAGGAATCCTCTACAGTATGGAGTGATGGTTATTAAGCGTTTTTGCGTGTTGTCACTAAAATGGCTGGAACATGCTAGAACATGCTGGAAAATAAGTCAATTCCTACGTAGGGATAAATGTCTAAGTGCGTTTAGAGCCCTTGTTGATCAGACACATTCTCACTTAACGACAAGAGAGCACCAAAAAAAGGTGAACCACCTTTCTGAGAGGTGAGATCTTGAATGATCTTGAAACAATAACCTCTGCGCAGTTGACATATGAGTATGAGCATTAAAAAAGTCTGGCTTCCTACTTCAAGCATCCATCGTGACTTTTTCTTCTCCAGCCGTCAGCCCAGAAGGTATGACCGCAGGCAGGATGCTTCCCATCTGAATGTCGTGCTGATGAGGACCGCAATCAGATTGGCTGCCGATGCTTGGGACTTCAGGAGACTGGTCGTGATCTGCCTGGGATTTGCCAAGAAATCATAGAGCAGTGGGTTCCATATGGTTCCATTTCATTCCCCATCGCCAAATGGTGGATTAGCCTGTGGAAATCTGTGGAACAACGAGAAATCACCAACATAAATCATCATAAATCCAAGTTTCCCATTGAAGCTGCACAGCAGGGCTTTCCTCCCTCTGATTCGATGCCGGAGCGGCCAGCGGAGGCGAGGGCGAATCAAGACTTGGGGATGGCTCCAGACCTCCTTGATCACATTGGAGTCGAACTTCCACATCGCCTGACCAGGGTGGTTTCAGCAGGTTATGAGATCTATGGATAGCTATGGTTCATTATGGTTCATGTCAAATTCAATGAGTCGCCACCTGAATTCATTTTCGAAAAAAGGTCAAACAAAACAATTTGATAACCAACCAATCCACTTTTTCCAAGTCAGTTTAGGTGGGATTATCATCCCAAATAAGGGTGGAAAATCGATGACTAGTTGAAACATCATCCAAACTACCAACCAAACAACGAAACCAAACCAAACCTAAAAGTTTCACAAGAATACACGAAGTCACTGACCGATTTGTAGCCCGCATGCTCCAAACTGAGAGCTGTCACGGCTCTGGCAGCCAAAGACTTCAGAACAGGTAAAATGTCACTGCTGTGGTGGGACGCATTGGCCAAATTTCCAGCTCCTTAGGCACGGAACTACCACGCAAATTATGCTGGAGGGATAGGTAGATTCGATTGGCAAAGGTAACTCAGGGTGACCTTTGCTGCGCCAGATTCTTGAGAAACTCTTTAGTTTGAAGGCTCTTCTTGTGCTGATATATGCTGATATCTTAGAAATGGGAAACTATAACTATAGGATTTTGAAGGTTTTTTCTGCTGGGCCCTCACCATGAGTCATGCCATGCTTTTGACTTTTGACGTCGAGGAACCGCTCCATTCCATGGCCGAATCTCCGACGCTGATTCGCAGACCTGCTGCAGTGCTGCAGCGACTTTGTTGACCTCAAAATGGATGCCACATGATGCCACAAATGGGGGGTACCCAAATGTGTGGCCATTGGATATGCAGTGATGATCATTAAACTATATGAAAAACCGGCTGATTTGGGGAGTACCCTATTTTCAAACAAACACAAAGGTAGGGCCCCACCATAATGGCGTTGTTTTCGTCCGACTGAGCCCCCAAGAATGCGCCTTTGCTCCAAGCCTTCCGACTTTAGAGCTACAATTCAAGATTGAAAGTCCCCACAAAATCCCACACATTCGAACATGTGGTAGGTACTGAATAAAATCAAACAGCCAAGCAATCGGTAGGGGAAACCCCCCAGTTTGGTCACTTCAGTAGGTGTTAGCGTTTCGACTCATTCATACTCGGGTCCAAATTGCCTAAAATGCACTGGAAAATATCTTTTGGACTCTCGGAAACTGACACTCCTGATCACTCCTGCTGCTGGCCCAACCCTTTAGCTGTTTCATCTATTCTGCTGACGTCCATTAGGCGCGCGTACTGATAATTACTCATGCTCCTGCCACTGTTGTCCGTATGCCAGCCCGGTCGGCCCCACCACGCAAACCTGGCACTGGCTGATTTTGCACCTATTATTGATGACTGCTACTGCCACTGCCAGTCAGTACCAGCCTTACTATTTTCTTTTCTTGCCAGGAAAGAGCACAGACTCAGGGCAGGTTCGTTCAAGATCTGTAGACTTAGTGTTTCGCCAGGATTTTCCTCATGTCTGCTTCCCTTCCCAGCCCAAATAGGCTGCAACTTAGCAACGCAGCTGCCGTGCGGAGCTGTCTGAAAGATCCGACAAGACTTCCATCAGTTCCGCCAAGCTATCCAGTCCCTCTGGACAGTGGGTGCTCACCTGCCAACGAATGCCAATGGTTTTCTGCAAACATGACCGTCCGGTGCTCGAACATGGCTGCCTGGGAAATGCCCGGAATAAATGAGCATCTCTCCATCATTTTCTATCTATATACGCAAAGTATCAGCGGGGAAGCGTGAGCAACATCACTTAGCTGGCGTCTTATTCATCAACCTCTAATATCTGCCTGCAGTGCAAAGGAGGAACTGGCCGCCGGAATTCCACCTGCAGCTGCTGCACGACAGATTTTCATTTGATGCCGAGGTATATTTTTTGGGATGGTCATGGGAGATGGAGTCTGTAGAGATGGGATGAATTGGGATGATACATTGGTATACAGTATACAGTCTACATCAATAATCATACAGGGTATGGACGTCTATGCATTTCCTGTTTGCTCACATTGGTGGGGGAACGTGATCCAAGCATTGATTCCAAACATCCCGAGTGAACTGAACCACCTTGCCAGCCTCAACCTATGGCAATGCCCCTGGCTGGCCACGGCAACTGAGCCCTGGACCCAGGCAGTGCTTCGCCTTCTTCCGTGGAGGACTGACCCCCTCGGTCCGAGCCGCCTGCGCAGCGACTGCGGCGTCATGCGATGGCCTCGGCAGCTTTCTGGTGACAGCCCTGGTCTGAAAGGATCGAGGATCATCATCGCAGGGTCGCAGGCCTGGAAATCTATGGACATAATCATATAGATTTATGGATCATTATGTCATCAGAATAATAGATAATTATGTCATCTGGAAATCTGGATATATTATAATTATATAATATATAGTTTCAGATGTACAATTTGACATTGGTACTGCATCATGATGTGCCAACCATTTGGTGTTTCTAAGCTTGGAGCGGATGCGGAGCTGGCTTGCTAGGAGCTGCTTGCTCCACTTGTGGGGACTCATCCGTGATGATTTCATCAGAACAACCTGAAAGCATCGCTTTGATCCCATACATTCATTACTGTGGTAAACCCAACGCACCCCAACGCCATAAACATCCATAAACCATCCCTAATATTACCATCAATGGGTGGTAACTATATATGTAACTATCATCCCCAAATGGATGGTTTATTATTGGGTTTACATGGGTTTACCACATTGTTGGCTTTGACAGTTCCAAACAGTGGGCATCATTTGAGAGCCAAGAGTCGGTCTGGTGTGGCCGCTTCCTCCCTTAGAGCGCCGTGCAGCTTGGGGAGAGGCGACAGCACAAAGGAAAAAACATATCTCTCTCTCCATCGCCCTCTCCGGGAGTTCAGCTAACGAGAGATATAACGAGAATCAGAAATACAGCTGCTAGGGAAGAACCTCTAAGCCGTTGCGACAGCAGCATGGTAACATCTGAATATATATATATATATATATCTGTATTTATATACTAGGTGAACACAAATAAAGAAATGCATCCATGCAGGTGTTTCCACACCCTTTTTGTCATCGCAAAGACTGATCTGGCGACACTTCCACCGTGGTCACTGGTTGCTCCCCACGGAGTTCTTCCACATAGCGCAGGTGTTGATCAAGTTGCTGCAGGAAATGCAGCGATGCCTCGACATTTCGATATAGAAAACCCACATTGGGCCGGTGGGCATGGGCCTGGAAGGCAGCTGGTGAAGCTCCCTTGAAGAAATTGCACATGACCATCCGGGCATAATCCACGAAGGCTAAGCGATAGAGATGCCATGCTTGGTCAAAAGTGAAGGCATCCAAGCGTGGCTTGGGCAACCGTTGTTCCAACGCCCTGGGAGATCTGAGCATTTTTCATGCTGGGGGATCATGTGCACAAAGGCGATGTACAAAGCCCTAAAATCTACTGGTTTATCATGGTTTATCATCATTTTCCCAAATTGTAATCCCTTGTTTCAAACCAATTTTTAGACGAACCCATAGTGTACCAAAAGCTGTCTGTAGTCAAATCACAAAACCAACTCTTGCCTTATCAGGTCGTTGTAATACATCTTCACCAGTTTCTCCTCCCCGCCGTCCCTCAGGGCAGCATCATGAACAGAATGTGGCAAGTGCATAGCCACATCTGCCACACCGTAGCCCACACCGGTCCATTGAAAGTCGATGATCAGAGCCTCGATTGAGGTTTCACTTGAACAAATGCCATATATTTCTGTACAAAATCGCGCAGGTAGACACAAACTATATGACTACATGTGTTCATAAGTGAGGATCATCCATCATCCCCAAATATCCCAAATGTGGTCATATGCACATAAAACATCATAAAACATGTTTGAAGCCAAGCCTTGCTGTTTTCCGCCATGATTGTAGGTAGGAACATGTTCATAGCCTTGGGATCACCATGCATCAAGGTGGCGAAGTCCTCTTCCGCAGACGGCCTCAGCTGCTCCGCGACCCAAACGGCCGTGCGCTCCAACCGCTCTGCCAGCATCCGGATGGAAGGCTGGGCCAAAAAGTCTGGGGCATGCGATTGGAAAGCTTCCTGCTGGCGGAGAACATCATAGAAAATCCAATGCTACATTCACATACATACATACATACATGCATGCATACATACATACATGCATACATACATACATACAGACACACACACATACATATATATATATATCTGTGTATGTATGGATGTAACGTAGTGCTATGCAATGCAATGCAACGCAATGCAATGTAGTGTATGTCTGTGTGTATGTACGTAATGTAATGTAATGTAATGTAATGGTATGGTATGGTATGGTATGGTATGTATGGTATGTATGGTATGTATGGTATGTATGGTATGTGTGGTATGTGTGGTATGTATGGTATGTATGGTATGTATAATAGGTATGGTATGGTATGGCATGGTATGGTACGGTATGGTACGGTATGGTACGGTAGGGTACGGTAGGGTACGGTACGGTACGGTATGGTATGTCTGTATGTCTGTCTGTCTGCCTGTCTGGTCTGTCTGGTCTGTTTGGTCTGTCTGGGCTGGTCTGGTCTGGTCTGGTCGGTCTGGTCTGGTCTGGGCTGGTCTGGGCTGGGCTGGGCTGTGGTCTGGTCTGGTCTGGTCTGTCTGTGTGTGTATGTCTGTGTCTGTATGTGTGTATGTGTGTGTCTGTATGTGTGTATGTGTGTCTGTGTGTCTGTCTGTCTGTCTGTCTGTATGTATGTATCTATCTATGTATCTATGTATCTATGTATCTATGTATGTATCTTTGTTCTTATGTATGTATGTATGAATGTATGTATCTTTGCTCTTATGTATGTATGTATGAATGTATGTATCTTTGTTCTTATGTATGTATGTATGTATGTATGTATGCAATTAATGTTATGCAATTAATGTTATGTAATTAATGTTATGTAATTAATGTTATGTATGTAATGTTATGTATGTAATGTTATGTTATGTTATGTAATGTAATGTAATGTATGTATGTAATGTGATGTATGTAATGTGATGTATGTAATGTGATGTATGTAATGTGATGTATGTAATGTGATGTATGTAATGTGATGTATGTAATGTGATGTACGTAATGTGATATATGTAATGTGATGTATGTAATGTGATGTATGTAATGTAATGCAATGTAATGTACTGTAATGTAATGTTATGTATGTAATGTTATGTATGTAATGTAATGTAATGTCATGTCATGTCATGTTACGTTATGAAATGTTATGCATGTAATTAACATTATGTATGTAATTAATGTTATGTATGTAATTAATGTTATGCATGTAATTAATGTTATGCATGTATGTATGTATGTATGCATGCATGTATGTATGTATGTATGTGTGTAGGTATGTAGGTAATTATGTAGGTATGTAGGTATGTAGGTAGGTAGGTAGATAGGTAGGTAGGTGGTAGGTAGGTATGTATGTTATACCAATATCCAAGACCTCCACAATGGGACTTCGACATGATTACGCACCCACATCTAAACCAGAGTTTCTGGGGGGCTAATTAATACTCCGGGAAAGGGATTGTACAACAGCAATCGTGCAACATCAACAAAATAAAAGATATTTGAAACCACCGGCTAGCTTCCAAATAATTCTTCCAAATGGGCTTCAACTGCTGCAGTTCCGCCCTGCCACGTCGATCCAGCATCCAGTAACTGCCGGTGGCATACAACCGATTGGATGCCTTGTGAAGTAGGTCCCGGTCCTCCCAAGCTGCTGCATGGAAGTTTGCCAGCAAGGACAAACTGAGGGCTGCTTGGTCGAATGACAATGGCGATGTTTGCATAAAGCCCTCGTCAGCACACTCCAGTAGCAAAAGCATGCCACCTTCGCGCAAATGTTCCTCGTCTCCATCAATTTTGGTGTCCAAACATGAGAAGTCCTCCTGCACCAAAGGAGCCTGCAGTAAGGGAACGCCCCTTGCACGCATCTCTGCAGAAAACTCTTGATAGAAACGAGCCTCATTGCGATTAGAGCTCAAATCACGACGAAGTGCTTGAGCACTCTTCGCCGGCATATCTCTGGCGATGACTTTCTTCAGGTAGAGGTACACGGGTTGCTTCATCCCCACTAAGTCCAGTTGCAGTTGTGCAGACTGAGACTGTGGCCAAAATTTCTCCGTACCCAGCACCACCTGCAGTGACGCTACATCGTTGGATGGCAGTGGCTGTTGTCCCTTTTGGGCAGCTTGCTGGAGCACGGAGGATAACCAGTCGGGGTTGAGGTGTTTCCCATGTAGACCTTCCAGGGTTTCAAGGGGGGCCAAAGGTTGATTATCAAGTCGCGCATGACATGGAACCCAAGGTTCCCAAAATCCCAAAAAGAGACATTCAATGGTAGTGAGAACTATACAAAAGTTTGGCCTTAGACTTCCAATTCATGAATCTGTATGGATGTAACCAGCCACAACCAACCCTGCCTTCCAGCAGCCTCTCATGTTCGCTGGCGCTTGGGGTGACCAAGGCCGAAAAATGTCGGGTCAGCTGCCGGACGCACAGCATCAAGATCAGCAGCCAGAGTCCGATGGACCCGAGCCGCCCCACACCCATGACTCTGAACATATGAGCTGCGACACAGCGATGAACAAATGTGCAAGCTTGAAAACTTGCATTGAATGGATGGATTTCAGGGATATCTTTGCATGAAACCATCATGTCTACATGTCTTTTACCCCAAACTGTTGGGGTTTTCTCTGCAGGTTCCCTTAAACATCCTTAAGCCCTTTCTGCAATGCAAGGCTTTGACGCTATTGGACATTTGCAGGGTCTGATTGCGGAGACGTAAATGATGGAGCTGACCATCCGAAGTTCCACATCGACTCTGGGAAAGGCCAGCGGCCAGGGAACATGGCGAGAAAAGTCAGGTATGGTAAATGTCTAAAACAACAGTTCAAAACATGATGCATCCACAATCCATGCAAAGGTCGTGATAAGGCTCAAGGGCCCTCGGTCACCAGATCAACCCAAGGACGGCTGGCAGTAGTCAGATGAATTACATGCACATTTGAACCGTACCAGAAACCATCAAGAGAAAGGAGAACCACACCTAAAGGCATGTCCTTTGCCTTCATCACATGAAGCATGAATGACATAAAGTCTGTCTCTTGAGCATCACCGACAAAAGAAAGTTGTTGGCGGAGCTTCAGGCTACTGACATCCTGCAAATCACTGAAAAACGAGTGAAGCCACACGGCGGCCAGTTGTTCAAAACGTCGACAGTCGACAGGGTGAAAAACGAAATAAGGCCAGCTGTTGCACTTTACTTAAACGAATTACTAGGTTGAAAATTGTAAATTCAGAGATCAAGTCGTTGCTTCGCCCTCCTGCTCAGACAAGCATTCCCCGCGGGGTTCATGCCACCGTGACGAATCCAGCATGAATCACACACTGAATCTTTGCGAATTCTGATGTGGAATGCATCCTACGTGCGAAAACAATCCATTTATACTTGACAGGGAAAAAGTTGAAGATCAGATCCAAGAAGGATCGAGAGGAATGTATTTCAAGGCCGCTGCTAGATGCAACATTTCCATCTGAACCAAGTCATTACCTCCCTGACATCAAGTTTGGTTTTGAAAACTGTTTGAAAAACGACATGCCGGTTCTTGGCTTAGCCGGTTGCCATTGACGAGGCGTCCCAATCTGTATCACCAGATCAAATGGGTGTCTTCGTTGGTAGCGGTCCCAAGTGATCCGCCGCTACCCCCTGCCTTTGAAGACTGGAAAATTAGAAGTTTTACATCTGTTCAGATGGTTCACAGACACAAATAATATATATATATATATATATATATACAGTCACATACATACAGTCACATACATACAGTCACATACATACATACATACATACATACCATAACATAACATAACATAACATAACATAATATTAGATTACATTAAATTACATTACATTCAGGTTGTGCTTACCTGGCGGTTTGGGTTGGTGGTTTGGAAGTCTGGGAATTCATGATTTTATGAACTTACCGAATTAAATTTTATCAAAACCTGAAAAAATAGATTAGTTATGCCAGTCA
>Ga0126342_10008510_pt1 | contig 18402 bp, 18 predicted proteins | sample Cyp1metagenome_FD_92528 | JGI IMG/M metagenome (GOLD analysis project Ga0126342, IMG submission 92528) | Coral microbial communities from Lord Howe Island, Old Settlement Bay, Australia - Cyphastrea 1 metagenome | ecosystem: Host-associated > Invertebrates > Cnidaria > Coral ...
ATAAGGGTTTAATTCTCCCACCCCCGTTAAACTTCTACATTCATTGAAAATCTTCAATAAGGGTTTAATTCTCCCACCCCCAGTTAAACTTCTACATTCATTGAAGATCTTCAATAAGGGTTTAATTCTCCCACCCCCGGTTAAACTTCTACATTCATTGAAGATCTTCAATAAGGGTTTAATTCTCCCACCCCCGTTAAACTTCTACATTCATTGAAGATCTTCAGTGACTTCAATAAGGGTTTAATTCTCCCACCCCCGTTAAACTTCTACATTCATTGAAGATCGTCAAGAAGGGGTTGATGATGTTGATGATGATGATTATTATTATGTTGATGAACATGATGTTGATGATGATGATGATGTTGATGATGATGATGCGTCGCCCGTCGTCATTGCGGGTCCGGGCAAAACCCAGGCATTTGCCGTATATATATATATGTTATTTGTCTGCATGTATATAATATAGTATATATATATATAGCCAATACATGCCAATACTATGTGACTATGAGATTGAGATGGGTTTATCAGGAAAATGGGGGAGGGGAATTTATCCCAACTTCTGTCTATTCAAATGGGGAATTTGTCCGGTTTCAGATGGTTTCAGACCCATGGGATGGAGTTTCATGGAATTTCATCGGTGACATCTCCCAAACAATTGGATCATGTCCAACTTCGGGATGTCGAAATCGACCTGATTTTCCGCCCGGCGAGGCTCATAGTGGTATCGAGTTGTCAGAGTTGGAATCTTAGGCCAGAACTTGTCGATTGAATATTTTGGTTGAAGGTGATACGTTACTAACCCAATATATACTACCAAACCTATTGGGGATTACATTCCATGAATAGCTGGGAATTCCGAAACTGGGAGATCACATTCATTGCTTTTGGGATTTCCAATAGGTTTCAGTTGCTCACATACTCAGAGCCCTGCAGGCCACGTAGATTCTTGGGGAATTTCATTCAGCGTGATGGCCCAAAATAACTTTAAAGAAGACACTTCCGGGAGAGTTCCAAACAAGAAACAGATAGAAACAGTGCCTTTTTTTCTAAACTGATTCAGAAACAGGCTCAGAGAGTTCAGAGGAACTGAAGAATCGCAAGGAATCGCAAGACATTTGACAAGCTTCGCCACTGAGCTCTCAACATATTTGAACCTGCAGTTGATCAACGTTGATCAACGTTGATCAACGTTGATCTTGGAAGGAAGGCACCCACAATGCATGGCTAAATAGTTGCACCCGAAGAGCTGTGTCTTTGATGTCCTCCACTTCATTTCATGTTGGGGTGATGCACCCATCGCTGGTCCATTTGGACTGCAAAAAATTGGTGCCCCTCACGCCATAAACCACCAATTTTTTACCGATGATTTTAGCCATTGAGATTCGGTCCCGAGGTTCAGACGCCACTTGAGCTTTGTCGGGAGCCTTAGGGAGGTGAGTGCTAAGGATGGAATCAGCTGGTGATGCATTCTGGTATTTTTATTTTCTGGCCACTTGAATTGGGACAACGAGGTTTTAAGATGTTTTAAATCTATAGACATGATTAAAACAGACAGTCTCTGACATATCTATACATAGTCTATACGCATAGATTTGCATGGTAATTATTCCAAAGCATCCCATTGCTCAAGCCCAACAGGTGGTATAGACATATCTCTAGGGATGGTTTGGAAATGGAATGTACGACCGACTCGTTGCCTCAGTTGGGATCTACGACTCAGACCTAGGCGGCTCCTGTGGGCATCTCTCTGAACGAAGTTCAGGGCCATTTGGAGGCGAACGACAGAGGGCTGGGTAAACCGGTAAACTGTCTTCATGGGATGTAAAGTTGATGTAAAGGATAGCAATGGATAATTTTGACCAAAAATGGAGAGATAGATGCCAAAATGGCAAACTCACTTGTAAGATGGGTATTGGGTCAAGTCAGTCAGGTGGGCATTTTGCTTTTGCAGATATCTGCAAACATCAGATTTACTTTGCAACTTGAGAATTCCGGGAATTTCGTGAAGGACATCTTGGAAACTTGTCACAGGTGAAGCATGGCTTTGGGCGGGCAAAGCTGTGGCAACCTCAATCCACCTACAGCTGTCAAAGCTGGGTCTCAAAATGGGGATAGCGATGCCATCATTTCTGAGTGGGGAAAGTTGAGGATGAACCATGCCATGGAATTTTGATGAATTTTAGGGTATGCCATGGTATGCTCCATTTTTTTGACACACATCTAATCATCTAAGTAGAATCTAAGATCATCTAAGTCATCTAATCTATCTGCATTTTTATGGCCCCTGTCATCGAGTGAAGTTCGGAAGGGACTCTGGAAACCTCCACACTCCATGGATTTTCATGGCGTCCGTGGCGCCCGTGGCATTCCGAGGCCTGGTTTTTTAGATTGCGTTTGGGCCTCAGTGGTATCCCAACAAGTTTTGGTTGACGATTCGCAGTCTATTGGATTGTGAGAATCCATGAGAATCCCACACATACAAAGAGTAGCCCCTATGATCATCAACCAACGCCAGGAAATTTTGCATTGCTTAATTGAAGCACTTTGGAAGTTTGATGCTTCAAAGATCCTTCAAAATGACTTCAGATGTTGGGAAGAAAAGTTGTTTTTTTGGCAATGTAGATGATAAGTCCGGTATCCGTTTCCGAATTGAGTCATCGGGCATCAGAAGTTGAGAAGTTTGGTCTTTCCCCAAATCCAGATGGATGAAATCACTTAAAAGCCACATTTTTTTTGGTAAACCCACAAACTCTCAAAGTTATTGCAAATAATTGCAATAATGATAGCTAGACACCTCCCTGTACATTGATTCTTGATCTCATCAAATTAGTCCAACAAACACTGAACATCGCAGTATTTTGGCCGTACATCCCCTATTTAAATGGACAAACAGTGACAAACATGTTGGGCTCAGCTGGTTCCGTTCGTTTTGAGGTTCTGCTTGGCGAACATTTCTGTGCTGTGGAGCACTTAGACGTCTCGCCACTGGACGGGCCGCGGTTCGTGGCTGAACGACGATTGAGATAAGGGGATTAGAAAATCAAGAAATCATGAGCGATTTTGTAAAATCATTGGGTGAACACACAATTTTTGTAAAGCATCCCAATTGGGGTTTGCGAGCTGTCACATGCTTTCAGATAGGGTAACTACAGTGAGTGTTTCTTGAAATGAGGGACCCACATAATCTACCCAATTGGCGCATCTTAGTGAACCTGTTTTTGGGTGTCACCCATTCTAAGCTGACCGGTGGAATTGGGCAATTGCCAATTTTCAGAGACAAAGCCACTGACTTTAAGGGGTGCTTTCAGAAGGGGTACTGACTTGGATCGAATCAAATCATAGTATCACCATGTGCCAGGAAAGTCTTGAATGGATCTACTATACTCCTATTTTGAGTAGCCATACAAAAATCGAAACGGAGTGATTTGGGTCCCAAGTTGTGTTCCCAACAAAATTCGTTGAATCCATTGAACAGCCCCATTTTTCGAATCCCGCGCAGCGCTTTTTTCGAATCCGCCACGTGCGTCACGTGCGGCGCAGGACCTCTCACGTTTCTTCCGCATCTGGGGCGGGTCGCCGGGTGGCCAGATGAACCCATTGCATTTGGAAGAGCAGCTACTGCATCTACCGTTGGAGGCGATGTTGATGTTTTTGGAGCTTTAGCTCAATGGGTAGGGATCATAGCAACATATACTAACTATATACTAACAATATAAATACAATGGGATAAACAATGATCATTTTGATATATTTTGATTGGAATTATAACTCGCATGATCTTTGTAGGCCAGTTGAAATTGAAGGTTTGCCCAATTGGATTAAGGGGCTGATGGTGGGAAATTTGAGCGATGTTTAGGTGAGTTAAATTTAAGAGCTACTAGAATTATCATGAATTATCTAAAAATCATGAACCCCCTGCCATGCCCAGGACGTCTATGTACTAAGCACGCTGTCAGCGGGATTATTTTTATTCGGGATAATCTATGGAAAAAAAAGAGTTTTCCAAAGATACATTTAGTTTTCCTGTAAACAATTCTAACAGCCAGACAGGATTATGGCTGATAAACCGAGATGATGATAAGGGTCAAGTGGGTCGCATTCAGCACACAGGTGTGTTTGACAAGCTTCTCAACTGACCAGTGCCCAAATCAGTCAACTCAGAAAATATCATGGAGAATTTCCCCAAAACCATATTACTCGGCAATGAAGCCCTTCAATTTTGGCGGGTGAGCAGACATACAGAATTTTTGCTGGCCAATCCCCCATAATTTTTAACGGAAACCCACCCTGATGGGCAGGCGGACTGGGGCTTGGAACCCTTTGCTGTGGAGCAGACCTTCAATGCGTTGGGGCTTCGATGCTTGCAGTGCCGAAGCTCAGTGTGGAGTCACTAACACCAAAAGCGGCGGTTCGTGGGGTAGGTTTTGACATGTTTTAACCACCGCAAATGCGGCTTTACCCGGAAAAGAACTTGGACAACCCCCCCAAAAAAGAGGATATTGCACTCGAGATTATGTGATGAAAATTTGGTGGTCTCACTGAGTTGACTAATATCTTTGGGATGGCTGACACCACTCAGAAAATGCGACAGGACATGGTGTCTGGCAAAACTGCAAAAACCTCCTTGGTGCCCCCTTGAGCTAGAATGACTGGCCAGGAATGGGTTATGTCTGTTGTGTCGCGACACAATCTGACTTTAAAGGCCTACTTTAATGGTTTACCCGTCGCCGGAGGCTGGAAAGGCAGAAGAAGAAGGATGCCTGCCTCCCACCACAAGCGATTCTTGAGGCCCCAAAGAACATGTCCGTTATTTATGACCAAATGACCATGTCAGTCACATGCAAAACATTGCAAAACATTGCAAAACATCCATAGATCTTCCAAGATTTTGTACGAACATCATTGTATTTATATGTATTTATGAGGCTTGAATTCAAAGTGACCTCATGTAATGGTCGAGTTGGTCGAGTTGTGTGTGGCTCTGCTCCTATGCCTCGATTTTGAATATCTTGGTGAATGACTGGAATGACTGGAATGACTGGAATCTGAATGAACTGTCTGGGGGAAGGTCTAACATGTCTAACTGTGACCTCGTCCAGCTTACAAGTTGCAACGGCTCAGCTTCATAGATTCCTGGTATTTCTTAGCTATATAGGCTATATTTGTAGCTGAAACCAATCATTATCCAAATTCCCATTGATTAAAACATATTAAAACACATGAAAACTAGAAGTATGGCGGCCCATCCAAGAAAGCCGGGACAAAGACCCAGCCGCACCTGGCAGCTTACGCGAAGCGATGGAGACTTGGAGAAGGTGCCGTGTCGATGGGTCGTTCCTTTTTGAGGATGATGTTCCTGAGGTCAACATAAATGGGGTCAATCACTGGTCAACCGGGTAAACTTGATGTATTTTTTAAAGATGTTTTTGGCATAAAGAGGATTGTACTAACCTGATGGAAGAAATAAAGGGTTTTCCAACTTATCTGAGACTGGTCAGGGTTCGTTGAATGGATTAAACATATATATACTTAGCATGATTTATCCAATGAACTAGCGGATGCGTTTCAAAACCTAAACAATTGCTTGAAGCCAACCATAAAAGCACTGGCACCGTCTAACCACAATTTCACTTTCTTCACTCATCGAAATTTTCCATCGAGAAAGCGGGGCTCTCCAGCCGTGGTTGGGGAATGGCAGAAAACATAGGTATGTAAATCCAACATGGAAGGTAAAATGCAAAAATGAAAAACTTTTGCAGCCCTGTAAAGGTTGGTAGGTACGGTAGGTACCCGGGTTTGGGTCGCCCTTGACACCAAGCCCGGAGGCGGAGGTGATTCTGCCAAGTGAAGCAGTGCTGCGAGAACGCAGGGAACTCAGATTTTCGCCATGCAGTGCTGACACACTGGTTAGTCAAGTAGTTACGTAGAAAACTCAGTATGCCAGATACCTGTAAACCTCCCATGCTGGAAATTGGTGTTAATTTCTTGTTGGGTCTAACGCGCTATTTTTATTTCTTTGTGTTGCATCCCACTTTTTCATCCTTGAGCTACGGTGATGTTGCGGGTGTTAATGGTCCACAGCGCTTGGTCAAAGCTAGGAGGTTATCTTGCTTTTGGGGTTGCAGATGAGCGTCAACATGTCTTACCTTGTGCTGGTTTGGACTCATTCGGAGGGTCAAAATTCAAGATGCGGGGGATGCGGGGGACCATAGAGGGAACCACAAATAAATGGATGGGCAATTTTGAATGCCTAGCCAATAACTATCAATAACTTGACCAGCCATTTCATGTTCGTTTTACAGTTTTTGATTGCAACAGTTGCCCTTCTTGGCTCTGGAGGTTTTGAGGTGCTTTGGACCCAATGCGTAGGCCAGGAGGGCTCAACGTGACAGAAATGCTGGGGTTTTGGATCAACATCGATGTGGGTGTGCCTGAAAATAGTGTATTACCCTTCAAAATGGCAATTGCATGGCGAACATGATGATAAAATATGATAAACAGTTCAGGTTAGTGAACAGTCCATACTCGGCAAAAGTTTGCATGTTTGCGAAGAAGTGGTTGAAGAAAACATTTGCTCCAAAACCCAATGTTTCCCATAAATCACCATTTTGAATAGGTAAACCATCTATAAATGGGCCATCTATACCATGTATGATGGTGAACACGAATTGGTCAAAACCCAATGTTTCCCGTGAATTTTCCCATTGAATCAGCACAGATCCTCATCCGACAGGCGATCGAATGTCGATGATCACAGCTGGAGGTGGGGTTGAGTCACACTTTGTCAGGTTCCAGATTTTTATTTCCTTGGAACATCAGAACCAAAAGGCTTCATGGTTGTAACATGTTGTAACTCTGTGTTGTAGAGTGAAGATTTTCCCTACATATCCTTACATAACATTGATTGATATTGCTGGGCGGAACGAAATTTGACATCAACCCGAGGGAAAGAAGGCAACTTCTCAGCAGGTGCCAACTCATCATGGCTATAGATGTTTTCTTCACCCATGCAGCTGTAGATGTATCATGATATATCCAACATAAATCCATCCTAGTCAACATAATGAACCACACTGATAATTTACTGGTTGAATCCCCATTTTTGGCAGTTTATCCTATTTTTGATCCAACCTTTCTGTCCCCCAGCGATTTTAGGTTCCGGGCAGTGACATTTTGATTTGATTTTTGCCAGGTGAAGGTTTCCTAACCCAGGAGAAGGTGGAGAAGGTGCAGAAACCCAGAGGGCCCTGGTGGTGACATTTTTTCAGCACAAATCTCCTGTCGGATAATTGTAGACTCTCTCTCTATATATATATACACATATAAATATATGTTATATTGCTTCAGATTTTCGTCAGATCTCAGTTTTGTGCACTCTCTATCATGTATATTCATCAGTTATCTCAATTATATACAGAAATATGATTTGTTCATCAGTCTTCGGAAATATCCTACCTGAACCATTCTTATCAGTCACATTCAGCTTCAGTGTTGGGAATGCAGATAGGTGTCTTCTATATCCTGGGAAAAAGAACTATTTTTTTTGGTGCTTGCTGTAATACAGCTTTCTCATGTGTTATATTGTTATATAATATAAAGATATCTCATAACTTCCCACGTTCATACACCCAATGACCATAGAATATCCAGCGATAAACCACGAGGCCATTCCCATGTCATGTAATAATGGCATCTAATGGTTATAATATGTTACAATGTTTTTTCAACATAAATATAACTGTGGATTACATATCCCCTTATCAAGCCCAAGTATCCCTTATTCCCATTATCTATCCCATTGAGCCCTAGTTATATCCTCAATATATTGGTTCGACAAGTTATATACATCCCAATTATATCTATTAATATCTATTATATAATTGTCATATTAATAGATATTAATAGATATTAATAGATATTAATAGATATTAATAGATATTAATAGATATAATCTTTTATATCTTAAATAGATTTGATTTGTCTTTCCAAATTAGACCAAGGAGACCAAGGAGGCCAAGGAGGCGAAGGAGGCGCTGGCGGCGCAGGCCAAAGAGAAGGACCGCGGAGCCGTGCGACCGGGAATCATTCTATGGTTTGTGATTGAAGAAAATATTGAGTCATTCCGTTCTATTGTTAGCACAGTGAAGATTCCGTTGTTAACAGTACCGTCAGTACCATATCATTCCGTTCGAAGCCCGGTTAATCCTAATTACGCTTGGGAAGGATGCTTTTTTCCAGACAAGGAATCTTCCAATGAAGCGCCCTTTTATACAATTTCACCTGGTTCACTGATCATTCCAGTTATGAAGTCATGGAGGAAGGCATGACTCTTCAATGCTTTTGGTGCTCGCGCGTTCCCGCAATGTGAAGGGCAAGCATTGGGTGGGCTTCAACCAGAGGCTGCTGGATCTCGTTTTCTGTCACCGTTTTCTTACACTCCCCACTTTACACTCCACACTCCTTACTTTACACTCCGCACTCCACACTCTACACTTTACACTTTACATTTTTCACTCCTCACTCCACACTTTACACTCCACACTCCCCACTTTGCACCCCACACTCCACACTCTACACTCTACACTTTACACTCTACACTTTACACTCCACACTTTACACTCTACACTTTACACTGTACACTCCTCACTCCACACTTTACACTCCTCATTCCACACTCTACACTCCACACTCTCTTTTCACTCCCCACTCCACACTTTACACGCCACACTCTACACTTTACACTCCACACTCCGCACTTTACACTCCACACTCCGCACTCCAGACTCTAGACTCTACACTTTCCACTCCACACTCCACACTCGACACTTTACACACTCCACACTCCTCACTCCACACTTTACACTCCACACTTTACACTCCACACTCCTTACTTTACACTCCACACTCCACACTCTACACTTTCCACTCCACACTGCAGACTGGTAACAGGGGAAATATGTACAAAACTGTTCAAATTAACCGTGTCACAAAAGTGTTCTGCGTGACTGCATATCCATGTGTTTCGATATCTGTACCATTAACATACGTGTGAGCATTTGGGTTCGTGGGCTGCATCTGGTTTAAAACTTCAATTTGTGTCTATATCTGCTTCTGTGTCTGTTTCTACATCTCCATCTATATTTGCATCTACATCTACATCTCTATCTATACTTAGATCAATGGCTATACCTATACCTAGATCTGAAGCTACATCTGTATCTACAGATAAAAAGATACATGGATGGGTGGATAGATAGGTACATAGGTAGATAGATACATAGATAGATGGATAGATCGATAGGTACATAGATAGACAGGTAGGTAGGTAGATTGATTAGATGGACAGATTAGATTAGATTTGATGGATGGATAGATGGATAGATGGATAGATGGATAGATGGATAGATGGATAGATGGATAGATGGATAGATAGATAGATAGATAGAAAGATAGGGATATAGAGAGAGGGATTGGATAGATAGATAGAGGTATAGTGCATGGATCCCCATTTTGTCAATGGGTTCAGGGATCAGCATCATCTTCTGCCAGTGTCCCAACGCCAGGCCTGGTAAGCTGCAAATGCAAAAGTATCCAATACTTTTGTGTGAGTTTTTGGCAAACTCTTGTAGCTGCATTTCCAAAACTTACAGAATGCCCCACTACACTGATCTGGCCTACAAACCAAGTATGCGTCTCAACAAATCGCAGAGATAATCCACTACCAGCCCGCACAATCGATCCAGACGATTCAGGCACTCCACACCACCAAGAAGGGGCCTGGCAACATCCAGCCCGGCCAATACACCCATCCAACGGGCTCTTATGAACAATTCAATCGGTCCAACACCACCACCAGCACCGGCATTTGATCCTTCCAGCCTGCTGGTCTGCCCTTCCACGGTCAACCCGTGGTTGGCTCAACGTATGCCGACAACTCTGGCAGTTCGAGCCTTTGCAAAATGGCTCAAAGAACTTCCGCTGTCAGAGCCAAAGAGGAAGGTTCTCACTCAGAACATCACCAAGACTGAAACTTGGTGGTCAAATCAACCGGCAGAAGCACTGGAAACTGTCGAACGAGTGGCTGTAATGATGGGCGTCCCCGTCAGCCTTCTTGGCAAGAACTATGATGTGTTGAATCTCCTGCGGGCCATGACAGCGGCTATCAGCTTGACCAATTGACTAGCACAAAGTGCTTCAATCCCATCTTCAGGTTCTCCTTTCGATGATCCTTATCATCTACATTTTGACACCCTTCACTATGAGTTACAGTGTTCATCTTTTTCAAGGCTTTCGCATCATCCAGACCCGCATGATGGTGCTTGCCGTAATCCAACCAAAACAGAAGCTTAAGTCTATTTTGGTGATGTACCGACCTCACACACACTTGTGGGGCTCAACACTTCATGCCCACAATCTTTTCTCAAAACCATTTTTCCAATCTCAAAGTGTCTACGTCCGTTTCACCCCACATTGTGAACATGCAGCCCAAGTTCTACATAGGCTCAGCTAGACTCAACTACCCCTTCGTTTTCCACCCCAAGAAAGGCATTCTCAAAAAACCTGCCTTGAACACAAATCCCAGTTTGGCCTGGCCACGCTTTGGCGTCGAGCCAAACACAAGTTCACTCCGACAGTAGTCCGCCAGATTCTGACCTCAGAACGGTTTCAAAACCGACTGGAATTGTGGCCCATCATCCACGCGTTGGGTCAGATACGAGAGCCAGATTTGAACAGACCAAAATGCTACGCTCCAATGACGGGGGTCTCACCCTCTGCTATGCTCTTCGACGCCTGGCAAACAACATCCAGGAGCCCTTCCGCACCATGTCCCTTCAGGCAATCGACACGTCCATCAAATGGTGGAACGGGAAACCAGCACCCAGAGCAACGGCACTACGTGCCCCATGGTCCCTCACTCCCAATCTCCAACAACAATTGAAACAGCTCCTATGAAAATGGCACCTTCAAGTCCTTGCATACCAAGTTCCGTGCCATACACCATCTTTCAAGATGGTCTTCATTAAACATGCAGCAGTGTTGGACCAACTCTGCAACCACAAACAAGCTATCGCGGATAGGTCCACTGAACAACCTGCAACATGTTGTTGCAAAAAGTGGGCACCGTTCAAACCAGCCGCTCTCAATCCATCAGAACCTCATTGGGTTCTAGCAGGTTCCCTGCTTAATTCACTCTTACCAGAAGACTTGGCTGTCATTGCCGAAGGCTCCTTGCTGAACAAGGCATTTCCCTCCAAAAAGGAATCCCACAATCAGTTAAAACTTGGACTTCACGGCTGGACAAAACGCAATGGTCTTCCGTCCATGCCGAACTCTGAGATCTCCGACTTCAGCCAACACCTCTGGACAGAACATTCCAAAAACGTCACCTGTCACATCACCAAATCATCCATCACTTCCTTTCAAAGAACCTTCGAGGGTGCCATCTTCCATTGCAAAGACAAACAGGCCTCTTCCCTGAGAATTTACTGCCCCTGCTTGTACTACCAAGCAATTGAAAAAACTCTTCAGGATCCCTCCATTTTCGAACCGGTACCTGAAAATCCTGAATCCATTGTCACTTCTCTGGTTGATCTTCTACATCGACAACATGGAAAAGCCTACGCTTGGGCGATAGGAAATGGACGACAATTGTAAGCTGGTTACATTCTGGCAAAAAGGAACAAAGACTTTCAAAGTGGTCGACCAATCATCTCTTTTGTGGACTCCCCATTTCGGCCCATGCTCAACATCCTCGCCAAAATCATCTTTCAATTGATCCCAGTGGCATGTCCAAATCACTTTGCTTCAGGAGATGTATATATGCTCCTTTCCATCCTCAAGTCAGCACCTGTTGACGCGGACCTCATTCTTGTCAATCAAGACCTTGCTGGCTTCTTCACCAGCATTGATCAAGACCGCTTCATCGGAGCATGGTTTATGCTCTTGGATTTTTTGAGACCCAACATGGATGTGTCTGACAACGAAGTATTCTCGGTCTATCCAGGAAAGTAACTGCTAGTAACAAACAGCTTTTTCAATCAGGGGGGCAGCCCCGTGAGCATAGCTTGTTGCCCAACGAAGAGGGCCATGCCACGGCTGATATGGAATCTGATCAACTCCACGTACCTGCAAATTGGTTTGAACTGTTGACAAGCTGTTCTCATACCGTGTTTTGCAGATACTAGTTTCCCTGACCGAAGTTCATCGACGTCAGCCACCCTGAACTTTTGTATTTGAAAGGTGACTTAGGACTTGACAGGCGACGACTACCGCACCATGATACCAATTCCCAACTCAAATTCATATGCAGTGTGTGATGGGGCGGATCTCGCAAAAACTAACTACGGTTTATCGCTCAGATCTTCCAACTAGAGACCACTACCACAGTTTGCTGCTTCGCAATTTCTGAAGGCCAATATGGATAGCCCCGAGGCGAGTTGTTTGGACATCGAGCAAACCTGCTTGGTTGCAAGGGCCCCAAAAGCCGCGAAAATGTCTGCTGAATCAGCCCCGAATGAAACTTATGCTGATTCATAGTTGAGAATTATGTTGATTTATCATTATCTTTGGTCGCATCTTGATAGGCTTTCGTTTGCCCATGCGCGGTTTGCTTTCATTTTTTAAATACATCCTGTTGGTAATTTCATCTACTGTAGATGTCGCGTCGCCTGAGCCTAACGCAGGGCTTCCCGACGGGGTAAGGGTAAACTGAAAGTGCTCTCAGTTGGTCATTGTAAAGTTGCCCATGCCGCCGGACTGCGCGTAGGAAGAAGAAGCCTGCGAAGCCAAGCACAGGCAGTGAAGAGGGCTGTGAGAAAGCGTACTGAGATGGGTACACTGTTCCATTTTGGAGGCTGCCAGCCTACATGCCGGCGAGGATGAGGCTCAGAAACAGCGAGCTTTCCAACATCAGGATGCTTAATTTTTAACCAAAGCTGGGGCAATTCACTTCCAGTTTGCAGGCTTGCAATTGCAGATGCGCGGAAGGCTAGCTTGCATCTTGACAAGATCACTTCTGACAGGTCATTTCTGACAGGTCCTAGATAGCCTGGTCCTAGATTGATTGGTAGATTAAGGCAACCCCAGCTTCCAGAACAAGCTTCGCGACCTCAGTGTTTGACGGCGTTTGAGCAAACATTCCGGACAGCTTCAAGGCGCCTTGTGAAGCTCCAGAGCGCCCCCAGGCAGTGCTGGCCATGAAGCTGTTGATTAGTACGACGGGTTGTGTTTTTAAAACGACAGGTCTGCCGTCTTCTTGGGGAGGGGGAACTCTTCCGCTTGGAGCAGGCCTGGATTCCATAGGGTTGGCAATCATCTGCGCGTGTTTTGGGCCGGTCCGAATCTGTGGAGGACGGCCAACTTCTGGTTGGCAGGATGTGGAACAAGTTCACGGAGTTGAAGGCGCGCTCGGTATGTTCAGACCTGCATTCTTGTGCAACTTCGAGCAATCCCCTAGTAGCGGTCGAAGGTGAATGGTGGCGGTCAAATTTGCCTCAAGGTGGTGAGGCCTGGCAGGTGTTGCAGTTTCATTGGATCTGAAGGCCATGTGTCAATCCAAACGCTGCAAGGTCGGGCATCCCCAGCGGCTCTTCGATGAGTAGGTCCCTGACTTGTCGCGCCATGCCCTTAGTCACCTTAGTCTTCCGAAGCTTTCATCGGCCCACCCCAGTCTCCGCGCGAGGCCAGCGAAGTATCGGACAGCAGTTGTTTGAACTGGAGCTCCTCTCAGGCTACAGTTCTAGCTCTTCTGCTGAGAGAGACATAGACAGACAGAGAGATAGATAACTAGTTGAATAGGTAGCATTTCGTTACATCAAAATGCACACCTGACAGCGATTTTTGCCATTATGGCGGCTGGGCTGCCGGAGGGCTCTGGTGATGCGGAGGCAAAGGTTGTGGTGAACATGTGGGCAGCGCGTACCTGGCTCATCCTGGCTCAAAATTTACCAGTAGTACCGCAGAAGGCGGTGGCGGAAGTTTCAAAAATAGGAAACCTATAGGAGAGGTTGGTTGTTGCGAATCAGGGATGGCAGAGCGCAGCCACTGATGGACCGAAAGGTGCTTGAGGTCTCCTCTCTTTCTCTCTCTTTCTCTGACTATCTACCTACCTACCTACCTATCTATCTATCTATCTATCCATCTATCTATCTATCTACCTACCTACCTAGCTCTCTATCTATCTATCTATCTATCTATCTATCTATCTATCTATGCATCTATTTATCTATCGATCTATCTCTCTCTCTCTCTCTCTTCCATCTAATTACCTATCTATCTATCTATCTGTCTGTCTGTCTGTCTATCTATCTCTCTCTCTCTCTCTTTCATCTGTCTATCTGTCTAGCTGTCTACCTGTCTATCTGTTTATCTATCTATCTATCTATCTGTCTGTCTGTCTGTCTATCTATCTCTAGGTTGAGTTAGGTTTGATTTGGTTAGATTAGATTAGGTTAGGTTAGATAGATAAATAGATAGATAGATTAGATCGATAGATGGACAGATAGATGGATGGATAGATAGCTACGTTAGGTTGGGTTGGGTTGGGTTAGGTTAGATTGGATTAGATTGGTTGAGGTTAGATTAGATTAGATAGAGAGAGAGAGAGAAAGAGAGAGAGAGAGGGACACATATATATATATAAATGTATATGTATATGTGTATATATATATATATATTTATGTATATGTAAATGTATATGTGTATGTATGTGTATGTGTATGTGATGTATATGTATATGTATATGTATATGTATATGTATATTTATATGTATATTTATATGTATATGTATATGTATATGTATATATCTATCCTGTATATGCATGTGCATATCTATACATCATATATATATATATACACACATACCCAAAATATGGAACTACCTGATTTCACTGTATTTGTGGTTAATGGGAGAATGGGAGCCGTATCCTCCACATTTTTGAGCGATTTCTCCTTTGAACATCTCAAATTTGGCGGAAGGAAGCTGCAGGCAGCGCCAAGATGAAGGAGGTGTTCTGGAAACACATTGGTATCAGGGAAGTATCTGCGGGAGGTTTTGCAACCAAAAAAAGGCATGGGGTGATTTCACCAACAACAACCGGGAATTATTTTTTCTACCAACGAAAATTGAGAAATCACCAGCAAGGTTTTGGGGTTTTAATGATTTTACCATCAAACCTGAAGATTCCACCAATAAATATGGATACTATGCGAATTTCACCAATGGCATGGGTGGGGATATCTATTAAATTGCAAATATGCGGGCGCAACCAAATATGGCGATTTAAATCTTTTTGTTTGATGCTTGGGTTTGGCCCAAAACAGGTGATGCGTTCCCAATTCGTACCCTTCGAATAACGCAAAAAGTGAATTTTGCACTTTGAAACCTTCAAAATGTTTGGGTGGTGGTTCTGTCAGGTGTGCACGGGCCGCTTCCTGGCGGCTGCACGGCAGCTGGCCCAACAACCAGCGATGACCTCAGGATGGCCAACTGTCAATGTGCACGTAAGAACACAAACAAGAAATCATCAAATGTATATATTTATATTATTTTATATTTATGTATGTATGACAGGTTTTGTATACTTTTGCTTGTTGGTGGATAGACCCCATCAACCAACGGCTGAAGCAGCCACCAATCTCACTGATTGGAGACAGTCAATGACTTGCCAGGGTAGTTGAAACATCCCAAATTGGAGGTTCATTGCCATGAAGAGTGCCCAAGAAAAGACGTGAATTATTCCTTTGGAAACAAACTTCCATAGTTGTTTCCCACTACCACCAGGCACATGGGTTTGGTTGAAAAGAAGGCGCATACCATAAAAATCTGATGGCCGATCACTTTTCCCGAATCAAACATACCATAAACTGGGGTCTACCACTTAAGGAAATGCCATAAATTGGGTTAATTTCATTGCTATTATGCCCCAACCTCTTAAAACCCAGCAAAACGACCACTTTTGGCGTGTTTTCTGTTGATCTCCACCCCGCTGCTCCTCCGTCATTTCTAGGTGTCCCGGAGGCAGTACGACTCAATTTTCCCCAATGTCAGCGACATTTTGGCAGTGAGTGGATGCCTCAAAGAATTGGGGCTATACAAAAGACGCGTCATTGGAACTGGCCGATTTCGATCGATTTTGTGTATTCCAAAGAACAAATTATTGCAGACATTAAAATTGGTCGATTGAGAGGCAGATTTTGGTTGTTGCATCAATCTACTTCCAAGTTCCCGAAACAACTTCTGACCTTCCATTCTCTTTTTGAGGTAATGTGAACCTCCGTGCTGGTCAGGCGCGTCCGATCCATTTTTGATTTTGGTTTGTTTCAATCCATGAGGGATGAGATTTGAAGTTATGGCGGGTTTGATGGGGAAAAATGCTTTCAATTTTTGAGACAACCAATTGGTGAGGTTAATGACAGGTGGTAGTGGTGGTAGGTGAATCAATATTGTTTTTGTGGTGATGCTGATAGTTGATAGCCTAGGCTTAGTGATGATTTCAGTATTGTCAACTGCACACTTGGTTGGTGGTAACAGTTAGCAGTTGAACAAGCGCCATCAGATCAGGCCATCAGATAGTCTGTACAGTTACTAGTTGATAGTTTTTGGTAACTCAAACAGCCAGCAAGAGTCATGGTTTGGTTCATCCTGGTAGAGTTCAGATTCCCTACGTGACGTTGCTGTAAGGTGAAACCACAATGTCTTTTGCAAAGTTACTGGACCCTACCACAAACTTCCATGGTTTATCATCATCTTGGTAGATTGTGGTTATGGGGCCCTCAAGTTCCAATGGTTTCACCGGGAGATAAAGGTGTCAACACCTCAACACTTGAGCACAGGTGGTGGTGGTGCGCTACCGCCTGGCGGGCGCCTGCAACTTTTGGCACCCGAAACATCGGGTGCTGAAAGACGAACGGGAACCCTTGCCCTGGCCCGTGCCCAGTAAGGTGCAGGGTGCTGAAGGGCAGGGGTAGCAAGATTTGGGGAGGTCTTGAAAATCTTGAAATGCGGATGTGACACTGGACCCTTTAAAAAGACCTACAGTAAGTTTTGACTGGGGTTGATGTGTCATTCTGTTTGTGAACTGCTTCGCCATTTCGGCTTCGAAGTGGCTGTTTCAGCTTCGAAGAGCAGATTTGATCACGGTGGCCTGGCAGAGGCAATGTATTGGAACAGATGAGCAACTCAAGAAGTATCGCATTTACAGTGATATTTCAGGAAATCGATATCTATCCGAACAGAGAATAGGGGATCCATTTCATGAATGCTCAAGAGAATCTTGGTGCGCAAGAATCAGAGAAGCGATAGGCCAAGACTTGTCGAAAGATTCTTGACTCATGCTTGACTCATTCCTTATCGTGGAACCTTGCTGATAGCATCATGTGCTGCCCGGCCCTCACCAGGAACAAGAGGACATAGAACTCTACCGAGAAAGCACAGCTTGACACGGCTAGAAAAAACGGAAGCATCAATGACGATCATTTTTCAACGACATGTTTCACATCATTCTACCGTTTGGGAACAAAACATCCAACAACCCATAACAACCCCATCATTTTAGAAACAGGTTGAAGATGGAAAACCCAGATGTTTGAAGGGGCTCTACCACACGGATTGCACACGGAAAACCCAGGCCGAACGATTTTTGGCTACGACTGCGATGTCATGGCCTCAGATAATGGTCGAGATGGTGGGCGACGGGCAAGAATAAGCAACGGGGACACACCCGATACATCATGATATATCTTCCAAAACTGGGGTTGAAGACCAGCAACCCGTTTGATATGCCCTTCGATTATTCACGCATTTCCTCGGCTGTGGATTTGGCACAGGCTTTGGTCAGTTTCCCAGCTTTCAGAAACCATTCAGAACCATTTCAGCAACTGAATCCATCTGAATTTCGAGCCGGACCTTGAGTGAACTTCAGGATGTCTTTGTTTACGATGCCCCGAAGACCATCCGAATTCGGGACTCTCGACTTGGGCTGCTGCAATACGTGCCCTGGCCTTGCCAGCATTGCCAGGTCCAGGTGGTCCAGTTGTGCAGGTTTGTTTCAACATGACGTGTCCATTCTTCATTTCTCTAGTACACTTGCCATAAAATGGGATACCCCTGAATCCAGTGGTTCATCACATTCCCAATAAAACTTTCCATTTTCAAATGAAACTGGAAAAATTGGGCTACACTGTTTCGGATTAACTCATATCATATATTGATGACTAGCCCTCCTCAAATTATATCCCAATTTTGGTAGGTATATTGTTAGTTTATGTTGTTTTTTTACCAGTAGTACCGCACAAGGCGGTGGCGGAAGTTTCAAAAATAGGAAACCTATAGGAGAGATTGGCTGTTGTGAATCAGGGATGGCAGAGCGAATCCACTGATGGACCGAAAGGTGCTTG
>Ga0126342_10008511_pt1 | contig 18402 bp, 18 predicted proteins | sample Cyp1metagenome_FD_92528 | JGI IMG/M metagenome (GOLD analysis project Ga0126342, IMG submission 92528) | Coral microbial communities from Lord Howe Island, Old Settlement Bay, Australia - Cyphastrea 1 metagenome | ecosystem: Host-associated > Invertebrates > Cnidaria > Coral ...
ACATACATTACATACATTACGTACATTACATACATTACATACATTACATACATTACATACATTACATACATTACATACATTACATACATTACATACATTACATACATTACATACATTACATACCTACATACATACATCCATACTAAATATAACATAAAATAAACATTACAGTACATTAATACAATACATTAATGCATTACATTACATTACCTTACCTTACATTACATTACATTACATTGATACATACATGCATGCGTACATACATACATACATACATCCATACCATACCATACCATACCATTACATTACATTACATTACATACATTACATACATTACATGCATTACATGCACTACATACGCTACATACATTACATACATTACATACATTACATACATACATTACATTCATTACATACCATTACATACACTATATACACTACATACATTACATACACTACATACATTAGATACACTACATACACTACATACATTACATACATTACATACATAACATACATAGCATACATATACATTACATACATTAATTACTTTACGTTACATACATTACATACATTATATACATTACATACACTACATACATTGCATACATTACATACAATACATACTTTACATACATGACATACAAAACATACAAAACATGCATTACATACATTACATACACTACATACATTCATACATCACATACATCACGTGCATAACATACATACGTCACATACATTGACATTAACATACATAACATACATACCCTACATACCTATATACATACCCGACATACCTACATACATACCCTACATACATACATACATACATACCATAACATTACATACCATAACACTACATACCATAACACTACATACCATCAGATTACATACCATAACATTAGATACCATGTCATTACATACCACTACATTACATACCATTACATTACATACGATAACATTACATAACATTACATGACATTAACATTACATAACATAAAGTTACATAACATTACATAACATTACATAACATTACATAACATTACATTACATATATTACATACATTACATACATTACATACATTACATAAATTACGTACATTACATACATTACATACATTCCATACATTGCATACATTACATACATTAACATACATACATTACATTCCCATACATTACCATATATTACCATACATTATCATACATTACCATACCATACCATACATTACAATACTATACTATACCATACCATACCATACCACACCACACCACACCATACCATAATACATACCATATTACAATACATAGATACATTACAATACATAGATACATTAGAATACATCGATACATTACATTACATAGATACATTACATTACATTACATTACAGTACATTACATTACATTACATTACATAATATCATGCAGTTGACTTCATTGGTAAAGCAAGGTGACATGTATGGATCGTCAAGCAGCAAAAGGACATCTCTGACAAGCGACAGTCCCAGATCAACGAATGACGGGGACAATGCCAGCGGGGAGCCCTACTTTTTTTTCTCTTCGCAGCTTCCAGCTCTGCACTGCCTGGGCAATGTGGCGAATGTCTAGGAGAAGACTGGATAGCAACATCTCATCCCTGCGTGTGCCAAACCGCTCCATGGCATTCATTTACACTTTCATGTGAGCAGGGGGCTTGTGGATTGAATCAGCAGGGGCTTGTGGATTGAATCCACTTAACAGCCCCACTTAACAGCCCCACTTGGCAGCTGACAAGAGACACTATTTCACTATTTCAAGTGGGAGCAAAATCATCAAGGACATCAAGAAGCAGTCAATAATCGTGGTCAACCCACATAAAGAGCCCAACGTGCTATCCTTTTCCCTTCCTTGATTCTCCCAGTCACATCTTCCATCGATCCTGTCTTGACCCAGGGATTCCCAGGGAATCTTGGGAGCTCCATCACGTCATCTCAAATCTCTGTGAGAGGCCTCGGCCACTAGTTTGTGGCCCAACTCTCTTGAATTCATTGAAGCACACATTCAAACGATCTCAAGAAAATACGACATGTGGGCATGTCGGATACCCCCCCCGAATAGCAAGCTTGATGGGCAAATATGGAAAATGATAGAAAACCATCAAATCTTTGAGGCATCCTATTTTCAGACAAAGTCATGAGCCCGGGACCAAAGATGTTGGAAGACACAAGGCGAAGTGACCTGGTCACAGCTGTGGACCCGACATCTTTGGCACATGGCCTTATTCTGTTCGAGGCACCAAGCATAATTATCGAAAATTGATTGAACAGTGCCATGTGCAAGAAGACTATTTTAAAAAACAAGATGTAACAAGTTTAAGAGCCCCGAATTGCATTGTCCACGTGAAATCTAGCCAATGTACTCCTTTTGAAACATCAGAAAAAAAAAGTCCCGCCTCCCGAGGCAAACGAATTGCTGAATAGCTGTATCTACACAGAGCCTAGTGAACTCTCTTCAGAGTTCTCAAACAGATTTGGCAAAGAACTCTGATGCCTTTGTGCCTGCTTCACAGGCTTGAGGCGACTCAGGTGCATGTGCAATTTCAATGGCGCCTCACCATTCGCGTTGACTCCTGGAGGTGAAAAGGCTGAAACCTCCACCCTTCGAGCCTGCACGCATCTCTTGGCATCCCGCAACCGCAGCTTGGTTTTCAGCACTTCCCTGTCTCCCACGGGAAGCTCACTCTGTCTCTGGGCAAATTCCGTGAGTTCATCACGGACACTTCCCCAATCGGTTGGTTGCACCAGCCTCCTGAGGCTTGGCATACTGGCATCTCCATCTTGAGATTCACGAAGAAAGCTCAGATGAGCTTGTTCCACATCCAGCAGTTGCGTGTTTGCATCAATCATTAACGTCATCTCCTGCAGTTCCTTACAGATTTGCAACAGAGCTGTGGCTTGGGAGCCACAAGAAGAGTTCGAACGCGCCGACCGCGCCGACCGCGCCGACCGCGCCCGCCTCGGCGATGCGTCCAGCGGCAGGGTTGGGACCACTCCACCAGGCTCCACTTCCTGTTGGAGCCTGGACTCTGAATCCTCTCGAAATGCCACCAAATGGTGTGCTTTCCCAAACAAATGAGGCACCTTCACATGGAACAGGTCCACCCCAACTCGAACTTTGCCACGGGTCAAGGACACGCGAAGGCAGGGAGGCGCAGCGGTGTCTGGATGACTTGGCTCACTCATGAAGCTATGGAAGGGGTCCTGTTCTTCAGCAGCAAGCAGCTGCTCAAACTTCTGGCCATTGAAATCGTGCCGGGTCATCAGCAAGGTCTTCAAACCTTGATGCCGCACCAGCTTGGTCTATAATTGTCATTAGTTGTCAATATGCCTCTATCTATTCATTGCTATCACAATTATCATAATTTATCGCAGTGCTATCGCAATTGTGACGTACCCCCCTCAACAAAAAGGATGCTCCAGTTCTCCGTTCAGCAACAGTCGGCCTTGCCGCTGACGTTGAAGTTGCTGTCCAGCAAAACTTCTCCATCGCAGACTTCCCGCAACATCGTGCGAAAGCTGCTGACCATCGATTCCGAGTCCAATAGCATGGCGATGCGTGAGCGCACAGAGATTTCCAACAAACAACTCACAGATAAAATCATGACGGAAACACAGCTGTTGACTAGTAAGGTTGGATAAAGTGAGTTGGGATCATGTAGCCAGGCTGCTCTGACTTGCAGCAAAGTTAAGCCAAGCTCCACGGGGATGTTGGTCTTGATGTCTACAAAGAGACATGCGTTCGCAAAGCGGGCGGCCGTCTGTACGGCCGTGACGGCCACAATTTGGTTATCACTCTGATCCGTCTGCGTGAAAGCTGCCAGCTGAAAGAAGTTGCTGATGCTCAAGAGCCTCAATCCTTGGAGGTGCACATGATGCCTCAATGTAAGGTGCCCCTAAAGAGCAATTTGATTCTTGCGTCCTGGTGGGTAAAGGAATGTATGGGAAAAAACAAACATCACCTTCTTGCAAATCCAGGACTCTGGTGGGAGTCAGCCGCAAAATATGTGCAGTGGTCATGAAGTGAAACACCCAGGCACAAAAACAAGCGAAAATGTGTTGAGGGTCCAAGACAGAGCTGCCTGTCCTTAGATTTTCTCAGGACTTAAGAGGCCCCAAAAGGAAAAAGATCTTCTGTATATTCCCCAGTCCTGGTGGATGTCCGATTGGGAAAAAATGTTCATGAACGATAATAAACGTAACATCCTCATACAACCTCCATTTATTTATAGGTGATTTTCCCGTATTTTCCCATTAAAACCTCCATTGTAATATCTATAGCGGATGTCCCAGCCATGCTTGATGACACCGGAGGGGTTCATCAAAACCCACTAAGATCGCCAAAGCCGGGTGACCACAGCCATTGCAAAGCTATGCCCGGCACAACTATGGCACCAAGGTGTGCCCAGCATTGAGAGGCCAGGAGGTACTGCTGGATGCTCGCCTCCCAAAATGCCGCCTCCATACCTGAGTCGCCAAAAAATATGACAGTCACGTCACTGGCTAGTGTTCGGGCTTGAAGAATCATGAGTTCAAGAAATTATATATATATATATATTGCTGATGGGCTAGTAGAAACTTGAGGCCAGGGGGGAGGTACGAAAGCTAGCAGAACTCTACTAATGTTGTACTGGAGACTGCGCAGCTGCAAGAGTAAACTGATGAACTGATGGCAATGATGGTAGGTAGAAATGAATTTGATGATGATGCTGATGATGATATGATATGATGATGATGATGATGATGGTGATGATGATGATGATGACGACGATGACGACGACGACAATGATGATGACAATGCTCGAGAGGAAGATGAAAATGAAGAAGGTGAAGATAAAGACGTAGAAACCTGTACATGCCCCAAAACCAGCCGATGATGGTGATGCAAATGCTGACGAGGAAATGCTGGAAATGAATTATTGAGATGACAACCCATGGCCCAGGGGGCAGGTACACGGGGCATCTAAGAAGCGTCGAGGGGTCAGGGCGCAGATACAGGGGGCATCTGAGAAGGGTCGATCTAAGCTAGAAAGCTATGAACACTTGTGGTCAACAGTCGGAGCGCAGCACCTTTTCTGTAGCTATGCTAGCAGGTCTTGAGCCACGGAGTGGCGCAGTGGATGATGTGAATTAAAGTGAACATGTCACATGGTATACAAACTGTAGATGCATTGTGTAGATACGTCCCCAAAAGTAGTTTACAGGGGAAGGGCAAGGGTCTAACCGGAAAGTTTCAGGGTTTCCAACGGTCCTGGTGTCTGCCTATTCCTTGCTAAAGCAAGAGCAACTTCAGCTAGCACAAGCTAGCTTTCGTAAAAATTCATACATTTCATACCAGTTTTTAGGCGTGGAAAATGACGAACAATATCTAAGCAATATCTCAGTTATTTTAAGATGACAGGCCAGATGCATTCTTTGGACTTCTCCAACTCCTCACTTTCTTCGCGATGCCAGCACCGCTGCAGGAAGCCCTTGAAGTCGCCCCAAAAACTCCAGCAGTGTGTTGCAAACATTGCTACCACACATGCCACCAGCATACCCGTGACATCCAGCGCATCCAGGGACGTTGGCAACTCCATGGCGCGCCTTGCCACGCCTTGCGTGCCACTGAGAGCCAACAGCTACAGCTTTTTGAAAGCCAAGAATCAACTCAGGTCCGGGACTCATCTCCTACTGGATTTTCATAGTGGCCCACGGACCAAATCATTCCACCATAGCTGGCTCCAAAGTGTCATCAATTCAGCAGAAAACCCACCACAGAAACAGATCAACACAGTCCAGGGACAGCGCCTTGCGACATCTTTGCAAAGCAGCTAACCTCAAAAGGCCCCGATGAAAAGTGGCTTAATTAACACCGAAAGATCTTCAAGATTGTAACCCCGCAGACCCTTTGATATCATTGATATCCCATTGGCTTCGGTGGAAAATCGTACGTTCTGGGTACTTTTTCACGGGTGTCCTCAAGGGAACCAACAAAAGAATTCATGCTAGTCTAGTCAGGCATGCGCCTGGGGATTGGCTCCCCAGGAAAGGAGTATCTAGAAATGAGCAGGGAAAAAGATGCGTGCAATGTCATTGCTTTTCCCCCAACCATGTCAGCATGTCCTTTTGCTCTTCATGGGTCTAGACAGGCATGGCTCAAAAATTGGGGTAATTACTCAGGCCCGCACATGAGTCATTTTCAGTGCTAAACCTTCCAATTTTGGGGATCCTGTGGAAAATCCTGCATCTATTTGGCCCAGATTGGGCCATTGGGGGTCCAAGAAGCTGTCCATCTCAAATGACAATGCCGGGGCCTTCCGGCACCTTCAGCGGAATCCTGCAAGGCGAGTCCAACCGAACCCAGATTTCTGAATGGCAAATCCCAGCTGCCAAAACGAGCCAAAACGCGTTCAGCACAAAACATGTTTTTTTTGTTGGCTTCTTGAAAATATCTAACTTAGAGTGTGCTTCTGGTAGTTTATTTCCGCAAAAACTCGGGAAACCACCGAGAGTGTTGGCTGACTTGGTGCCCTGTGGAAATTCGCACCTCACCACAGAACCGATCCTCGGTTGCTTGCGAATAAACACATCACTCCAGCGCGAGACGGCATAAGTACTGGTCACATCGTCTAACATGATGTCATATAACATATATTAATATATAGCATATATATATACATAAAGTTAGATTATAAATGCATTATATTGCAGCATGTGTATGTATGTGTATATATATAAACATGCTGCAATACACATGTTAAAAAATGTCAGATTATAGAAAAATTCAAATTTCAAGTATGTCCGCATCTGTCATGTTGACATGTGCACTCTATCTCTCTCAGTCTTTGCAGATGTTTGCTGCCATGTCTCGCTGTGTTGATTCTGTCTTCAAGTTTGCTCAAAATCTTTGGAGCATCAACTCGTTCAACCTCAGAACAAGGGTTTACCCTTGAGACCAGCTTCGGAATCGGATCCCACCCAACCTCATGTCTACATCATATATATATATAATCATATTATATATATATATATATATGAAAGTGTTGTTTCCCGCTGCGAAGTAAATTTTGCAGTTGTTGCAATCTCTACTTCTCAGCATCTGGATTGTATTGTTCCTGAAAACCGTATCTGGATACAATATATATATATATATTTCTTTTAGTTTTGGCTGTAGGGAGGTATGAGTAAATTGCGTTTCTCTAGTTTATGATCTTCTATCCATTAGGGACTTTTGAAGACACTGAGAATCTCACGTGATCAATGGTGCTTCGGGCATTGTGTGCTGACGTGCTGAACTTTCTTCAAAAGCCCTATCTGTCCATACCATTTCAAGCCTCGTCATACTGGTGGCGGTTTTTTGCCTTGTCACACTCAACCAGGCAAATCACATCAGTATATAGTATATAATATATAATATACAATATATATATCAAAATACATTAGACTGTATATATATATATCAAAATATATTATAATGCATACATATATATATATATATCAAAAAACAACTATAATGTATATATATATATCAAATTATATTCAATATATATATATATATCAAAATATGATAATGTATATATATATATATATCAAACTATATATTTTAATGATTTATAATGTGTATATATATATACACCAAAAAAAAATATCATGTATGTATATATATATCAAAATATATCATCATGTATGTGTATGTATATGGATATATATCAAAAAAACTAAAATGTATATATATATATATATCAAATTATATTTAATATATATATATATACATATCAAAATATGATAATGTGTATATATATATATATATATTAATGATTTATAATGTATGTATATATATACACCAGAAAAAATATCATGTATGTATATATATATATATCATCATGTATGTATATTATATATATATATCAAAATATATTGTAATGTATATATATATATATCAAAATATATTATAATGTATGTATTTATATATATATATATATACATATCAAAATAGATATCAAGATCCATCAAGTGATTTTGTTTTGCATCATGTGATCTACAGGACGGGAGGGTCAGCAGGATGCAGCTCAGGGTCAGAGTTCAGGAGGGATTGCAGCTTGTCCTTCACGTGTCTTTCCACATAGCCACACCTCCAGGACTCGAGAAAGGGTTGAGGATCTCAAACATTGAAAGGTCTACCTTCTGGATATTTAACATAGCCATGGTATAGATGGCCCATTTATAGATGGTTTACCTATTAAAAATGTGATTTTCCATGGCTATGTTAGTCATAACCAGATGGTAAATTGGTTGTCAGACTGCTCCAACATGCTCCACCATCACATATTTCAAATGGAAAGGAGATTTACAGAGCAAAAAATCATCAAAATCGTATTGAAGTCACACCAAGTGGCACTGAAGCAATTTCAATCCCAAGGATTTTAATTTTGCAGCCGTCCGCTGTGATTTTGTCCACATTCCTTGCGAGACAGGAATGAGCAAGGACACCTCCGCCCCCTGCCAAGAAGGATGGCAAAATCACCACCAAAACTCCGTGCACCTGCGCATCCTTACAATCTTTGCCTTCTCCTCTGTTCAAACTGGGGGCGCCCTTGCAGGCTAGCATCCATTGAAGCACTGTGCCAACGACATCAGCATGAAAATTGAATGCCAGGTACCAGGTTCCATTCCTGAGCAGGCGTCACTGGGGCCACTGAGGCCTGGGAGCAAATTTTGAGATCTGCCCAATGCATCCCTTCTGCTGCAGAGCTTCAAGTGTTCCAAGTGAGCATTCGAGGCAGTCATGTTGATGCCGACGCCATTCTTCCCATCAGAGTCCTAACTTGGACCAAATAGGTGCAAATTGGAGAAGCTTCTGCTGTTTTCCTATGTTTTGGTAGCCATGCAATGGGCCTAGACTGTTTTTAGGTGCGTACAAAAACAACGTTGCTGACATCAAAGTTATCTCGGAATCAGAAGGCAGAAGCCACTAGCAGGAAGACTCGAACTTTGAAAGGCACCACCAGCGACACTGTCATCATAGCCCCCACCATCACCACTCACCCTCCTGTAAACAAACTTGACAACATAGAAGTTCCGCGAAATTCTCCATGCTCCATGGGAAAATCATGCACAAGAGTTAAGGATATCAAATGGACTCAATTGGCGGTTTCCATTGATGGGGTAGATTGTTAAAAGGTAGGTTGATTGTTGCATCCAACTTCTTGAGCTGCCCAGGGTTTTCAGCGCTGTCACAGCACGAGCGTCCACATTCAGACCCATTGTCTTCCTGCGTGCCAGCAACTCAAGGGATCAAACAATCATGTGCTCCGTGGGAAAAATGCTGGAATTATACCAAATTCACCCCATGGATTCCAATGGTTGTAGGGGATGTACATTACATCATTGATCAATTAACCAAAGAGAAAATGACACATTTAATTCGAGGGATCATTGGCCCTTTGGCTCAAGGTGCTGAAATGCGCAAGGAACCATGAGCGATGTGCGTGTAGAGAAAATCACTTCTGCTGTATCACTTGCATGGGATGGTGCCATGGTGTTGACCTGTAATTGACGTTTGATGATTGGGTTTACGGCATTCAGCCGAGCCATGAAAAAATACAGTAACCCTATCCCATTCAATTCTGTATATTTGTTATATGGTAGATAATGTTAACAGTTATCCTTATTAACGCTCGTAACACCAATTTTGATAAGCAATGAATGGGGCTTTTTGTAACAGCTCAGTTGTCGCTTGGCACGCCATTGTCCTCGCCAACTGTGTGCAATGGTGCCCAAAGATATGCTTCCCCAAGCGGACACGAACATCGCCTAAGACATGCGGAACAAAGACCGCACACTCAAAAGGGCTGGGATGAGAATTATTTCAGATAGAGAACATTGCAGTCACCCCCCAAAAAAGAGAGACAGTCCTTTACAAATATTTCAGTGGATTTTTGATTGTCTATCTTTTTGAGGGTTACTATGAAGAAGTGTATCATTTTACCTGTGTGACTTGATCTGAAGCAGATCCAGTTGGCAATTTTCAGCACATCTATTCATCTATTCTGGAGACGGTTCCTGTCGGTCCATTGGTCCTGGATGAAACTGGAAACCAATCATTCCCCTTCAATCAAGCTACCACCAATATCAAGCTTGGCATCCAGCTCCCCATCAACGAAAACGCTGGCAGTCTTCCTTCAGCCATGGGTTTGCCATCCCATGCGGCAGTGAATTCTGTGTCTTTGTCTCAGAAAAAACTCTCAGAAGATCGGTCAGAGTCTCATCAGATCCTGCTTGAAGGTGATCTTCTGTGATTTCACTGTGATTTTATGCGACCTTTCATTACTCCCACTTGGGACACCAGGAGTCCAGGAGATCTTGACGCCGCCGGTCAGGAAACCTCAAGCTTTCTGGCAACATTGGCAACTGTCGTACCAACTTCTTGTCCAAATGGTGCAGCATTGTCTCTCCAGGATACTTTGCATGGATTTGATTGGATTTGCATGGAAGCTTTCATGAAATTCTCTTTTAATGGCTTTTCAGGGAGATTCTGAGTCAGTTTCTGGGAGAGCTTGGATAATGCAGATCTCGGCTGGCGAAGGACCGGCTGCATTCCAAAAAAAAGTTCCCTGAAAAGCAGCCTCTCTCTGGTACCATTCTGTTGGTGTTTTGCATTTTTCAGATGTTTTCCATGCCACCACTCACGCAGCAGACTAGACAATCAGAGAATATCAGAGATCCTTCACAAATTCTGGACTCGTTGGGATTCTACAATAGATGGATATCGACCCCCTGGCCCCGTTTCCAAAGGCAAATTCACAGAGGAGTCGATTGTTGGGTCCAAGAAAATAGAATTCACATCATCCCATCCGTCCAATATTAAATACACCCCCTAATTATTAGGGAACCCAGATTTCTAAGTAGATCCAGTGCATTCCACTATAGGATCCACTAGGATTTGGGAGCTATTTGAGATGATTTGGGATTACCCAACATCAATGGGAATTTCAGGATCCTAAAATGGAGGTACCTACCATATATAAGGCCTATATAAGGCCTATGTAAGTGGATTACCCAACGGCCCAACATCATCAGCTCCTGCCGTGCAGCTCGAATTCTTGAGATCTCCAGTGGCATGACCGTTCAATGCTTCCACCTGTGACACGTCGACGCCGAATTCCCAAGGCTTTTCTCTACTTTGTCCGTGCCTGAAAGCACAACCATAATATGGCGACAGAGCGACCAGACATGGGATACATATTTGGACCCATAAAGAAACAAAAACTGGAATTTCTTGCTTGTAGATCTGGTGGGTGAATGGATCAAATCAAACACCCATCTTCAGGTAGATAACATTCTTTATTCCTTTGATCTCGAGGATGTTTACTGGGGTGCCAGCCAAACCCAGACCCAAGTCATAGAGTACTTCGGGATACTTTGGGTGCTTCCTAAGTTGGGTACAGAAACCTGCAAGATTTGGAAAACAGCATCTTGACACACCCATGCTTGCCATGATACGGCTTCGCAACCATGTTTGCTCAACATGATGCCATTTCCATTGCGATGATATCTGGATATATCTGGTAAAATCTCCACCAGAAGCCTTTCGTCGAATGTCCATTTTTCCTTGATCGGTCGAAGCCAACATCCGCCTTGTGATCGCAATCATCATCGATGGTCGTATCAGGGAAGTGATCTTCGATGATCTGAGCAGCCGTGCAGGAACCAGTCGGTCACCACAGATGGTCATTTTAAGTACCCATGAATATCTGAATATCAGTCTTTGGCGATTGAGGGACCCCAATTTTGTGTCATCCCTGAATTCTATGTTCGCGCCCAAAAAAACCTCAGTTGACACACCAATTGACCTCGGATAACCTTTGTGGTTGGTTGAATTGTTGTTTGGGTTTTGTTCAAATCTCCATGTTGGTGGTTTTCCATCTCCATTTTGCTTCGATGAAATCCAATCTTGGTTGTTGAATGTAGAATCTAAGTGTTTGTTGCTTAATCCGAAACATTGTTTATCAAATCCCGTTTTCTGTTGGTCTAATCCAAAAACATGTGTCGGTTAATATCCAGCCGTTTCCTTGGTGAAAAAAACATAATAAATTGTGTCTATCCAATGTTTTATGGATTAAATCATAATATTAAATCCAAATTCTGTTGGTTATATCCATGTATGTATATATATATCTAAATATCCATTCTTTGTTCTTGACTAAATCCAAACTTATCTTCGTTTAACCTGCTCCCCTTTTTTCGAAATGTGAAGATCAAGGCACAATGTCACCAGGTTCCACGGAAATCGCCGCGGCCTGACTAAAGAAACGACCTCAATGGATGTTGGCCAAGACAGGGATATCAATACTCCTGTTCAACCTGTTCTTGCCGCGAAGAATCTTAGAGTTTGAGTATCGGGATGATTGGAGTAGTATTTTCTTTACAAAATACTCTCTGGACATTTCACATGTTTATGCAAAATCCACCATTTCTGAGTGATTTCCTTGGGAAACCCATGGGATTTTCCATAGCTCTATTAGTTCCCAGAGTGGTGGCTCAGGCTTGAGGCACATTTCGATGATTCAGCATGTATAATTTAGTATAGTGTAATATAATACCATATATATATATATAGTATTATAATGTATTATATAGTGCATATTGTGGATGTATGATGATGTATGATGATGTATGATGATGTATGATGATGTATGATGATGTATGATGATGTATGTACATGTAATTGGAATATGTTGTACAAACCGTTCCAAACCTGCGGATGTAAACCCAAAGCCTTCCTTGCAGATGAGGCTCTCAGGTGAGGCACCAAGATGCTTGTTGCAAGCCTCGGATCGTTCAGGTTTTTCACATGGGGAGAATGGGATGCACCCGATGCACCCAAAGATGTTGATAGGGACAGTTATATAATGTTATATAATGATATTAGTATGATAATCAATTGATAATTACATGTAATTAATCACTCATTCTTCAAACAAACCCATATTGACACTTTGATGGGGTGAAAACAGTATTTGGGCTGGTCCAGATCCATCACTCCTGGGGCACGGAGGTTCGCGTACATACAACACCTTCACTGGTCATTTTTCACCCAATGTTTTCTACTGGAAGAGCCTTGTGTGGATGTTGCAAGTTGGTCACATTTTTCATAACGTACAAAACAACCACAATCTATGTCAAAATATGTCAAATCACATAAAATCACAAACATATGTTCCTGCATTCACATGTGAAAAACATATGATATGGGTCCGACCGCAGCGGACAGGATGTTTCATTTGCACAGCATTCAGAAATTCGTAGGCATTCCATACAGCAAGGCAAATGGGCGGCTCGGCACGCGTACAAACAAGAAGACAGACTGCTATAGCAAATCATCATCAAGCATGCTCACATATTTTAATGTATCATACATACATATATATATATATATATATACAAATAATATACATGCATATATATATACAAATAATATACATATATATATACATATATATATATATATTCAAGATGCAAAACGTGGCTAATTACCAGTACTATGCATGTTGCACAATGACATAGTGTGTATGCATAATACATACATCCCTCAACATACACCAGCACTATTCAATCTTCATACATGGAAGGTTACATTTAGATATTTACGTGCATTGTACGGTAGTATAGGTATAGTATAGATCATATTATCCCAAGCCAACTGCCAACTCTCCGCTCCCTCTCATCCCTCCCCTACCTTTAGTCAACAGCCCTTTGGAACGCTCCAAGGGACGAATCGTAAAGTCCAGTGGAATTCAGCTGGGAGAACTGCTCCTGCGAAACTTCCCAGCTTTGGTCTTTTGAATTTTGAGTCTCAAAGATGCCACTTTTGAAGAGCAGTTGTTCAGCCACTTTTGGGATCCTTCTAGTTGCTGAAAACAGATGTAACTTTTGCCTCTGGCCATTCTGTCTTGGCGATTGATTCCCAAACAACAAAGGATATAAAGGGCACCTATTAGTGGGCTAGAAGGCTATTTGTCTGGAAGTTAACCCCAACCGTAGTGCGGGGACTCATTTGCAGCCTCTCCTGCGTCACTTCCAAGGACGTCACTGGAAAGCCCAACGCCGCGCCGACGGCAGCCGCTGCCAGCAGCAGCTGTCGCGTTTTCATAGTGGACTGGGCGGTTGAATAGTGGGGAAAATATGTTTTTTACCCTGGCTGGTGGTTTAAAGCCCTCAAAACAAACTAGTCATTGGGGATCACCATTCCAAATATGGATGAAAATAAAACGCTTCTGAAATCCAGCCAGCAACTTTGGGTTAGGGGTATCCTATATAACTTGTATAACCTCTCTATTTGTCAACAACCCCTACGAACAGAACAATGATGTCTTGGGGACGCTCCAAAATCTCCAAAGGTCTCATATCGGATCAATGGGTACTGTAGAGGTTGGAGACCCGCGGGGAGTGGCCATGAGGGACTTTAGCCTTGCCGGTCCCAACATCGCAAATTGTGCTACCTGCCCAGATCATTCTCCAAGTGCGCTAGATCGACCTAGAACGACCCATTTGAAAGTAACATTCTTGCAATAGTGTGTACCATCCCAATTTCAAATGGGCAGATTCCTTGACATATGATCCCCGTGCCCCGCACCAAAGATGCTGCTTCAAGGCGCTCAAAAATTCTTGAGCTCATGGGTTAGAGTTCAATATCTGCAAATACATATGTGCCCAATGTGTATTAGTAAAAAAGAACTATATCCTTTGAAACTAAGGTTTTGGGCCACATTGTCCACATTTACATTCGTTGCATCATGTTGCACCCCTGACTCGCCACCACCTTTTCTCCGCACCTGTGGCATCTTGACGCCCTTTGTGAACAGTCAAGTCTATTGTGCCCGAGCAAAATATGGCCACAGGCAGGACCCTCGAGATAGCAGAAATAAAGCAACAACCCCGGGCAGTGATGCCCAAAACAGAAGATGCTTACAACCCAGAATCCCCCAAGTGAAACATTTACAAATCCCTCATTTTTTCCGATGCACAAATGTCCAAAGCAGCCAACAAAATCAACACCACAAGAACCAGCTGCTGGCACCACAGTGGGACTGCTGGCGCTTAGAACGCCATTGAAGGCAATGACGAACTTCCCCTCCTCCAACAGTTCTGCTGGGGATGTCAAACTCAGCATGAAAGGACTGATGTGTGGTGTAGATGATATCAGTGATCTTATAATATTTTATATGTGGATGGCTCAAAAAGAGTACCAAGCGACCTGCAAAAGTTCCCAGTTTTACGTAGTTTTAGACCATCCAATTTGGAAGGCCAGCAATTTTGAATCATACATACAGTAGTCATACTGTCATAATTACCCATATTGTGAACAAACATTACCTTTGGGCACTTTGGGCCATTGAACAGGAGGTTTCCTCTCCTGCCATTTCGATCCCTTTCTGAAGTTCAAACTTTCCTGTGATTTCGGGTTGGCAATTGGACATTCTGGAGCGACTCTGTAATGGCGCAAAACTGGGGTTTTCCCAATGGCCACCAACATTTGCTGATAGCGGTTTCATAATGGATAATGTAATGGTTAATATTGATCATTTTTGGGATTACCCTCTGGTGAACTAACATAGCAATTGAAAATGGCCATTTATAGTGGATTTTCCCATTAAAAATGGTGATTTTCCATTGCTATGTTAGTTCACCAGAGGGTAAACCATCCAATTTCACCGGGATTCATTTTGGCCCATGAGCCCCAGCCATTTCTGAATCGATTTCGAAAACCCAGAACTGCACCCAGCAGCGCTCCTCCCAGGTGTCATGCTGAAAGCGTGATGTAATAGGATGATAAGAGTTGAAGTGTGACCTTACATGCATCGGCTGGATTTGAGGCATTTGAGCCATCGACATCTTGAAAACATCAGTAAAGTGGGCCTAGCCAAATAAGTTGTGAATCAGTCACCTCATCCATGACGCAACACTGCCAAGCCACTGTGGTGCTAATCGTACTTCGTTCGGATAGACCTTGGTACTTGCAACTTTCTGGTTTTGAAAAACCTTTGGTTTCTCCAATTTCACAACTGTGTGGCTAAGATTGGCTACGTATTGTTATTCTGTGGGTTTCGAAGCCCGACATCATGAGAGTGGCTTAGAGCTTGCCCCATTCACTGGGCTCCAAACGCCCGACATGTCATCCTTTTCTGAGGAGGCCCATTCCTGCAGTGCCGTGCCAAATGGGCAATTCTCAGGCACTGCTGCATCCTGCCAACTATCGTTGTCAACAGATCATTCCCCTATACATACACTCAATTATACGTATACTTTGTGCATGTAAGATAAAAATGATCAAAAATGTATATACAGCGTATAAAATGCGTATAATACATGTACAATATTCACTGATACTGACACATGAGGTCACATGTCTATACCGATACCTAATGAATGCATATTTCTCTATGTATATTTTACTGTATATAAATCTGTATATACATACGGGGTATATATATATATTTATGATGGTGTGTGGCAAACGTCATGGAACCCGTGTTTCCTCACTCAGCTCCTCCAAGTCTTCCACGGCGAACTTCTGCGGGTTGTCCTGGTGAAACCGCCAGGGGTCAAGCCGCGAACCATGGGGTCTTCGACAGCTGAACCAGCCACGAATCAACTTGAAGAGTCAAGGGAAATGAACATAATGTGGATAAACAAAATTTATTCCACCCATTTGAGCAGGGTTTATACCACCTATTTATGGTATATTATTGTTCTAACCACAAAATGTCGTAATTCACCGCTATTTCGATATATTTCGATTCCGAGGCCTCTAGGCTTCTCTGAAAATAGGGTATATACCCTCTGGTAAACTAACATAACTATGGAAAATCAACATTTTCAATGGGTAAATCCCACCATAAATCACCATTTTCAATAGCAAACTGTTAAATTACCAGAGGGTATCCCAAGCCTTCAGGAACTGCCACGTGAAGGCGGCATTCTCCCACCTTCGCTGCAGACATGACAAAGCAGGATTCCCCTTACCAAGGGAATAGCAAAAAAGCAGATGAAGAAACACAAAAGTTGCTACCTAATGGAAAATCCACCATCTAAATTAATATCATGTTCCCAGCGGCTCGCTCAACCTCCATTTTTTATGGGATTTTCATGGATTTTCCAGCTTGCCATGGTTCATAAAAACCGATGGTACTTTGGAATGTGTCTCTACGAAATATTGTTCAGCTTATCCCCTCCACCAGGCATTGGAGCTCCATATCCCCATCTTGATATATAGATTGTAACCCCGGTAAAAATCCCGTGGTTTATCATGATTTCCCATGAAATTTGCCACGTGTTGTTGTTTCTTTATCTTATTATATACCATCATATCACCATCATATCCTTATTTTGCTTGTTTTCAAAACATTAACATATATTCAGCAACCATCTATCATATATTCTGTGATGTCCGTCCTAGAATATGTTTTTTCCTATTGTATATTACTGTATTATATATGATTATGTTATATCCCCATAAAATGAGTGCTTACCAGCATGTTTGACGGTCGAATCTCACATCGTTTGTTTGTTTCAATGACTTCTGATCGAGGTCGACTGAGGTCAGGGACCACGGATGATCGATCCATGGAGAGTCATCGGAACCTCGGTAAACCAGGCTTCGATTGTGGGATATTTGATATTGGGAAAGGGATTAGCATGATGTATCATGTTGCATGTCTAATTTCTTGGGCGCTCTTATCCAAACATGCATCTGCATCATCATGCATCTATACACCTAGAAGCACCGAGATATTTACGTGTACAGCTCATCTTACAGCTGGAGCATACGTGACATGCCTTCCATCTTTTTGATCTACAAAGAATCATAAAATATGCCACCCTGCGAATGGAGGTCTCAACAATCCTGACTATAATCATTCTGTGTATATGAGGGTTGCATCCATGGTGCAAAATATCCCAAAATATCCTGACAATTCTTTAAATCAAATGTGACTTCCCAATCTCTAGACACACGGCCATGAACATTCGCTGCTTTCCCAAAAGTGGTTTTCCATGTGGCTTCTCCCACCCAGCTCTCTATGACGCAACTAAGTCTGCCAACCCCAAACACGTCTCAGCAAATTGGCGACCTCAGCCCCAGCAAGCAGCCACAGCCCCCCCCCCAAAAAAAAAACGGTCCGAAGCTTGGCGGCTGATCCAACCGATGAAAGCTACCCTCTTTCAATGAATCTGTCTAAGGGGTTCAAGAATACATGCATAAACGTGGTGGGGGCGCCTCTAAGAGGCCGTGCGTTTTTGCACATGGATATATTTCTCTTCAATGATGTTTCAAGGTTTCGCCACAACGAGAGCGGTTTTTCACAGATATTTATATATTGTGGGTGTG
>Ga0126342_10008512_pt1:0-15000 | contig 18398 bp, 16 predicted proteins | sample Cyp1metagenome_FD_92528 | JGI IMG/M metagenome (GOLD analysis project Ga0126342, IMG submission 92528) | Coral microbial communities from Lord Howe Island, Old Settlement Bay, Australia - Cyphastrea 1 metagenome | ecosystem: Host-associated > Invertebrates > Cnidaria > Coral ...
ATCAACCACCTTTCTGATCCATGAGATTTTAACAAATCCAATGGAATTCTATTAAGATCTAATTGACGTAAGCCATATCCAAAGTTTTATGGTTCAGAGTTGCATCTTATTAAGGGGGGTTTAAGGGGGGGACCTATAAGGTAGATTTCTGACCTTCTGGGGGGGGGTGGGGGGGGGTTGATTAATCCGATGTTGGCATTATTGATAACTATTGAAACGATTGAACATGGCCATTTAGTTTGTTGATTTACCTTTTTCTAACATGGTGATGTTCCAGAACTAAGTATGTTAATCTACCAACAGGTAAGCAAAACAACGAAAACTGGTGAATAGTTTCCAGGAAGCCGGTAAGCCCAGCAGTTTGCGAAGCCACGTCATTGAGTTCGATGATTTGGCATGATTTACAGTACCTAACCGAAGGGTATTTTGGGATGACGACACTTTGCTTTAGATGTTAGATTAGTAAGTAGTTAAGCATGTATATACGTATAGTATTTCATATATACATGTGTATCACACATGCATAGTGATATATATTGTAGATCTACATTGTTTGTTCATAGAACCTCTTTGTATGGGTATGTTTGTTGCTTGGGGGTCCTTGCTAGCGCATGGACTCCACTCACCCAGGTGTTCGTACGCCAAGGCCTGATCTATGAACATCCATAGTCTCCTGTTTGGAGCATGATCTACATTCATGGTAATTATTCATGGCGGTTGCCCATATGTTAGATTACGGGAGCGCATTATTTTCATGGATGTTTTTGTCCCAATTCAAACATGGCCCTTCTAAGTTCTAAGTGTTTGCTGTCATGGTCTGATTGCCGGTGGAAGTTGCAGTTCGAATACAAAGCCTACCGCGTTATTTTAGCAGCAATTTGAAGTGCAAGGCTCTCACACCGACATTGGGCAGTCAATTATCGCCTTGTGAAGGTGCCCCACTCTTGTCCAAAGGCCTTTGGGTCCGAGTGTTCAGGAGCTGGTTTGCGTCATCCCCAACTGTTTCTACTACCCACGCATCTTGGCCGAGAGTTTTCAACGGGATCACCATATCTTTCGATGACTTTGACTCACAGTTATTCGCGCATCATTGGTTTAGTAGATCCTCCATGGTTTTTGTTGGTTTCGTACACCTGTGTTTGCCAAAGGCTAGTGTTTTTTTTCAACAGTTCCAATCAGATCAGCCATGCATGATCCACCAAGTAGTGAGGTAAGCAGCATAGGTGGTGGCCGAGGTAGCCCGCGTCTCCCATTGGTTGAAAGGGAAATGTTGCAGCACTCCTCCGCAAATAATGGTGAACAGGAAAACACGTAGTTGTTGTTGTGGTAAACCCAATGCTAAAACCCTACCTTTTGGGGAGTGTTGGAATCCCACCCATACAAACGATGATAACTTGGGGATATATATATATATATGGATATGTGACATTAGTTTTAGCATCAAAAGAACAAGAAACATTAACAGAACCATTGAAAGATGCTGCTTTCCGATGTTCCTTCAAACATTCCTTCAGGAGGTCACCAGTCCATTGTTTCCGTCAGGCAAAGAGTTTCCTTTCAAGAAGATTTGCGAGTACGCCAGCAATAGGGACCGCCCAGCCTGGCCTTGCCTGGCTGACCGTGCAGGGGTGATCCATGGCTCGTCACTTTGTTCGTCATCTAATTCAAGTAACAAATTTGGATTTCAGCGCGGATATATATATATATTATATATATATATAGTTATAATGTGTGTGTGTGTTTTATTTATTTATTCATTTATTTGTTTAGTTATTGTTCTCCATTTATTTAGTTAGATATACATATATGCACGCATTTGCATGCATATGCATATTAACATATATATATATACATGTATGTTTGAAGTAAAAAGCACTGATTTCATCAGCTGCAGAAATCCAACACTTTGACCTCAGTCCCATAGTGACGTGACTGATTTCGTAAAAGAAAAGGGTGGGGCGAAAGGCGGTGGGGTTAGCTAGATCCACCAACCAAGTAGCTGCTAAGTTGCTATAATTAAATGTTGTTTTGCCATGGTTTATCCTATTTTGTTTTGGGGTACTTGGAGGGTCTAATTAGGTATGAATAACTAAATTATTCAACCAACTAAAAAATACTAAAATCCATCAGTGTTCTGCTTAAGACGGCAATGTTTTCCTGCAGGACTTCACAGATGTGATGCTCTTCCATGAGAAAGCCCAAGTGTTGTTGGGGACTTGGCAGTTGACACGGCGCTTTGAGAGATGTTGTTTTGTTGGTTGTGGAAGTTATAGAAGCCGGTTTCTTTAAATGATCCCCAAGTAAAAATGGATAAAATGGATCTCAAGACTCAATGGGTCTAAATGACTTGGATGATTTGGGGTAATTTGGGTTATATAATGTTATAATATATATATGGATATGTACATAATTTATATATCTATATATATATATATGTTTATATCTATCTATCTATCTATCTATCTATCTATCTATCGATCGATCGATCTATCTATCTATCTATCTATCTATCTATCTAGTGTGTATCTATACATACATATGTATATATATATATATATATATGCACATATATTTGTAATCCTAGTTTTGGAAATATGTTTTTTCTATTGGGACAATTGGGACTGATGTTTAAAATCCAGCCTTTGATGTTTTTTTTTTGAATGGTGGATGATTTCAATCCAACAAAAATATTTCTGGGTGTGTTTTAGCTCAGAAAACCGATGGAAATTGGGATTTGGTACCAAGGAAAGTGGTCATGTAAGCAATGTTTCAGGTTTGTACTTTCAGGTTTTTTGGCATTCCTTTTGAGTGTCATTCCCACTGGGATGGGAAATGATACAACGGAGAACTTCCTGGGATGGCAGTGGCGTCACGGCGTGACCCATGGGCACCAGCGGTCAATCGCCCGGGTATACCCTTGCTACAAACTTTAAGTTTTAATATTCATAAGTATTCTAAAAGGGTGAACTAAGATGGTGATTACCTTCCCGTAATCTTCTAATGATAGTTATGGAAAATGGCACGTTTGTAAGTGATCTACCTATTGGCAAAATGGTGGTTTTCCATAGCTATCTTGGATTGCCAGGGGGTACGCATTTACAAGTAAAACAACAAATTGTATCAGCCCATGGGCGCCCCATCTTCACCATGTCGATTTTGTAGTGCATAGAATTTGGTGATGTAGGACCTGAAGAATTCTGACATCCAAAAAGCCCCCCCCACCTGTTGGGAAACGATAAAAACATTGTCTTCCACGGGGATTTGTTGGGATACTGAAAGTTAACATCTGAAAGTTCACACGCCCTTAGGGTCCAAATATCTGTAAATCCCTTAGAAAAAAACCATTGTTTCTCGGGGATTTAATATTAAGGGGAAGGGGCTATAGCTGAGATTTCTCGAGGCAAGGTGTCTACATCTCGCACTTGCCCAAAGGCGCGGTAAACTCCGCCGAGAGGTGTCCAAAACCCTGTTGAAAGTCTTTGTTGGTTGATCGTAGGAGGTTTTACTACACCCCATGTGTATATGTATATATATATATACATATTTCTATACATATATATATAGTTATTTACATTTTTTTTATATAGATATAAGTGTTTGACTACACCCTGTTCCTCTGTAATATTTTCGTGCGTGTTTGGGATTGAATTGTGAAGCTCTATTAATCAAACCAGTAAAAAGGATGACACTTGGTTATAGCAACCGGGCAACCACCGGGTGGTGGCGACTCTTTGCGAAGGGAGAAGCCTCGTGACAAAAATGAGGCGGCACATTGTATCAGAAACTGGATAGCAACTAAAGTACAAAGGTATGACCCATTTATTGTTTGGATACTCTCCGGTATGCCGGGTGCACACTGCAATCTATGTGAATCTGTGTGCACATTTTGGGCAACCAATTCAAAAAGACAACTGAAAAACATAGTTGGATTATATGCTGCATTCAACACATTTTCCCGCTAATAAAAACCACAAAGAACCGCAACTGATGGGTTGGCACGAATGGCGATTGGCGATTGCTACTGTGTTCCTTTGACAGCGCAGGGCCCACCTCTTACTGGCGTCCACTCCTCAGGGGCTCAGCTTTCGGCATATGTTTTTTTTAATGTTGAATGGAGGAGAGTGGAATATATAACCCCACCCCCCTAATAAAATACCACCCCAGAGAGCATGGTTTATTATTGGAATTCCACATAATTTACACCACTTAGGAGTGTATAATATTAGGGGGAAGGGATTATTGACGTTTCAACATATTGGAATAAAATTGGCAAAACTTTTGGGACATAATGGAATTATAGGAATATCATGGGATATACCCTCTATAGTTGAGGACAACTACTTAGAACATCATTATTTTCCAAAATATCTGAACCTTCTCTTAGAACATTAAAATACCATGGGTCAATCATCGATCTAAAAAGGCCATGAGCGTTCTTCCCAACATGGAATTCCAACAGCCCCTATTTGGCAAATCAAAGGGAGCGCAGATTCCATTCCGCCACAAAATCAAGCATTGAACCAAGCAGCCGGGAACACTAACATCTTGTGCAGCACAGTCTTAGGCCACGAATGATCAAGAACGGGATGTGATATGGGCAGTGTGTGATTATGTGGTATGTTCAAATTGTTGTTTCATCATGTTTCATCCCTGGATAGTCCAGCTGGAACTTACCATTCGACTGTACAATCTTGGCCTGGTGCCGAGGTATCACTCGACTGAAGCTGGGTCAAGAGATGAAGGGCGGGGCCAGCTGCAACGCCAGCCTGGGGCACACAGGATCAAACATGGCTTTAAAATCATTGAACTAAATGGAGGTTTTGTTGGCTGGGAACGTCAACTATAAATGGGAGAGATTTTCCAGCACGTTTCCCGGAAGGTATATATATATATTAAATAAATAAATAAATATATATATATATTAAATATCTATATATATATTAAAGGTACACATACACACACACATATATATATATATATTAAAGCTATATATATATGTATAGGCATTCATTCGGGAAGGTATAACTAAGCAACAATAGTGAGATGGGTTTATCCAAACATGGTGGAATTAGCCCCAAGCTATGAGATGGGCAAAACAAGGTTGGACCGTCCAACTCAGACGCCTTTCTGTGTTTGTTTTTGTAACTGGCCGGACCCAAGAAAAGAAGGCTTTCAAATGGAAACGTTGGGTTCGGACCGCCAAAGTCACGAAAGTGGGCAAACTCAAGGTTTACAGGCATTACAGGCGCACCAAGAAGAAACAATGGTCTTGAGAGAGAGGATCTATTCGTAATTTTGTAATACTTTATTCCTGTAGATAGATAGACACACACAGATATATACATATATATATATGTAGTTTTGCATTTATGAATTTATTTATTTTCCTTTATTCATGTGCATAAATCGCCAATGGTGGATTGTTGGCATACTTTTTGCAGCTGGTTGGTGCATATCCCCAGCAAAACAGGAAAAACAACTTCAATATACCCTGTGGTAAACTAACATAGTAACATAGCTATGGAAAATCACAATTTCAATAGGTAAATGATTGTTAACAACTATGAATGAGCCATTTCCCACAGCAAACTGCTAGTTTACTAGAGGGTTGTTATTTAAAAGATACTAAACTACCCTTCACCAAGGTTGCCCCAGATTCAGATCTGTGGGTGTTGTTATCCAATCTCCCCACAATATACCCATAATATCCCCGCAACATGTTTTTAGATCCTCCATGCTTCATAGTCAAAATCTATATTTGTTGATAAGTGGTGAGTGAAAAAAAATCCCCTTACATCTAAAAACAATACACATATCCAGATCTGTTTGTAAATGGTTCTTTTTGGAAACTGCGAGTTTCAAGTTGACCCTCCATTTTCTTTGGGTTCTTTTGGTTCATATTGAAAGGCATATGTGCGTATTTGAACTTTTCTGTAGCTACACAATGTGTGTGATTGACATCTAATCTAAGAGGTGGCTTGTGGATATGATGGGCCTCTCTCTCTCTCTCTCTTCATTTGTGTGTTTTCCTTTTCCCCTGTGATGTTCAACAAAATGTAGCAACCCCCGAAAAGATAGAACAGGCACTGTAATGCACTGTAAGTTTAGCACTCTTTCAATAGCATGTACCAACGTTTCCTCTTTTTTTGGGAGGCTGTTCTTTGAGTTTCATCAAAGTATGCATCAAAAATTGCTGGCCGCCGCCATATCGTTCCCAGGTCACAACCCTGAGTTGATCCTGAATCAGTTTGTTACTCGCTTGGGCCCGGAGGCTCAAAGGTAAAGCCAAAACCCGCAACGTGCTTCCAGAGCTGTGGATCAATCCGTCTAGGATAAACTATAGTTATAAGTGCCATAAACCATCATAAACCATAGTTATCAATCCATCTATATATAGTTATAAGTACCATAAACCATAGTTATCAATCCATATATATATAGTTTTTTGCGTACCATAAACCATAGTTATTGGAGTTAACGAACTGAACGCTATCGTGGGGGCCTCACATTGTAGGTATCTACGTGCATCATGAGCCTGATCATGAGCCACTGATGATTTGGGATCATTTTTACCTTGGATCAGGAGCCTGATGTTTGCCCATCCCCGAGTTCACTGGTTGGGGGGTGTTCATGTTTTTTTCGCCATACAAAAAAATACATCACCATCTTCATGATAGAACCAGCGTCACTGGTTTCTGGTAATCAGACTTGGCTTGGACATCACCCGTTTTATGGATGATTTGTCTATCAAGGTTTTAAAACATTTTTTTGGATGATTTTCCAGCCAGCCATGTTCGACTATGAGATGGTTAGTTTTATATTACATTTTGTTTCGACACACACACACATAATATATATATATATATAATATAATATAATATATATATATATATCGGGAGAACGTGTTTGGTCGCCCCAAAGCTTTTGCTGATTAGAATGCGCTCAGTGTGTATACAGTTGAACACGAACGTTATTAGGGGGCTCGTGAAACGTGCACAACTTCTGTGACATGTGCACAGCTTCTGTGAAACGTGCACAGCTGCTGGGAAATGTGCGCATATAGAATACTTGAAAACAGTGGGTGGGGCGGTGAAACACGTTATACCCATATATATATACACATATTATTTATAATTATTTATAGTTATGTTTATATTTACATTTATACATGCACAGTATACATTATATAAACATATCTATATATATATATATACATACATTAAACCACCAGTAAACCCCAACTTACCAATGGTTACCCTCTAGTAAACTAAACAGTTCGCTATGGAAAATCACCATTTGAACAGGGAAATCTCTGCGAAATCAACGAACTCAATGGGCCATGTTTTCCATAGAAACTGCTAGTTGACCAATGGTTATCTCTATATGCAGGTTTCCTAAGTCATACGGCTTCAGTTATCATCTATATTGTTGTTTGATTTTCCATTAAATAAACCTGCTATTGGGCTATTGGGGGTAGCTCCATGACATTCCAAGGAAAAACCTGACAACCCGGCCCTAGGTCGACGACTGGCGCGGCAGTTGGCCGCCTTGTTCCCGCAGAGGCGATACGAAAATGGCTGGCCGATCGATGATTAATATACATTAATAACTATTTGATATTTTAGTTGATTGATAAATAACCATATGATGGTATATTAATAACCCAATAGTAACAATATAACCCAATATATACCATATATATTAATAACCCAATAGTAACAATGTATGGTATATATGGTATATATGTTATATATATGGTGTGCCATGGATCCCATCAACAAAAACCCCTTATGGCTGTTAGCATTAATATACCAGCACCAGCCGGATCCGTCATGGGATTTTAAATTACAGATTAATTCATCATCTATTTTTATTAGATCTACTACATCATATTAGATCCAACGTTTCGTAAATGGGCCAAAACCCCGGTTAGATTATATAATGGAATATCCTTACTGGAATATATGGGATGAAATATGGGCTACGCATGGGATTATAAACCACGGATCGTAAGTGGGATGCATCGAAGTAGCAATACATGACCAACTTACCCTCTGGTAAATTAACATAGCCCCTGAAAATCACCAATTTTTAGTGAACTCCTATTGGGCAGGGTCGAATTGTTAATTTTCTGGAGGGTAAAGTTGGGATGCACCCAACTTCAGGATAGTTCACACATGGCTGGCAGTTTTTGAGTGACGAAGTTGTAACATGTTGTAACAAAAACTTCGTGATGTGGGACAGCTATCCTCAACCCAGGAATCCTTCGGACCGGTTTTACTCTGTGAGGGGAACATATTACCCTTCCGATGGGTTGAACAGACAGAACGTGTAGGAGAAGTAGACATATGTTGCATGTTTTGACCCATGTTTACATACATGTGTTTGTTCTTGAATACCTATCAATCCTAATATGAAACCAGAATCTGCCACATCAGGATGGCAAACGTTGTATCATGTGTTTGTGGTTAACCAAAAAGTACAGCTGCCTACTCGGGTTTCGACCGGCAGAGCCCGGCCAGGCCTGACTTTGAGGGCAGAAGGACTGTATTTCCTCCGTGTTGGTTGGTCCAAAAAGTTGGAAATGCCCCATGACATGCCATGGGGAACATGACTTTCGGAATGGGGCAGGTTTCCTTTTGTTGATCTTTGGGACTTTTTGATTGGTGAATTGCCACTTGCATGCACGTAACTAAGACTAGATGAGATGATCCTTGGAAATTTTGCAAGAAAAACTGCAATTTGGGCTCTTGGGATGTGTTGGTATGTTTGGTGCGATCGAGGACAATCACCTTCCACAATCAGCGCGACTTTGTTTTCTTCAGACATTACAGGCAGCTCCGGCAACGGCTGGGGTCAACTCCAAGATTTTGAGTATCTCCAGCCAGGCAATGACTGAACAACTGAACAACTCCAAAGCTGAGAGCTAGAACAACATAGAACAACTGTTCCATGTGATGTAGATGATTTTGACATATGTTCACCTCATGTCACAATGTTTTCCAGGTTTCCAATTCTTGCCCAGAAGCGATGGTCAAGTTGCGAAGTTTAAGTGGCTTTGTGGTAGGTAACGGCCGGTATTTGTGCATTCAGTCAGATATTGAAAATTGATTAATAGATAATATATAGATCAACTGAATCAGCTTACCCTCCAGTAGACTAGCAAAGTCCTCCATGATTGTATGGATCATTCCCGCTGTTTTGTATATTTACTGGAGGGATACTGGAGGGTATAACTGGGGTGGACCGCCTTTCCTTTGGGTGTACAGTAGCGCAGGTACGCCTTCAAGGACAAGGGCGAAAAGTGCAAATTGCAGGAGATTGGGCCTCGCTTCACCATGAAATGCCGGTGAGCTCCCGGCTCCGTGTCGAAAAACATTGTCTTAACCTTGGTGTCAGGGTGGGATAATTCGGGATTACCCTCTGGTAATTTAAGGGTTTTAAAGTATATATGTAACTATAAAATACTATAAACATTGCCCATTTATAGACCTTTGGTGAAAAAATGTGATTTCCATAGGTATGTTAAATAATCAGAGTTGTAGTATAGATTATTTGTTTGGCAATCACTGGGGGGATATTTTAGGAAGCTACATCATCCTATGTCTAGAAACTATTGGACGTGTTATACAGCCAGAGCAATGGAAACTATATACACACTCCTTTTCCGTTGTGTTCAGCGATTCTTTGCCTAGATGTTGCCAGAATTAGCGAAGTGGTTAGGAAGGCTGTTATTTCCCCTTTTGAACTAGAGTGCGTTGGGAAAAAATATCTCAGTCATCCGATCACAACGAATCAGACAGCATCAAAAAAAAGTCTATTTTATTTTGCTTTGTTTTGCGTATCCAATGGCATGTTTCCCACTATATCCCTATTAAATCACCATTAAATTTCTTTATTGTTGATTTTATACAACTAGTCATAGGAAAAATAGGCCCATTCTTTACGCAAAAACTATCCTAGTCGTATCATGTGGTATCACTTGTCTCGACCCCCGGCACCGCATCCTGGCAGGTACTTGCAGCACGGCACCTTTGATGCCAAGAGCGGGGAGTACGAGTACATTTGGCGGCCCGACTCGCAGGCGCCAATGGCGGCTGGAAAATGGCGGCTTGTTTTTCTTACTGGTGCGTTTTACGTAGGGAATGGATGGGTTGCTTGGGGTTGCTGGGATGATGACATTACTAGTGATGACTGGGATCCTTCCCGAAAATTCCCCGCGTTTAGCACCAGTAAGTTTTTTGGGGGATTGTCCCTCTATAGAATCTCCATCAAGGAATTTTCCAAACATTTAAGACCTCCGTTGTTTCTTCGGGATTTTCCCGGCGGTTTGATACCGCTACTCCTGTGATCCCCAGCTGCGACTCGAAGTAGTAACGCCCAGAACTGGGTTACATGGGTATTCCAGTTACTCCACGGCCCACCTGGGAACCTTCAACATACCAAATCCATAAATGGGTGATTGGTTTCCCTACCAGCTTTCTTGGCTGCCCTATCCATTTGAATACGTATGCCATACGTACATAAATAGTATATAATGTATGTATTATAGATTATATTTAAAAAAAAACATATGTGAACTTGACTTGAGGATTTGTGTGCCGATGTTCCCTTGAGGATTTGGCGTCCTCCATCCCAAGGAATCCAGATGTATTTTTTTAATGTAAGGAGAACAATAGGATAAGCATTGTCCAATATATATATACATATACACACACACATATATATATAATATATATATATATACATATTATCCATATATTTGTAATGGTATGTCATCCAACATGTTATTCAAAGAAATGCTAGCCATTAATATTACATAAGCATTGTCCTTATTCTTATGATCGTTATCAAAATAATCAGACACCCAGGCTGGTAGAGGTCCGAAGATTTGCCGGCTGATCATCCATGATATGTTCCAGTCTGTTTGTTGACTATGGCCGTTTATGTTGATGAGTTGTGAGATGTTGTGAGTATGGGTCACAAAAAATCAGAGCAGGGACCACAAATGTTGATCATTTTTCTAGGATCATTTTTCTAGTATCAGCATCAACTGTATCAACCCATGCTCCATTGTTCAGCACTGTACGTATTTGTTTAGTGATTCTGATCTTATTCTGATATACTATGTTTGCTTTTGCTTATATGGATGTTTGTGGGTAGGTATCATTATGATCCCTGGATTCAAACGCTACCCATCAGCGCTGGCAGGTCAGCAGAAAGGCTTTCTTTGTCACGACCCCAGTACAAAAGCGGTCAGAAGAACTTCGGGTCATTTCAGGTGGTCGACTAGGCGTAATTATCTGGGTAAATTATAACGACCTCACTGCGACCTCACTGGAAATCATAGTTAGTAAGGGGAATCATCCCCAAATGGCCTTAATTCAGGTTAGTGAATTATTATAACTTGCCCAGAATTATGGTACTTTTTGGCAAACTGTTTTTTTTTTCTGGCAAGTCTATTTCAACGAAAACACCGGCAACGAGATGCAATGAGGTATTTGTTGTTTGGCAATGGGTTTATCATGTTCTTTGTGGAAGGTGATCCTGGTTAACTCACCGGGGATAAGTTGATGGCCCGCTGACAGGGTCCAATATCTTGGATGGCCGGCTGATCAACAGTATTACGTATTTTTAACTGTCCACAGTTAGGAGGGGACAATCCAAGACGTAGCCTTGGAATGGACCACTGTTTTTGAAAACTAGTTTGACTGAACATTGCACTGGAACACTGGAACACTGATGTTTCTTCCCATTAAAATGATAAAATGATAAAATGATTTGACTGAAGGCTTTGTGCAACGATTACAGGAATTCGAAACTGATGACTTTGGAAGTGCCCGTTGAAATTGGTTGAGCTAAGCCAGAGCGACTCAGCTTGGCTGAGGTGTGAGCCTCTCCAGGTGCCACTGCCCGATGGTGCAGATGCCTGGGGAAACTGGATTTTTTTTAAGCGTTAGATCTCGGTGGAGTTAGATAGATTTAGTAGGTATAGCCGGTATCGCCTGTAAATAGCTGACAGTGACATAACACCATATATATAATTATTTATTTATTTTTTTTGAAAATTATTTATTTCCGCTTGCGCCATATTTTAGGGTTGGTAAATGTTCATATACAATCTATTCAGCTTGAAATGCTTGGTGTAACTCGGTGTATATATAAATATATCGTAGAACTTCAAACATATGCAGTTGGAAGGTCCTTCGACTGCGATTGCATTCAAAAAAGACGACAGGGCAGACACGACAGAGCCTACGCATAGAGAGACAACACATTGGGGGCTTGAAATGGAGGACCCCCAAGGGGAATCCCCAAGACTTTAAATATACGAAAACTGAATAATTTGGGAGGATGTACCATCTGGTTATTTCACATAGCCATGGAAAATCACCGTTTTATAGCTAGGTAAACCATCCATAAAAATCCATAAATGGGCCATCTATACCATGGCTATGTTAGTCATAACCAGAGGGTAACCCCATTTTAGGAAACCACGTCAGAAATGTCCTTGATCGTTGAGGATACACGGTGCCCAAAAGGGCACTTTTTTTCGTGTTTTCCAACGGGCAAAGCCATAAAAAAATGGAGGATGATAGAGGCACCTACCCTCCGGTAAACGTTTACCTTACTATGGAAAGATCCACCATTTTTAATGGGAAAACTCACTATTTCGACTGGGCCATTATTTTTCTAGCTATGTTAAATTACCAGAGGGTACCAACCAAGATTTCCATGCCGTTTTATTGACCAACATGGAAAAAGCAAACATTCGCCAGATATGCAGATATATGCAGATATGCATCTCTCCTTCAGCCTTTGCTGAAACCATTTGGCGATGGACAGAGAGGTAGATTTTCAGATATACCTATAGACAAAGCATGTGCTGATCCGTGCAGTATATGCATATACATATGTATTATATATATATATATCTATATGTCGTATGTGTGTGTGCCATGATATGCCATAGATGTGTCGTAGATCTACCAAAAATTACCAAAATATGCCATATGAATGTACCAAGCCATAGACATATTTTTAATGAGTTCATGACATGAGAGATTTGTGCCTGACTGTCGTGTATGTCTTGCCAGATTTTGGGCAATTTGGCGGCCCAAATCTTACGAGTTTCCGTTAATACCTTTACATGTGATGTGCATCCCAGTTGCTAGTTTGTCAGTATATGACCCTTTTACATAGAACTGCTGGCAATATTGTTTAAGTTTTGTTTCCCATTACTGGCTATAATGTGATAGTATAGCATAAAATATCATATATGTATACATATTAGTGTATGTATATGTATATATATATATGCAAATACATATGCGTGTGACTGGGCCTGTCTGAACTTGACTAGATGGCAATAGAGAAAGAGAGAGACTCACGGTCTGGATGGCATCCTTCAAACCAGCGCCGCTCCGGAGGGGTACGTGGTGTGGTTCCCAATCGACAGTTTGGTTGGTTTGCAGCCAGGTTTGCTGAGTTTTTGTTATGGATATACAAAACACACACACACACGGATATATATATATGATTATATATACACATACATGCATTCATACATATATATATATATATACATATATATATATACATGCATACACATATATACATGTGCATAAGTATATATATATATATAGAGAGAGAGAGAGAATCTGTGTATAGCTGTTTGGCATTTACGAACCCCTATACTTACAAACCGGAGGGCTTCCATAGATTTTTGCACCAAGTGCACCTACACCTTGGCCTTTTTTTTGGCGTGGGGGTGACTCCAGGAGCACACAGAATGTTCGTAGCGTTGATGTCCCCCGGTTTATTACTTACAGATGCTTACAGTATTTTTGTATGCTATACATATATATATATATATATCATTATGTTTATATTCATACATATATAATATATGCATGTATTCCCTTGTTTCCTCAAAGTTGGCCCATCTTCCCAATCGTTTCTCACACACGAATCCCGTGAAGATCAGTCCAAAACGGCAATGTCCTGTGCTCAAGCTTCGCTGATTTCAAACCGTGGCGACTCTCCGGGCGACTACGCCATGGCCGTGTCAAGCCATCACCCCAGCTGAGTGCTGAGGTAGGCGCCATGTACGACAATAACTCAGAAACTCGGTGAGCTGTGCGTCACCAACGCAACAATGGGGACATAAGATGATATAAACAATTAAGCAATGATGACTGATGACAGGGATTTGAATGAAGAATAATGTCGGGACTTGGCAAAAAGCAGATGCAAGTAACCCCCATAGTGATGCTAGCAACAAACAGCACGTAACAAACATTTTAAGTGAATGTCTTTTTTTTACCAACGGCATTGACGGCATTCTACCTAAACCTCAAGGTGATCAGGGTGTTACTTGGGGGATGGTAAGATTGCTCCTTGTAGGATGTTTATTCCTTACGGACAGCCGTCTTCAATTTTGGTCAGGGTACCATCCGGTTATTTAACATAGCCATGGACAATGTCCATGATCATTATCTGGAAAAAATGTAACGACCTCACCGCCATCTGACTGTAAACGATGGCAGTGGTAATTGCTTGGGGTCGGGCGCTGGCCACTGAAGAGAAGGTTGGTCGCCTTTTTTAGTTTTTCTATTTACCATATAGATTCTGATGTTTTAGTATATCCAAACTATATACAATATATACTTATATATATATTATTTATGTATGTAATGTAATGTAATGTAATGCAATGTAATGTAGTGTAATGCAATGCAATGGAATGTAATGTAATGTAATGTAATGCATGCATGTTTGTATGTTGTTTCCCATTGTACCACCATTATACTGTAATAATAAGGTGATATTTAGTGGAAATAATTTTTCATTATACTCCTTGATCCCCCACTACAAGTTTCAATTTACCAACTATTCGTACTTTAACAAACTAAACATTTAGATATCCTTTCCCCACTAAAACCATACTAGTGTGGGTAAAACAATGTCATAAACCATCCCCAGTCATCACCATTTTTA
>Ga0126342_10008513_pt1 | contig 18398 bp, 21 predicted proteins | sample Cyp1metagenome_FD_92528 | JGI IMG/M metagenome (GOLD analysis project Ga0126342, IMG submission 92528) | Coral microbial communities from Lord Howe Island, Old Settlement Bay, Australia - Cyphastrea 1 metagenome | ecosystem: Host-associated > Invertebrates > Cnidaria > Coral ...
AATTGCTTCAAGGAATAAGGATTTGGCAATGGCGATGGCACCATGGAAATTCCACTGACTTCCTCAGTCTCACAGGCCGCGCTCTGAGCAAACGCTTGGAGAAGTGACACGCCAGCGAAAAACAAGGAAAAGGCTTCCACCCCGCCACAACCACAAAACCCTGTAAATACCACGACATTCCTTCAAAGTCATTCAATTTTCCCCGGGAAAATTTAAGGTAATGTTCATCACAAAATGTGTACGGCGCCACAGCGCCAGAAGAGTTTCTTTTCAAAAAGTGCTTAACCGCTAGCGCGGTTTCCCACCCGCCAGGATGTTTAAGCTCCGTTGTCTGAGAAATACAACTACACCGGCCCTGCAAACGAAAGGGTCGTGGCTAATCCTTGATAGCCTGGATTTCTTTTGGCTGTAGTCCAATGTAGTCCAACTTACCATTCTCGTGTCAAACGACTTCACTGGACATCAATGGACTACATATTCGTCATTCTACCAAACAAAGGGTTGACCCAGTTCATAGATGTTCATAGATTTTCTAGCATCTATTGAATCTGTTTTATGTACATAATTATATATATATATATATTATATTAGTTTAAATATAAATATATATATATATGTATATTTTCCATCATTTCAAATCGTTTCAATATATTTAGAGTGATTTAGATCTTGCAGGAAGCCAATTCTATCCAATTCTGGGATGAGCCCGAGACACCTCAGCTGATGTTGGACAGCACTACTATCACCACCGTCCAAAGCATCGCCCCAGGTCACAACCTGAATGGCGGAGGCCTAGGGTTTTTTTGACCACCAAGAAATTGAGGAAACAAACAGAACACATGTTGATTTAAATTGATTTAACCATGAATTGATAAATGATACAGGATCAAACACAAGATATATTTAACTATCCCTATGGATCTAGCCGTACCTTTTCAGAAAAGTGCTTGGATCCACAGCGTATTGGGTTAATGAATGATATGGTGTGATGTGATGTAGTATGATATATGGCATATGGATGTATGTAGTATATGAGTTCGTCCCTTAAAATAGGTGAAAACTGGAAACAACAACATAAAATTGCATATCAAATAGGAACATGTTTGACACCAGTGGATTTTGGGGCACCCCAAACACATATCATCCGTTGTTGTGGTTAAGCCACCCCTCTCAAAAACGGTGAGTTGCATTAGTCAATTACTGCCTAAAACTGGAACGGCCTCTGGATATGCCTCTGCAAAGAAAGAAGTTATCCACTTCCATGTTTGGTTTCAATCGCGTAATTACGAGTCACTGTTCCGTCCAGCAAAATCGCTGCAAAAGCCCGGTCTGCAGCCACCACAGTGCGCACATTGGTCAGCTGGTACTGTACACTGCGACTGTCACCGCCGGAATTTTCACCGCCCCAAGTCACCACCGTTCCTATAGCAATGGCCGTCAAATGGGTGAGTTTTTTTCTGCAAAACACAAAACACCACGGGAGAAGAATATCCAAACTCTTCAAAAGTTACTCCGCAAAATCCATAGAAATCTGAATCTCGATTCAAACTAAAGACCGAATTGCACTTGAAAGAGAAACCAATGGGTGGAAAGTTTATTCATGAAGAGGTCATGGTCTGATTGCAACTGTAAGTTTTTGTCACTTGGAAGTAGGGTGACACATGATGTGTTTTGCTAGGGGTCCATGTTGCCATGCCACGTCAGATTGGGATATCGTAATTGTATCCAGCTTCTATCTGCCAGAATGGCAGCAAAGGCAAAGTGAGTTGCATGCACCTCCTCCACATGCTGAAGTAAATCTCGAACCGTGTTGCTGTCTCCACCACTGCTGCTGTGGCCCCAGGTGACAACACTTCCATCGCTGAGAACTGCACAGAAAGCAGCACCTGAACCTCGAATTTGCTTCACGTCCTGGCCGGGAAACTTGCACTTGTTGCTGGCTCAAACCATCTTTAACTAATATTTGGGTTCCCCCACCTCCGATGATTATTTGTGTTACTGTAAATCCTTCTTTTTGATGGTCAGCCATTGAACCTTGCTTTTGGTTGCTGAAATCCGATTTGTTGGTTCTAGAGTTGTCATATGTTGCTAGTCAAATCACACTTTTCTTTAGATTTTGCTGGCCAAAACCAAATTTTGATCCTAAATTTCACATGTTTCTTGAGTTTTTGCTGGTAAAATCACCATTTTCATCCCATAAACTCCCCCCCTTTGGTTCGTCTTTTTCTCCATCCTTCAACATCTCCGCCACCAATGTGCAGTCGCCGCCGGCCGCAGCCTGGCCCCAGGTCACCACGCGGCCATCTGCCAGCAGCGCAGCGAAGGCGGAGGAGGTGCTGACGACGTGCCGCACGTGAAGGAGATGCGGCTGGAGGTCTCCGATGTCCTGAGGGGTGATAGGTGTTATTGGGGGTTCATGAAGTGGATAATATCCTATGTAAAGTTATCTGGGGTAGATACTGTACGTGTATATATATATCATATATCCTATGTAATTATTCATAAAGTGGATGGTGCTTATACTATCTTATACTTGGTGAGTCAGGGCGATAGACAGAGATATTCACAAACGAATTTACAAGGTGGTGCGCTCGTTTACGATAGCTAAGTTGGCGCAAAGAACTCCACGAACTAACCTTGATGGGGTTTGTAAACCGATATAAAACAACTGGGGCGCCTCATCGTGTAGAGGTGGAGGATGTAGACGAAACTCATATAATGACATAATAATTGATATAGATGGTAATTCATGATATGTGGGGTAGTAATAGTTTTGGGGGATGTTGGGGCGATGATGCTGGTGGTGATGATGATGATGATGATGACTGATGCACCAGCCAGGTCATCATTGGGATTATGGGGATTTAAGTTATAGATGTAGTGATGCAATGAAGTTGGTGGACGGGATGATTGTTACAAGTTATAACGGGTATCAACTGGTGATATTAAGAATGATTTCATTTGGTAAACCCACATATTGGGTTGCTGGGAAGTTCCCCTACAACTGCGACCAATGCTATCAAAGATATTCAATGGTTTTATATGGTTATATAATAACTTACTCTGTTGGCAATATTTTACCTTTTAAACATGTGGCATCTTGGTGTGTCTGTGATTTAGGATGGTTGAAGCTTGGGGAGGCGGAAATTCATTCACCAAAACTTGAGAGTATGATTGCAGCCAGTGGCTGTCAAGAAAAAAATGTCAAATTCATAGACCCAAAGTGGGATGACAAACACTGGTAATTACCTTCTGTGATGGCTGATGGTTGAGTGCCATCATTGACGTATTTCTTGTTTTGACGTCGTCAAAATTCCTGACAAAGAAATCACACTTTTTGGTTCAAACGATGATCGGAAACACTACTCACCAACCTCAATTTCCTCAAATTCTGTACCATTGGATCTGGTTTTAAAAGCCCACCAAACTGTGCGTTGTTGGGCATATTTGACTGCTATTGGATTTACTATTTGATTTACCAGTTGCACATAAATACGGTATGATCATATTTGAGAAGCAAAACAAACCGATTTCCACACAAACACAAACTAATTTCTGACCACGTTTCCGCATGAAATACTGTCCCATTTATAAATGTGTTACCTATCAACAATGGCGATTTTCCATTATTATGTTACATTGCAAGAGGGCAAGTATATCAGAAACAACTATATTTTACAAAAGACATATCCCAAAAAATCGTTTTTACAAAAACATCACCACAAAACAGCCAACCCAACTATAGTCAACTATAACTAATGATTCACCAGGTTTCACCGCCATTCTCCGCCTTGCCCCAGGTCACCACGCCGCTGTCGCCGCCGCACCACAGCGCGAAGGCCGTCGCCGTGGCCGCCAGCGACGGCGTCTGCGCCACGGCAGCGACGGTAGCGCCGTCGTGGAGGCCGGCGACGGCCAACGAGAGGCGGGCGTCCAGGAAAGCACCTGGGGAAAAGGGGATGCTTGGTGAGATTTATATATGTGAAATATATAGATTAACAAAAAATATACATTAAACATATGTTCAGAAGTATGTCAACAAAAATATGTTGAGTAAAATATTAGCATAGATTACGCAACACCATTGGCATCTAAGCATGTAATGTATATATATATATATGTATATATATATATATATATGTATATGTATTTAGACTGTTATTGTATGTTCTTATGTATCATTAATATCATTATCATTATTGTTATCATTATCTGATAATCAAACATGGGAAATCTAATAGAACGGAGTGGGAAAATCATGGTGGATGTTCCATTGCTATGGGTGCCAAATGGTAAATTAATGGTTGTATGGGTGATAGTCATGATGATATATGGTATATAAATGATATATATATATGGTTGTATGCTATATATGGTATTGTCATGGTGATTATTCATGATTGTCATTTATGATTTGATATATAAAAGGGACAATTATGGCGTTTATGGCAGGGGTAATATTTTGCAATAACCCTATGAAATAATAAGCCACTGAAAGTATGGCATATCACCGGTTTATTGCTATTTTTCTTCTTTTTACATGTTATCAACTACTAGTACTTTTGAGATGTAAGTAGACACAAACCCTTGAACAGTATGTGCATACATATATATATATACACACACATTTCCCAGCCATAACTTGGTCTATTTTGTTTATTTTGTTCCACCATTCAACTGTAAAATGCTCTAGATGTACCTACCATAAATCCGACTTGGGGACGTGTACTGCAAAGTGTGGTTCACTTGCTTATGTAGATTAAGAAGTTGCTGAACTGCTGAGTGGAACATCATGGAATTCAATATAAACCACGATTTTGTACCCAGTTGTAACGCGAATACCACAAACGTCAACGAAACCCATGGCCGAGTCGGTTTTCGACTAATCCAACAAGTTGGCGGTGTCCATAGCCATGGGGCTACCCCAATGGCTGGATGGTTTATAAGGGAAAACTCCTATTAGAATGGATGATTTAGGGGTAACCCCATTTATGGAACCCCCCATATTCTGACCCTGATATGAACAATCTGAATTCCCATGTGGCTTGGTACTTGGTAGAATGAACATGAACACTTACATACTAGACCAGGGTCTCGGAGATGATTTGATGGGGCGAGGTGAAGAGAGTGAAGAGCTTAGGAAAGTGGCGTGCTATCAGGCTGTGATGAAATCAACCCGGAGACGGAGACTCCCAACAAAAAAACAGGGACGATTTTGAGTAACAACAAACATTAGGGTTGAAGGTGAACAAAACTATAGAAGCAAACATTTTGAGAACACAAAAACTAAAAATAGAAAATAGTAGCCGTAGCCAATACTGAGCAGAATGTGTTTGTGTTGCCTGCAGTAGAGGCCAACAAATGACTTGTCTCTCAATCCGCATGCTGCGTGATGTGATGTGATGTGTATTTAGCATGTCTTAACCAGAGAAATCCGTGGATATTTTGGAATCATCTTGGTATCTGCTGGTTTGCAGTCCTCCGCCCCAGCGCTTAGCAAAGGCTAGGCCACCGTCTGTACTCAACAGCCTCCCGTTGTTGCAATCAAGTGGGTTTGCCGTGGCCAAAAAAACCTCTAATCCCATCCCTCCAATATTGCACACCATATCTGGTTGGTGGTATACCTACCCATCTGAAAAATATTAAAGTCAGTTGGGATGGTGAAATTCCCAATATATGAAAAATAAAAAATGTTCCAAACCACCAACCAGGACATCAATGGGGATATTAATAAAGGTTTATAACTTACTTATAACACTTATAACTAAGCAACTAGGGATACGAACTGGATATAACTGGAACTAATGAGATGATGAGAGTCCTGCCCCTCTGCCCATTGGATGGTTTCATCCAACATCTCTGTTGCAAATCTCAACAGAAAACAAACCCAGTCATACCCAAAAAAAGTGAATAAAAAACATTGTGTTTCATAAATATGAAAAGCAATCAACCAAGACCACCAAGTAATCACTAGACCAGGGATTCATACAAAAACAACATCTCACAACTAGAGACCCTCCCGTAAACGAATAAAAGTGTGGAACGCCTACCAATAGACCATTCTCCGAACACGTTTGTTTATGGATTTCCCACATCTTTTTAGAGCAGTTTACCCCAGGGTAAAAGCCATTAGATCACCATTGTTGTTGCTTGAATCCCATTCAATCCCATTAAATCATTCTATGACTCTTATAACTCCCACTAAAATCCCATGTAAATCCTATTTCCATCCCATTAAATCCACCATGAACCTCCATGAAATCACCATTTTCCCGGGGATCGCCTTAAAAAGCTCTTCTTCAGCTGCTGCTGCGCCAGTGCCTTCAGTTCCCGCACCGTCGCGTCGGGTTCCACAAACACCGCAACGCCAGAGCCGCTGGGGAGCGAGACGTGGAGGCACCACATGACACCTATAATATCTATATGCCACACTTAGATGCCACATTTTAGCATTATCTATCTGTATGTACACTAAAACGTGGGATGCACACTAAATATATAAATATGTATTTCTATGTATTGTGTATTATATATATAACATATATATATACATTGTGTTTTATCTATATAGCATCTGTATATATAAATATATAAAATTATATAAACATATTTATCTATATTAGTTACATATGCACATCAACATATGTATAGTGTATATTGTATATGTCAATATGTAGGTATAGGTCATGGGAGCTCGGAAATCCCCATGGAGGAGTTGGGTTTCACTGGGAATTCATCCGAGCGGAGCATTTGAAACAAAACAGGAAAATGATGGTTTATAGCTAGGCAAAAATCATCTGTACGTCGAAAATGTGGACCTAGAAATATGGAGGATTTTGAATTGTCAGCTTTGATTACCAAAAACATGACCCAACTGTTGTCGAATTTATCTCCAATAAATACTTTATTAATGTCTTTTTTGATCCTTTTTGCACACTGTTCAACCAACTGAAAATAAGGCATGTATATTGATGGATACATATAATATATTACATAGATTCTGTACAGATGTGTTTTTTTTGAAACCAGCCAAAGAAACCTTCTGCACCTGCAGAACCGCAGTGAGCGTTCAAACAGCTGCGCCAATTTCAAAGGTATCGTTGGAAATGGGACCTGTGTGGATACCTGCCACATTACTCCATGTCTATCCATTTCTAGCAACTACTGCAAACAATCAATCCAGCAATCAGGGAGGTTTATGCAAATACGGGCACAGAAGGCGTGCAAGACACGCAACATCATTCCTTTATGCTGGTTGGTTAAGAGCGGTTTTTCCAGTGCATAGATGATGATATGCCCAATGTATTCGATAGTATAAACCCCAAAGCAATGAACAACTAACATTTTCTGATGGTTGAAAACCCTTGAAATCAATGTACATGGTGATTCAATATTGCTAAACCACCTTTTTCGGTGGTTAAAACAAACATTTCGATCCATTTCGAACGGCTTAAATCGCAATGTTTGGATGGTTCAAGCACCATTTCGAATGATTAAAACCTCCAATGGAGGGAATGAGGGAATGATCCACAATAACTAGTCATAATCATCACATTCCCACATTCCCATCCATTCCCTACTAAGCACCAGTAAGCCATTTCCAGTGGTTCAATCACCACATCGATGTTTTTCGGCGACGCACCTCGTCCACAATGACATGCGACGCACCCAGGCGTGAGATGCGAGGAAGCAGAGACCCCACTGTACCTCGAGAGATGTCGAGGGCTTGGAATATCTTGGAAAATGCCATGGATATCATATCTATGGAATATCCATCGGAATATCTATAAGTATCTACTTGTATACCTATATCCTACATATATAGTTATGGAATATCTTGGAATGTGATTTTACTTAAACCTATGGATAATTGATTTATATATATACATACCTTACAAATCCAAAACCGAAGTTTTTCTAGGGTTTGCTCAAATACCCGGGGTTTACACACACACACAAAACCCGAGGTTTTCCAAAACCTTATAATTTTTGAAGTTTGATTGTTGTTTTTCCGCATTTTTTCTGGCAAAACTCACCGTTTTTGTATGTCAGACACAGTTGGCCATGAGTTGGCTGGCACAACCACGCTTGCTACCCCATCCAAATTCCAAATGGTGATGTGTTTTCGGCCGATGCCCCTTCACAAATCACGTTCAAACCGTTGAAAATCCAGTGAAATCTCAACCATCTAAACCCGTACAAAAGTACGGGTTAGTACGGGTTTAGTACAGAGTCAGTACGGGTTTGAAAAACCCGAGGTTTTTGTACAGTACAGTGATGCTGGCTGGATCATTTACAGGATGAGGTACTGAACTCCCCGGTGACACCTGCGTCCAGGTTGACATGCACAGTCCAGGTCGAGGGGGCTGTGCATGCAGTACCTTGATTTTGATTCCTTGTAGGACATCTTTGCGTAATTGCTGCCTGGTACGGCATCTTGCTGGATATACCCTCCTTAGTATTTATTGGTTCGGTATGCGGTACCGTACCGAGCCGCTGCGGCATGGCATTGCCAGGTGGATCATGATAGATTCTCTGCCCGCTTCATTGCGTTCAAGACCTAGGGTTTTCCCAGAAATACTACGGGTTAGTACGGGCTTACTGCAGGTTTAGTACGGGTTGAGTACGGGTTTGGAGCAAACCCGAACTTTTCCCCATCAAAAACAAATAAATTAAGATAACAATTGGTATATAACTATCTCCTGAACTTGAATGGTAATGGCTTGTATGGGTTTGGTTACTGTATATGGTTCAATGATCACCCCATTAGTTGTCTCCAATCCAAAAAACAAATCATGTTGATATATCGTGCTACATTCCAGGGAGGAAACCCACAAAAGGCTACACAAATGGAACCCGAACATTATCAGAAGTGGTTTGCCGAGGCGTGAGCAGAGGGTAAGGGAGAAACCCGAGGGTTTCTGACTAAACCCGAGGTTTTCCATGAATTCCTGGAATACCCAAGGTTTATATGTAAATCCTAAGAAAAGTCAGGGTTAAGGTTTACTAGGTATGTATATATATATATATATATTATATTATCATTATATTTTATATATTTATGTACTATGATTATATATATATATATATGTGTATAGAGAGAAATACGATGAAATAGTCCGTAAAACATCCCGTCCATGCCCGTCCCAAATGATGGTTGTGGCCATGGCGACAACAAAATGGGAAACCTCTGGACCCACTTGATATCAAGTATTGAATCACCCAAAAATAAAATAAATTGGAACAGTAATTTACCATGATTTTGGTAGGGCTTCATGTTTTTTTTGTAATTCTTTTTGGGGTGGATATGTCGTATATTTACCTATCACATGACACAGGTCGGTCATTTGAGGCAGTTCCCGGGTCTGATGTTCACCACTACTTGTGCCTGAAACGCCATAGCAAATGGCATCGTTTATACACCTGCACTCTCATTGCTAGTGCCAAGCGCGATCATCTTAGCCAATACAGTAGTTTTTTTCCCAGTTTCAATACAGCCTATAAGCAAAGGCAACAGAAACCTTTTTCAACCCCCTAATGCGGCTTGGTTTGTAGCTCTTCCAGCACCAGTTCTGATTCATTCTCAATGAAACATTATGAAGCCGGGTAAACTTCTCACAACACTCATTGAACACAAAACATCATTGAACCTCATCCAAAGAAAACAAATTCCCATCAAATCACCATCTGGTCATGGCAATAAAACAAACCCCATGATTTCCCCAGCTATAAACCTCCATTTAGTTTTGGGAAATTCCAGCTAGCTGCAATTTTGATTGTTGCTTAGTATATCCCATTGTATTTTCAGATTTCCACATTCAATCCCCATTAAAATCCCATTAAAACCCCCATCATTTCCCATCATTTCTCATGATTTTCATAGCCATTCATTACCACTAATAAACAGTCATAACCAATGATCAGCATTCATCACCATTTAATGCAATTAATCATCATTACCAAAACCCGATATATGGAGGTCTCCTAAAATGGGGAGTACACCTAAATCATATGTTTTGAAAATCCACCATAAACCATCCGTTTGGGATACCCCCATTGTAGGAAACCCCTATGCCCTATATGTTAATCCATACAGTAGTATAAGCCATTGTTATGAATTAGCCATCAACCCCATAAAAATCATTGCTATTACTGTATTTCCAGTGGTTTCCCCATGGTTTTCCCATGATTTTGATGCAACTCGCCACTCGCCACTCGCCACGGCAATCAATGGGCCGCCAAGATGCAAAAACAAATGGAGCCCCAAGGCCTGGCGGATGGGGCATGAGAATCTACCATCTAACTTGACCCTAAATACGGTCATTAATATATATATATGTTATATATATATATATTTAAATATATTTTTTTTTAAAAAAAAAAAAACTTTACATTTTAAACATATATTTCATATGTTGGAATATAATAAATGTAACACATTATATATCATTTGTGTATATATTATGTTATATTTAAATTGTACTATATTGTATTATATTGTATCAAATTAAGTTGTATTATGATACATTAAACTAAATTACATCATATGCAATCATGCTATATTATATTGTACTGAATTATATTACATAAATTTGCATTATTCTGGAGAGCGTCTCGCTGTGAGAGCATCATTTTCACAGTGTTTTCTGTTGTTTTTTGAACATGTTCACTATTATATATGTATTTATGTGTGTATATATATATATATATGATATGCAGATAAACAAAGACATATTTCACATAGCCCATTCAATTGTGGACAAATATCCGCTATTGTTGTGTTCTTAATTTCAGAAATCCAACCTCAATCCGATTTTGGGTGCTCACATCCCCATGTTTAGAAACTGGTTACAATATCCATTGTTAGCCCGTTAGTCCTATCAAAAGGGAAGGCCTCCGGTTGTAAGTTGGTTGGCAAACCCATCCAGCTCTAGCATCTACTATCCAACGTGGAATTAGATGGAAATCTGTCAGGTCATAAATCAAACATACTTCCCCATGTGTTGCTGTTAAACAGCAATATTCATTGGTGATTCCACCATGTCCATCCCTATTTTCAGGCTTTCAGGGTGACAAAGCTCTCCATTGTCGCCTGGGCGGTTTCTCTTCCCAGCGAACCACCTCAGAGATGATCGTTTTTTTCAGTGGAAACCCACCGAAATAAGGTTGGTTGGTTGCATTGGCATTGCATCATGTCATTTGGAAAAAAACAATACTTAACACACACAACAAAACTGGTTGGTTTTAGGCAGTCTTGTTTTTAAAATGATTTGATATGGGTCCTGCTCTGTTTTTTGGGGCCCATCTGGGGAGAAATGTTGTTCAAGGAGGCCATCGATCGTGCACTCATGATGCGACACTGCTAGCCACATCATACATCCAGTCTGGTTGACGAATCTGGTATGTTGGTTGTGGAATGTACCCATAAATGTTTTAGATGAACAAATCCACCATTTGAATATGTAGATTTCCTCTTCGACAAAGAACAAACGTATTGATTGTTCGACATCGAATCCCTAGTGATGTAGGGCCTAGCGTTACAAATTCCGAACTTCAGGATGTCTTAGATGTTAAAAAAAACATTGAGTGACCCCCTCGTGTTTTTGTTTGGAAAAATTGTCAACGAAAACATAATCCCAGTGACGCGAAATGCTGACCGCAGTTTTTTCAAAGCACTGATGAAGGAAATTTATACAAATTTATTATATATTTGAAACAAATGATAAACATAAAATGTTTCACACTATTTCACCCTACCAATCATCATTTAGGATGACCTCGCTGTGAGATCAGTGGATGAATGGCCCAATAAACCAATGGTTAGTAGGAGCCTGACGCGCCCATGTAAGTGGATTTGTTTCACCCTTATATAAATGATAAATCTAAGGGGGGAAAACTAGGGTGGATTACTGAGGTTAGGGGAACTGATGCTGCGATGATAACAAGTTCCTTTCACTTTTCAACTCTGTTAGCCTCAAGTTCCGATGATCAAATGATATAGAAATTACATGAAATTAGTTCAAATTACATGCGTTTCTCCAATGACGGTGGAACAACGTAAAATAATGCACGAGGACGCATGGTCCAAAAGAACAAACATGAATCAAGCAATTGCAGTTGGTACAACTGTATTTTTTTCTGTGATTGTTGATTTGGTGCCATTTGTGGGGCGACATCAACATATTCAACCATATGCCTCCTTGTGGACTGCTGGAAAAACACATCCAAAATAATCTAAAATAATTAATCAAAAAATCCCAACCAAAAATAAACATATAAAACCCGCCAATGCCGGCTCAAGGCGCGTGTCCCGTAGATCCATGGCCATCTGACCGTTCGCCGCGTTCCCAAGCGACCCTGCTGGCACACGAGATGTGCATAGAGGCCATGGTGGCCATGGCGACCACGGTATTATATGTAGTGAGCTTGCATGAAAAAGAAGATTTCCACATCCATGGGAACATAAACATTTGTCCCTATCAAAAAACTTTAGGCCGGATACATAGACATTGGTTCTCAATATATAGATGCGCAAAACACATTGCGGACACGATGCAAATCACATTCTGTCGGACAATGGGCAACCAATTCAATTAATTCATCACCATCAAGTATAGTAAGCAGAAAAAAACAATAGTAATCAAGAACAGATAATGGTAAATACAAATAATCCATGGCGACCCATGGTGAATCATGGCGCTTAAATACAAAGGTAACCAGCTTTGAATGAAAACATTCAAACATGTTTGTTTTTTCCCCTGCAGCAGGTGTTTTATTTTGGGAGATGTGTGTATGATTGTGTATGCTTACCATACATGACAAATTTTGGTCATGGTCATTTCAGACTTTGATCAAGGCTAAGATCGTGATTGTGATGCTAAGGGGGGTGACATCATGATATTCACGTAGACACGCGCATAGGCGCACGTATTCTATGTTCATACAAGCTCATAAGTATAAGCATATCTATGCGTCTATATCAGAAAAGAGGGGGAGAGAGAATGAGAGAGAGAGAGAGAGAGAGTGAGATTGATTCAAGTGTTTGGTGCGAGCTCCCACGACAGCTTCAAATTAAAGAAGTTGGGTGGCCCAGTTTCTGGCTTAAAGGGAGACAACAAATCAGGAACAGCATGACAACCAGTATCATCATCATCTGTCCTGATTCTCATGCTCATCAGGAACAATGTTTGCGTTGTTATCTTCTCGCCTTTCTTGTCTTGGCGGCCTGCCCCCAACGATGTTGTTTTTGTATGTATGCTGCACGGGTGGTTTTGCATGCTAGAGATCTACAAGCATGCCTGGCAAATAACTTGCCCTACGAATTGCGCCACAGCCTGCATTTTTTTAAGTTCATGTAAAAGATCTTGAATGCGTCGCGGAATCACCGTCGCGCCCACATGGTTGTGGTAGCTAGACTATGGTCATTAACCCGCTTCTCTATGGGATATCCGCAGCATAGGCAATTCTCCAGTTCCCACGGTGGGTTTCACCCTCGGCCAAGTCACCACTTGACTCATATGTTTGCCTCACCTTTACCCTTGGTCTGCTGAAGGCATGTTGCAAGACTCAGCAAGAGACAAAACAACAACTGATTAGTTTTGATTATTGGGCTTTAATTCTTAAATATAATATAATCACTTTTCCCTACATTCTAAAGCCCCTGAACCCAAACAGTGATTAGATCCGGTATTACGCCAGGACTTTGGGAAGATGTTCACAGATGGGAGGCTGGAGAAGGAGTCTACCCGTCCTCAAAGTGCAAGATTGGGTTCGATATAAGTGAGGAAAACGTTTTCAGGAAAAGGGGGGGAACTTGGTACCAGTACGCCATAATTTTCCGTTTTGGATTGGTGGTTTTCTCTCTGCCAACTGGCCACTGCTCAAGTTGCTCTGCTGTTTCGTAGTTGTTTTCCCCAAAATGAGAAGCTATTTCCAATAGTATCCAATAGTTGGGATGCAACAGGCTGATTCCGTGGTGGGGCCTAGCTGTCAGTTAGTATGATGCTCTTAGCCCTCAGACCTTCGTATTCCTAGCTGGTCCATTGAGTTTAATCCCAAGGGTCAAACAAATGTAAAAGTCCATTGGGATCTTCCGACATAGATTGGGAAACAACAGTGAGGTTACACACCGTATCACACCGTGCTCGGTGCGGTTCCTGCGGTTTCAGGATGCTTGGCAGATCTCTTACCCACTGATTCCCACAATTCCACGTGACTTAAATCCCAAACCTGATGCAAAACCCTCCAGTAATTTCACCTGAGCTGGAAAATTACCCAAATCTGTGGATCATTATATATCTCAATTGTCCATAAAACTGTTGTTTTACAAAAAGCTAGCGATGTTGAATTACCAAATGGGGGCCTTGGTGATCCATTTTTAGCCCGTTGAACCTACAGTAACCGTTTTTTCTTTAAATATGATGACCAGTCTTGTCAGTTAAGTCCCAGCTTTGTTGAATCTGTTTTTTCATCTCTCTGGTACTGGCTTCGCCAAACATCACGTTTTGCTGAAACAATCTGGTTCATTGCACATGTTCCACATGGTCTTGGGGAAACCTCTGCCTTGGTCCTTTGGTTTGCAAAGCCGGTGCCGCCTTTGTGGTTTCCTGGCGGATTCCTCCATGTTCTTGGTCGAATTTACTACCACTTTGGCTTGAGTTCAATATGTGGTGTCCCACTATATGCCTCCTGTCGTATCTTATACAAAAATCCCGTCCGAATCAGCAAAAGGCACGACGAAATAATCAAAAACTGGAACAATGCACAACCCCCAAATCACCATCCACTGTCAGGGATGTTGGGCATAGCATATGGCAGTGTGTCAAAACCTGGTACCCCTGTAGTTCACATCAAAATAGCTGGTAAATGGATGTTCATCCCCCTAAAAACGTATCTATAGGTATTGACCCATACCCATATCAAGAAATTTAGAGCCACGTCCTCCCAAATGACAAGTACCTGCTCTGGATATTGTAGCCATTAGGCCGTCCCACAGCTCGTACTGGTAACCCTGGTGACCGTGTTCTACGTTGCTTCATTCACCCTGTTAGCTAACTTCGTGCCATAAACCCGGTGAACTTAAAGTTTATAAATCAACTGAGTTATCATCATAAGTGATTATAGAACAACATGTTTGTGAGGTTGTGGTTTACTTAACCAGTTTTCTTACATAAATCAACAGCTCAATCTATTTTAGATGTATCACCATTCACTTTCCCAGTTAGATCCTAATGTGTCACCAATAAAATATTACCCTCTGGTTATTTAACGTAGCTATAGAACATCACCATGTTGAATAGGTAAATCATCAAAAAAACATCTATAAATGGGTTATTTTCCATGCCTATGTAAAATCATCAGAGGCTAGTTCCATCAATTAGGTCCCAAAAATCTTACTTGTGCTCAACGTAGAGAATGATCATGAATGATCCACTGGCTAAGTATCAATACCCTCTGGTAAACAAACATAACTATGGAAAATCACCATTTTTAATGGGTAAATCCACTATTTCTATGGCCATTTTCAGTAGCTTTTTGTATGTTTACCAGAGGGTAATCCCAGCAACCCCCAGCAACACATCCAGAAACCCTACGTAAAACGCACCGACACCCTGCGGGCCTGGACGCCAAAGAGACGGCTGCCAAGCGACGTGGCTGGGTGCAGACCACGTGCACCTGACGCCCACAGCCTGGATCAAATGATGAAAAAAAAAAACGGTCATTATATATGGGATATCTATGGAGCTATAATATTTATGTAGTGAATATATGAGATATATGTTTTAACTATGGGATATATGAACATAATTATATATATATAATAGATATACATATGGGATGTATATGGAATGTACACGGGATAATCAACGGAGAATGTATCTACTAATTTGAATCTATCTATGATTTTACCTATTTAACCTATTTACCTACTATTTTATCTATGAATATATTTTATACCATATGTATCTATGCATTTAACTCTGGTTTAATATACCTATGGTATTTATGTCTATCCGAGGGGTCATATTTAAATGGGATCATCCCTATGGGATGATATATAGAGATTATGAATATGTATTATATGGGATGATAAATGGGATGATAAATGGGATGATATATAGACATATTGTATATATATATATTTATGTGTATGTATAGAATTACCATATATAAGGGAAGATAATATGCACACTGTCAAGAAAAATAATCAAGGATTCAATTAATACTATTGGAATTCATTGGAGTAATGTGCGTAAAATGTATATCATAGCACATTATTTGGGATATAGGGGATATATATATATAGTATATAATATGTATGGAAATAAGATTCATATTGTATATATATATATATATATATATTTGTGGTGTACATACATATATATATATTGATATATGACTTAGCTATGAAGTAAAAAATAAAAATAAAACTATGCGATCTGCAAATGATTATAATGATTTAACCACCAAGAAATAGAGGGGACAAAAGAAAACATGTTGATCTGACTATAGCTATGGATCCAGTTGCATCTCTTAAGGATGCGTTTGGGGCATGAATTAAGATGTTAAGTACCTTCTCAAGAAGTGTTTGGATCCATACGGACATATAACATAATATTACATATAATATCATATAGTGTATAGTAATATATAGTATATTATGTATATATATATTTAACAATATTCAAACAATAATGAATTTGGCAATATATTTTTCGATTTTGATTATGGGTGGATCAATCATGGAATATTGGTGGTATATACGGTACGTATACAAAGCCAACTTGATATTATATTTGGGTGTGTCTGAACATGATCTATATATATCTATATCAACAAAACTGTATGTCAATAAGGGGACAATATGAATTATGATAAACATGTTTGGAGTACCCTACTTTCAAACAAATCCACATGTGTATGTATAGATACATACAAATATGTACGAGTAGACTGAATATATTCTTCAGATATCCAACACAAATAAAGGTGAATAACCAGTGCAAAAGACACTTTCTAAAATTGATCTGGAATGACCGCGAACCCAACAAAGTACATTGATGCCAAACACTCTCATATAGTAAATCAACTCCAGTCAAAATCAAAATCAAAGTCAACTATAGCTTAGCTGGTAAACCCAATACTGTAACAAACATTAACAACTCCCCAATTGCACATGGTTTCTGCACCCCACTGGCACATTAACAAACCCGAAGATGCCTTGTGCGATTGCCTCGTCTAAGATGAACTGAGGAACTTGGGTCGACTTTCCTGAAATTCGCGGTGCCCAGGTGCGAAAAATCTCGGACCCCAACTTTGCAAAGAATCAAAACTGCTTGGCGGTTGACCTACCCCTCTGAAAAATATGAGTTCGTCAGTTGGGATGATGAAATTACTAATATATGGAAAAATAAAAAAATGTTCCAAACCAAAAACCAGCAATGCCCTAAATGTTCCCTAAGGCTTGGAACTCGTTCCATTCATTGATACAGTTAAAGTATGCTAATTGAACACTAACTTGAACACTAACTGGGAGAGGCATAATTTGGTGTTCAAGAATTATCGGCAACTCGTTCCATTAAAATGTAAACATCCATACATGTACAGTAATAGTCGTTGTTTTTTCCTAATATCATATAATCTCGCTGGTTTAGTTTGGCTCAAGGAAAAACATCGAGGCGATGTAATAACCAGAAAAACATGGTCTGCTACGGTTTCCTGCACATGTATTTTCCATGTTTTGATATATGTTCACTTAAGTTACTTCAGCCAAACCAGGCTTTCACAGTCCTTCACTCAATCAAGTCCATGAAATGATCTGTTCAACAACAATTTTTACCAGGTCAGCCCCCAGAAAATCCCAGTTGTTCAATGTATTCACTCCATATACCCTCCGGTAAACTAACATAGCTATGGAAAATCACAATTTTAAATGGGCAAATCAACTATTTCTATGGGCCATTTTCCATGGATTCCATGGCTATGTTAGTTATTTGCCAGAGGGTAAACCCAACATCCTCCCAACCACCCATACCGTGACTTCGGAAACCAGTACCGCGCTGCCTGACCCAGTGTCTGCCGCCAGCAAGGTGACCCGCGCACGGCCTGAGATCTTGGCAGGTGACAACTGGTACCCATTTATAGGATATATATTATATATATATATATTACGGATATATATAGATATATGGATATATCATCATATCAAACCTCTATAAAGATATATTTGAAACATGATAAATAATACATCGATCACTATGAATATAATCGTATGGGCCACGGTAAATATTTATAATATATAGCTCCAAGTCATCAAAATTTGAAAAGTGTATCATCGTTTTTCAGGTTTTGGGAAACCATGTTCGTATTCAGGTGGTGGTGGTGGTGGTGGTGGTGGT
>Ga0126342_10008514_pt1 | contig 18397 bp, 6 predicted proteins | sample Cyp1metagenome_FD_92528 | JGI IMG/M metagenome (GOLD analysis project Ga0126342, IMG submission 92528) | Coral microbial communities from Lord Howe Island, Old Settlement Bay, Australia - Cyphastrea 1 metagenome | ecosystem: Host-associated > Invertebrates > Cnidaria > Coral ...
AGCACTTTCGGCCTGATTTCTGCTTAAAAGGGCTTTGCTCTGGCAAGTCCACCGCCAAAGCCCTTTTAAGCACTTTCAGGCTGATTTCTGCTAAAAAGGGCTTTGCTGTGGCAAGTCCACCGCGAAAGCCCTTTGAAGCACTTTCGGCCTGATTTCTGCTAAAAAGGGCTTTGCTCTGGCAAGTCCACCGCCGAAGCCCTTTTAAGCACTTTCGGCCTGATTTCTGCTAAAAAGGGCTTTGCTCTGGCAAGTCCACCGCCAAAAGCCCTTTTAAGCACTTTCGGCCTGATTTCTGCTTAAAAGGGGCTTTGCTCTGGCAAGTCCACCGCCAAAGCCCTTTTAAGCACTTTCGGCCCGATTTCTGCTAAAAAGGACTTTGCTCTGGCAAGTCCACCGCCAAAGCCCTTTTAAGCACTTTCGGCCTGATTTCTGCTTAAAAGGGCTTTGCTCTGGCAAGTCCACCGCCAAACCCCTTTGAAGCACTTTCGGCCTGATTTCTGCTTAAAAGGGCTTTGCTCTGGCAAGTCCACTGCCAAACCCGGCCGAAGCACTTTCGCCAGGATTTCTGGTTCCCAGATTGGAAATGTCACCGTCCTATCTATGCTTTAAACCGGATTACGGATTAGGTCTCGGATTACGGATTCGATTCTTTGGGGCTTCTGAGACGGATTCCGGGATTACGGATTAAGGTAAGGCTCGCGAGCATTTGGTACAGCTTAGATGGTTGTACCCGGCTGTACCTCCCTTACTGCTGCTACTGTAGCACATCCAGAGAGTGTCAAGAAATTGGGAGGTGGGAGACAGGGAGACGCCCCCAAGACTCAATCTGAAAGATGGCTAGTCAGTTTGATCTATGTCACCAATTTTTCTTGAACTAGCCAGTAGCACATTTTTGTCCACCACCACTACGGGCACTTTAACTTGGTCGGAGATCCATCGTTGTTGAATTGTTATGGTTCAAGACCTACCCAGCTCACAACTTCAAATTGGTATCTCTTCTGCTTGCAAGGTGTTACTGCAAACCGAAGTTGCTTTGCATTTTGCCAAGCGGGCTATGTTGCTCAAGAAGGTGTCTGGTGAGTGGGTCTTTGTGGCCAACCGCCAACTGTGTGTAATCGAAGGGCAAAACTTGCCAAAGCCCATGAATGATATTAGGATGCATTTCTGTAGTTGCAACTTTTCTTTTGAGTCAGGGGTGGTGACCAAGGCTTATGTAAGTGAGGGTTCATTTTCAAGAATTGGACCTTGCTGTGACGGCGGGCTTTTGATGGGCAGCAGAGTGGTTTTTGGTCAGTTGGCACAATCTTCCAAGTGTTGGATGCAAAACCCATTAAGACAGAGGCAGTTCAATCACGAACCGATTCCATTTTCGGACATCACCAGGAATTTCTCATCACAAGGGCTACTCATCACATCATGGCCGCAATTCGGAAAACTGTTCTTTCATTCAAAAATATTCAAAACAATTGAACCCCATTCCAACAAATATAACAAATATGTTTCCATACCGAAACATTAACAAACATCACTTTTTATTCTCTTCCATGCCTTACGACTCTCCATACCATTGCCGCCTCTTGAGAGCAATGCCACAACATTTCCATTGTATACAAATTGTACACCTGTGGCATTTTCGATACAAAATATGCTAAAACATTCCACGGAATTCACTTCAATTCAAAAACATTCCAAGAAAATGCAAAACAAATCAAAACAGTTCAAACACATTCAAAGACATTCAGAAACATCCCCAAAAAAAAAGCATTCAACAAAACAAAAACATTCAAAACAATCATCACAGCACAGAAAATACAATTGGGAAAGCCGTCACAATTCCCATTTAAGATTCTTGAGTTTTAAACACCATTCCAAAATTTGAATGATTTTGAATGCCTCTATCAAGGCTCATGAGTACCCCTTCCCATTCCCTTCCCATCAGGACCCCTTTCCCCTTGCAAGATAATATTATCCTGAAGAGTTTTCAGGCGTTGTGTGATGTTCTATGGGTCCAGCCAGGTGTCGTTGAATGGACGTGCAGTGAGAGCACAAGCACAGCCAATTTGTCCCAGCCAGTCGATGGTTTCGCGCTGCATGGGGAAATTCCAAACTGCGTTGCGCAAGCCTGCAACTTGGATAACTTGGCAGTGACATCAGAGTTCGGATGATTCAGGTATGTGATGTATGTGGCAACATCATTGGTCCCAAAAAATGTCCGTGAATATTTGTAGAATGACCACATGAGCGTGGGCCGGAAATGGCTCGACCCACAGTCATACAGCCAGTTCCTAGTCAAAGTGGCCAAGGCATATACAACTTGCCGACGGGTGAAGGACTCTCTCACGATTGCGAGAATGTTTCCACGGATCAAACTTGTGTGGTCTCATGTGGAGCTGGATGCTGGCTGGTAATTTCATACATTGAAATTGTTGTTCCACTCCCACAACTTGTTCCTACCTTCTTTGTGATGTTTAACCATAAGTATCCATAAGTGACATCATTCGACTACCGAGGGTTCGAACATGTTCGAAACATTTCGAAACACCCAGGATGGTCTGGAAATTCTGAGACATACACTTGTGGCAGTGATCGTGTGCTGACTGGCGCTCCTGTTTCGTGCACGGTCATGGCGACGACGAGCTCCATATCCACGACCACCACAACGACTTTGACTCTCTTCGTTACTGGAGTGATCACCATAGAACCGCGTCAGGAGCCACCCCTGGCGCTGGAATACACGGACTTGCTTCAGACATTTACCACTGATCCAAATGTGACACAGGCTGTTGCCACCGCCCTTGCATCCGTTCTGAATGTCAGCATTGATGCTGTCGAGTTGAACATGACCATTGCAAACATCACCATCGCTTCAGATGCACGCCGTCTACTTGACATGAAAGAGGTGGTACTTGTGGAGTATGCTTGCAGTCGTTCTTTTCCATCCTTGGCTCTTGCCAGCGACTGGGCACCCACAGCCGTGACTCTGGAGGAGGTGAAGGCTGCGATCAACGAGAATTTGGCCGCCAGTTCCAACGTTCGTGCAGACGTCCTGGATTTCGAGCTTCAGCTGACGGGTCTTCCGGCTCCAGGCTCCCAAGAACGGCCAGGTGTACATTGGCTGCTGATCCTCGTGGCGTGCTGCCTTGCCTGTTGCATCCTCCTTGTCGCTGGTCTGTTCTTTGTGAAAGTGTGCCTTCCATCGAAGGCGCAGGCGGCCCAGGCAGCGGTTGAAGGACAAGCTGCAGATGACATCGACCCAGAGGATCCAAATGTTGCTTGTGTGTTTGGATGTGGTTGGTGGTTTCCAAAGGGATCCAAAGGGATCCAAAGGGATCCAAAGGTGGTTGACCTTGGGATGGTGGATTGTGTTCACAGCCCGGCCGGCATATAAATAATATATATATATATATATATTATATATATATAATATATTGTTGGGCCTCGCTTAGATTGTTGGATGCAGCAAGTCATACTGTTGTCAAATCGTGCACTTGCCCAGGTGACTTCGAAACTCATTTTCCAACGGATCGTAGCATTGGTGCTCGGACCTAGGCAGGCAGGAAAAGGCCGTGGAGTTGCCTTGCAGTTAGGTTGTTTTTGCCACCGCTGACCACTTTTTAGTGGCAGCGGAGCCCGGTTAGTGGCGTTAGATCCAGGGGCCATAGTGGAGTGGAGGCGGCGGTGCGGTGTGGCTTTGGTGAAGGGGCCGTGCTGCTTGAGCCTGGTGGAGTCCTAGGGTGCCGGCACCAATCATGGCACGGTCTTACTATGAGGCTTTTGAGGTTTACCAGACTGGTGCGGCTGAGTCTGGCAGGGATGAGGCTTCGAGTGAGTTTTCCCGTGGCTCGAGCGTTTCGTTTCGTGACGAACAGTCTCGTCGCGATTTGGAGAATGAGCGCTGGAGTGACAACTCCGAGGGTCATAGTCGAGGCTATGGATGGAGGCATTCTGGTGGCAGAAATGAAAATTGGACTTGGGGTCCAAGTTCAGGTGGCAGCTGGTCGGGACGAAGTTCCGGACGTTGGGTTTGGGTGGACGAGGCTCCGAGAGACCGTGGAGCTGGGCGCTATGAGAATTGGCGCTGGACGGATGAAGGTTCGTCGGAGGCAAGTAGTTGGGGCTCAGGGCTATCACATGGTCGAGGGCATGGTGTTGGCGGTATTCCGGGTGATCCTGGGGAACTATCTGGAGGGCTGGGTCCACGGGTTCATGAAGGGCATCCTGGGGCTTCATGTCATGGTAAAGTCGATGTAGAGGGTGTTGATCCATGTTCTCCCATGAGTCCGGCGGGTCATGGTTTTGATCGGCACGGCAATCTCCCTTCAGGTGAGCTGAGCGCAGTTGGCGACGCGTCTGGACCAAAGGACGTGGGTGGAGAGATGGCTGGGGAGAGAAAATACAAGGGCAAACCCAGTAGTTCTTACCCACCAATTTTCAGAGCGAAGAAGGGAGAAAGCTATCATGACTGGAAGAGATCAGTTTCCTTTTGGCTAGGAGGTGAAGGTGGTCAAATACCAGTGGAACTGATAGGTCCCAGAATCATGGTGCAGTTGCGTGACCGAGCTTCACAGCTGGTGAAGCACTTGAACAACGAGGACGTGAACTGTCCTGGAGGAATGGCCAGGATTTTTCAGGTGTTGGAGAAGAGTCCGTTGGTGCGTCAGCTGGATAAACATAGAATAGATCAGCATCGAAAGAAACTCATGAACCTCACACGCTACCCCCATGAGTCCTTAGAGTCGTACGTCACTAGGGGATCTATCTATCGCAGTCAGTTGGTCAGCTTGGACAATTCCTTGGAGATGGGCGAGAAGTTTTATGTAGGTCATCTTCTAGATCATGCGAGGCTGAGTCGAAAAGACAGGGTTTTCATCCGCACTCGTGCAGGTGTGGAATCGGAGGAGAACGTGACCAATGCGATGATTGAACTATCTGCTGAGCTGGAGGGTGAGAGTGGCTGTCCTATAGGGCAATCAGAGCCAAACCTCGCGGGTGTCAATGGCGATGAGCACTTGGTTCAGAGAGAATCCTCTTTCAACCACCGCAAGAACAACTACAGAGGGGCTTTGGCTGCAGAGAACCTCGATGCAGTGAGTGAAGGTGGCATGGAAGACACTTTGAGTCTTTGTGGTGAACCTGGTGAGGAAAGTTTTGATGAAGATGCTCCTCCTGAGCTCGTTGAAGCAGAGAAGGAGGCGTTCGCTTTGCAGTTTCGAGCCAAGCAGCGCATGGCCGAGGTGAAGAAGATGCGAAACTTCTACAAGAAGCAGGATCCTGAACAGCGACGGCGTCAGCTGGCTGAGAAGATGAAGAACACGCATTGCCACAATTGTGGCGAACTGGGCCACTGGAGCCGGGAATGCCCCAAGTCCAAGGCTCAGAATGGGCAACAGACCTTGGTGGCGGGGCATTGGAAGAAGTCTCGCACAAAGACGCGGGGCGATGATGGGTTGCAATCTCAAAGGGATGCCAAACCATGTCTGTCGGTGTCAGAGGAGGCCGAATGGGATCTTCTGGCTTCGCTGTGTTCCGTTTCAAACCCAAAGCTTGGCGCCGGTGAGTCATACATGGCGCTGACTGCAGGGTTGCAAACGTGGGACAGAGCAGATAGGGTCTTTGGGGCAGATCATCATGGAGTTTTGTGGTGCATGGATGAGTTAGCTAGTGCAGTTATTCTGGATTTGGGATGCATGCGGTCGGTGTGTGGCGTAAAGTGGGCCAACCAGTTGATTAGGAAATGGAAAGATGAAAAGCGTTGGCTGAGAGTGGAATCAGAAGAAGAGACCTTTCGTTTTGGGAATGGTCAAACACTCAAGAGTCGTTTTAACATCCAGTTTGTGGCCACTTTTGCACAGAAACCGGTTGCTCTGATGTTTTCAGTTGTGGATGGCGAATGCCCGCCTCTCTTATCCAGACCAGCATGCACTCAACTTGGAGCAGTTTTTGATTGCACTTCTCACACTTTGTCATCACGAAGGTTGAAGGTCAAGGCCTATGGCATGAGGCAATCACAAGGTGGGCACTATCTCATGAACATTGAGGAGTTCCATGTCATGCAGCATGTGATCGAGATTCCAGAAGATTATAAGATGCCAGAGTCATGTGAAGCTGTGATTTGGGATGAAGGTTGTCAACAAGATGTTTGTGTCGCAGGGTTTTCAGCTGACTCAAGTGATAGCGACTCGGACGCTCAAGTGGATGGCACTCACCGAGCGCCGTCGTTGCCGGGCATGCGGCGACTTTGGTCATCGGACTCGCGAGTGTCCGGGTCTGACCAGCGGCGATGCAATGGAGGAGGAAGAGATGGATGCATGGAGCCAGATGAGCGAGACCTTCATCGACCAGAGAGCGGCCGAACGAAGTCGTCGCGAGGGTCTGAGGGCCATAGCGGCGATGGATCGCTACGAGGAACGCAGAGAGGAGATACTGCGTGCAGCAACAGCAAAGGCCAAGGCAAAGAGTGCAGCAAGGAGCTTGGCAGTGGATGCGATGAGCAGCTCAGCGGCATGGGAAGTGGGATCACAGGAGGAGATCACCCAATACTTCGACATGGCGAGCGGAGAGTTCCTGCCCACCCCGCAGGAGCTCGAGATGCTGAAGAAAAAGAGAGAGAAGAAAGTGGAGCAAGCAGCCAAATCCCAGGCCAAGCGTGGCGAGAAGGCAGCACTCACGGGGGAACAAGCAAATTATCCCAGTCTCTCGCATTGCTGGAGCCAAGAGGTGGCTCTGAATCTGGCAGCCAGTGTGAAGGCGAGGATGTCCACGTTTTTGTGGAAGAAGATGCTGTGGCAGTTGAGGGTGAAGAAGGCGGTGGAAAGAACCTATCCAGGAGCGACCTGGAAGAGGAATCGCCGCTGGCTGGCTATCCTCATGGGCAAAGAAGTGGCAGCCCTTTGGGGACATATGGGGGCCATGCGGAAGCAGATGTGGACTCCCAAAGCTTGGGAGCTGATGTGACTGATGAGGAGATGGAGACGGTGAAGGAAAAGATCGGAAGACCCCGCCGAGGGCTGACACAACAAATGAAGAAGGCCGTGCTCTGCGCCCTGGCTGTTTTGGCCTTGGTTCAGGGTGTGGGAAAGTGGGAGACCAAATATACGGTGCTCGAGGTCTTTGCAGGAAAGGCCACAATCACTTCAGTAGCCCTCACCCGAGAAGGTTGGAAAGCATATGAGCCCGTAGACATTTTGTTGGGCGGGACGAGTCATGACTTGGCGAATAAGAAGAACAGAGAGGCTCTCTTAGAAGCAGTGAGGAGATGGGAGCCAGATTTGGTGGTCATGACACCACCGTGTGGGCCCTGGAGTTTGTGGCAAAACCAGGCTGCGGACATGGAAGCCCTTGCCGAGAAAAGAAGATTGCAGCTCCCGTTTTGGAAGTTGGTGGCGGACATTTGGGAGGAGCAGACTAAACAGGGGCGTTTGGCCATGACCGAGCAGCCAGAGACTTCTGAAGCGCTGAACCTCAGTTACATGCTCAACAGAAAGGAGGTCCACCGAGTGATTGTGGATCAATGTCAATTCGGATTGAAGGATCCAGTGTCTCACTTGTTTTATCGCAAGGCCACGGCCTTGGATGTCAATAACAAAATGTGGGCAGATCAGTTGGCTCAGGTGAAGAGGTGCAATCATGCCCCCAGCCAGCATGAGCAGGTCAAAGGCACGGTGAAGTATGAAGGGCAGTGGCACAAGAGGTCAGAGTTGGCCGGGAGATGGCCAGCAGCATTAGCAAGTCATGTCCTAAGCACAGCGGAGAAGGTCCTTTCGGGCACTTTGAGCCCACAGCCCGAGAGAATCAAGTTGCATGAGCCATGCGGTGGAGATCAGTGGTTTGTTCATGCGGTTGAGGAGGTGGTCACTCCTGAAGAGGCTTTGAGGAATCAGTTGAAGGAGATAGGCGGTGAAAGGTATGACTTTGTCACATTTGAGGGACAAGCTCGAGCATTGCCGAGGAGGATAAGATCCATGTTAGCACATCTACATGTCACCATGGGGCATTTGTCGAATGAACGGCTGGCACGGATGCTGAGCCTTGCTGGAGGAAGTAGACAAATTCTGCTGGGTGTTCACAACATGAGATGTCAGGTTTGTGCGATGGTCAAGCCTCCCTCTTCCAAACCACAGGTGTCCTACAATAAACCTTCCAACTTCAATCAGCGGATTTCTGGTGATTGCTTTCATGTGTGGGATATCAAGAACTTGCGGTACACGATTTGCCACTTCATTGACGAACTCACAGATTACCAGGTGGGGGATATCACCTTTGACCCCATTTCGGAATGGACTGCGCGGGTGTTGCGCGACAAATGGTATGGTGTTTTTGGAACACCAGATGTCCTGGTGACTGATGGGGGCAAGGAATTTTGTGGTGCCTTAGCCCGACTCAATGACATGTGTGGTGTTCAACATGAAGTTGTGCCAGATCAAGCAAAGTGGCGGATGGGCCATGCGGAGCGTCACGGCGCTTTGGTGAAGATCATCATGATGAAGATCATCACGGCTCTTCGCATTGAGACCATGGAAGAGATGAAATGGACATTGACCTATGCGTTGGCGGCCAAGAATCGTATGTGCAATGCCGGCGGCATGAGCCCACTGCAGGCAGTGACTGGGCGGAACTCGCCGTTGCCGGCATCCCTCATGGCTCAGCTTTACAGTGGCAAGATGAAATTCAGATTGAATCAAGAGTTGATGAGAGATGAAGCTCTGAGGAGAGCCGAGAGGATCAGGGCGGCAGCGGTGGAAGCATGTCACTGGGTGGATGCACACGAAGGGCTCAGAAAGGCACTCAATGCACGATCAAGGCCACCGAAGTTTGAGGGCCTCAAGGAAGGGACATGCGTGTATGTGTATGAACCACCCACTTCACGCAAGGGCTTGGCCAGGAGGATGCAAGATGATGTGTCGTGGAATGGGCCAGGGGTGATAGTGTGTGTGGAGAAGGATCAGAACATACCGCACAGGGTGTGGGTGAGGATAAGGTCGAAGGTAAAGGCGTATCCGCTGGAGAAGATACGTTTGGCCACTGCAGATGAGATGGTAAGTGCGGAGTTCATCGTGGGTGCCCTGAGAGAAGTTGAAGGTGAACTGGAGGAGGGAAGGCTCAAGGTGGTGGAGCAGGAGCGGGTAAAGGACACCCGAAGGGAGCAAAGGATGAAGCAGTTGAAGGACGGCAGAAAGTCACCAGCGGCAGCCCCAACCACCCCAGCACAGGCCAAAGCATTGGCCTCACCCAGTACACCAGCAGCGGCGGCCCCCAAGACACCAGCGCAGACCAAGGCATTGGTCTCCCCCAGCACCCCGGCAGCGGCAGCCCCCAAGACACCGGTGCAGACTAAGGTACAGCCCCCCGTGATGAAGCAGGTTCCAACAGCTCATGGTGGAAGAACTGAGGAGCCCCCACCATCCCCGGACGAGCTGGAGATGACACTCATGGAACTTGCGAGGCATAGGTCGGCAGTGGAGGAGCCCCGGCCTAAAGCAAAGAAGCAAACACCCTCTGCAGCAATTGCACCCGGCCGGAAGACTGAGGAGCCCCGGCCGGGGCGAGGAGCCCCACATACAGCACAAGCTCAAGCATCTGCCTCAGCAGCAGCACCCAGTCAACCGCACGAAGTGGCGGTCCCCCCGTCCCTGACATCCTCAGAGGATGATGAAGCAGCTCGCCAAAGATGGGAAGCCAGGCGAGAGATGCAGCACGATGTTCCCCAAGCTTTGAGAAGGGACAAGAAGGGTGCGTTGGAGGAGGAGGAGGAGGAGGAGGTGGAACCACATCTCTTGCCCTTTGTGAAGAAACAGAAACTTTTTCAAGATATGCAGGGCAAGAAGGGTGAAGCCAGCACTATGGCCCAGGCAGAGCTGAGAAGTGAACTTGAAGACATGTGGCGGAAGTTGAAAGTCACACGAAAGCGAATGCGTTGGGCAGAAAAGGAGATTGGTAGGAGAAAGGCGTCAAAGGCAAAACACTCTATCTTCCATGTGGCATGGGACATAGACACGTTCCAGCAGAAAGAAAGTCGTTTGAAGGAAATGCAACAGCTGCTTCAGGAAGCAGAAGTCTTCGGAGCACAGTGGAGGAATGGCAATGGTGCATGGGAAGAAGAGATTTTGAGACAAAAGAAGGAACGAATAGAAGCAGAACAACAGATGTCAGTCGAGATTTCACAAGTAATCACAGGCAAACAGAGACTGGAATATCAATGGAACAAGCTTGATGCAGCATGGCAAGCAGCATACCAACAACCTCTTCTCAAGGCAGTCCGAGTCTATTTTGAACATGAGGCATTAGAAGGTGTGAAGGAGGATGCCATGATAGACCCACGCAAGATTCTCAATTCAAGATTTGTGCTGACAAACAAAGGTGAGGAGAATTTGGAAGGAGCAGAGTTGAAGGCAAGGTGGATTCTGGGTGGACACAAGGACCCAGAGCTAGGGAACCATCCGACTTTGGCACCAACTTCATCCTTGCTAGGGCACAATCTTTTGAATTTTGTAGCAGTACAGATGGGCTGGACTGTTTACTACGAAGATGTTTCAGCTGCTTTCTTGCAAGGCAAACCTTTGCCACGTGAAAGAGAAGTGTATGTTCGGCTTCCTGGTGGATATCCTGAGTATGTCAAGGATGAGATTAGGAAGCTTCTTGGTGCAGGATTCCGAGTTGATCTTTTGCGTTTGTTGAAAGGAGGTTTTGGTTTGGCAGAAAGTCCTCGTTTGTGGTACCTTGAGTATAAGGCCACGTTGAAAGAACTGGGGCTGTGGGAGCTCAAATTGGTTCCAGGCATGTTTCGGGCTTTTCATCCCAATGGCGAGTTGAGAGCGGTGGTATGCATTCATGTGGATGACACCAGATATGCTGGAGATAGTACCGCTCAAGAACTTTGGGATGAGTTGCACAAGCGTCTGAAGTTTGGAGCTCTGCGGAAAGCCACCGATGGTTGGCAGAAATTCTGCGGCAGGTGGGAGCGTCAAGATCCCCAAACATTTGAGTTCTACTACTCCATGAATGAGTATGTCAAGAAAAAACCCGAAATCTCCAAGGGCACTATTGAATTTAACGGGAAGGTCCTCACTGAATCTATCAAGAAGGAGATTGGTTCTTTGCTTGGTCAAATTAGTTGGGCAGGTCGGCAAGGGCGTCCAGATCTGATGTACGGTGTCTCTCATTGTCAGCAGTTGGCAGGTTTGGGCGACCCAGAAGCGATTGTCTGGCTGAAGCGACTTCTTCAGAGAGCTCGACAGAGCATGGAGATAAAAATCAGTCAGCTGGGCTGTGGCTTGGATGAGGTCATCGTCGTGTCAGCAAGTGATGCAGCCTTTGCTGCCCAACCGAGACAAGGCAGCCAAGGCGGAGTGACTTGCCTGATTGGGCATCCTAAAATTCTGCAGCAGAAGGCACCGACAGTCATTTTAGAGACTCAAAGCGTTCGCATCAACCGTGTGGTGAGATGCAGTATGAGTGCGGAACTATCTATGGCAGCCACAGCCTTTGAGCACGGCGATTTCACTAGGGCAGTGATGGCAGAACTGTTAGATCACCAGTTCAGTTTGCAGGACTGGAAATGGTTTTCTAGCAAGTGGAAACATTACCTGGTGATCGATGCCAAGACAGGATATGATGTGCTCAACAATGAAGGAGTAACTGCTGATCGAAAGATCATGATAGATGCTGCAGTTTTGAGAGAAGCAATGACTGAACTTAGCTGTGAGAATTATGTGAGGTGGATGCCTGGAAAAGAAATGATCAGCGATGGTTTGACGAAATGGAACGGAAACGGAGTGCTTGAGAAAGTGATGAAAACCGGAGAATGGTCTTTGGTTGACACGCCAGAAGCTCAAGAATTACGAGAAGCGGCAGCAATGAGAAAGCGTGTTTATGAGGCCAAGAAGAAACAGTCACCTGAGCAATGAACTCCAAAGGGGGCTGGTGTCAAATCGTGCACTTGCCCAGGTGACTTCGAAACTCATTTTCCAACGGATCGTAGCATTGGTGCTCGGACCTAGGCAGGCAGGAAAAGGCTGTGGAGTTGCCTTGCAGTTAGGTTGTTTTTGCCACCGCTGACCACTTTTTAGTATAATATATTGTTGGGCCTCGCTTAGATTGTTGGATGCAGCAAGTCATACTGTTGGTTGGTGAAAGTTAATGAAGTTTATCTGATTTTATCCTGATCGTGGATGATGGATCAAGGGATCATCATGGCTTCGTTCAGTGCAGCGCGCAGTGGATGTGCCACTGCTCAAAGCAGGAAACGGTAGAGGATGACATTGGACAGGGGTATGATAAGTAGGATTCACATGGATTAAAGGTGATATGTGGTGGCACAAAGTTGCACATTGCTAAAGATACTGTAGATGAATGGATCGATAATTAGATAGATAGATCAATGGATGAACGGACGCATGAATTCATGCAGGGATGTATGGAGGTATGAATCGATCGATAGATAATGACAACAATCAACAAAAATGCTAGATAGATCTAGATAGTGTATCATAGCATACTAGGATATACAATAATATACAGTACATATTAATAAATATGCAGCCGGAAGCGGCTCTGTACCCAGCTATGTGCAGTTTGCACCTCTCAAATGCAAATCTCCAAATTGTTATTTTTAATAGAAAATATGAGGAAAATGTTGATTAAGCAGTGGATGGAGTGTTTCTCTTCAATTAGACAAACCCATAGTCTCGGTTTTACTTTGTTTTTGATGTTTTTTGCTTGTTTACATATGTGAGATTCTCTATGCAGTATCTCTTCGCCTTTTTGTGTTGTTCTGCTGGAGTTCCTTCCAAAAATCGAAAGTGGCTCTGAACATGTAAGCAAATGTGAGCACAAAAGGCAAGTGTTCAGAGCCATTCCGATCTCGTTTAGATCTGCTTGTTGAACAAGGCTTAACACGCTCTATCTCGCGGACATTTGAATGAAACATTTTGGACCATACCAATGCACAGGCCAATAGGATGTGCCAATTCATTTCAACAGTGTCTTGTTGCACATACCCAAACTGGCACATCTCTTCCCAGCTCCCTAATTCAAGTTTTATGGAAAAGGTGGCGCATCTCTCGTTCAAATTCAAAAACACATGCTCCGCGTTCTCACAGGCACCATCTACACATCTCAAACAAATAGTCCTCTCTTTGCTTTCAATAGTGCTGATGTTTCCAGGGAGAGCTTGCAAAAGGGCTTCCAGGAGCAAAAGCGCTGCACAGACACGCAAATATGAGTTTGCGAAATTTTATGGACGGCTCTGCACTTCCAATACGGTTTGCATGTAAAATCGCATGAGAGATTTGACCGTATCGGCGTTTGCTCTCACGTTTGCACGTCTTCAGTTTTTGCTCCAGTATCCTGACATATCCTGACATTTTCTTTTACTTTACCGTCGATTCTTCTTTCTATGCAACATCTTCATGTCATTCACGCATTTGTTATCACTTGTTCCTTTTTTTTAGGTGTTTCTCTGCGACCAGACCGTGAGTAAAAGTAACATGTTTATAACAGTATGATCCACAACTAAATGGGATAATTAGCCAAATATGGATTACATTGGATTACTATAGTTGTGGGATGATAACCCAAAGATAACCATTAATCCAGATGGCTCCACTTGCGAAAAGACGTTGCGAGGTTTTGGAGGATGAAGCACATGAGAAAGCCGAGACCCAGGGCAACGCAGTCGAGGTGTCTGGGTTGATGAATTACCATGAATTACCCGCCATCAAATATGGTGGGCCGCTGGGAAATCCCCGAACTAAATGGAGGTGTATAACTGGGAAAACCATCAACAAATGTGGGAGCATATGGGAGCATGAACTAATTTGCGATGTTCTTAAATGATCTTAAATGTCCAGATTTTCTCCCTGAGGTGCAGGCCCTGAAGGCTGCATCCGTTCCAGACGAAGACCTTGAATTGGAAGCCATGTTGCAAGAGGTTGGCGTTGAGTTTTACGAGTTGTCTCCTGAGGATGGGCTCCGGAGAGGGCACAGAAAAGGGACGGGGACCGGGGAGCAAAACATCTGATGAGATGTACCTTTGCCGAAGGATAGCTTTCTGGTTGAGATTTTTCGATGAGTTGGACACCAGCAACCAGCTCCACCAGTTCGTAGTTTGTTCTTGGTGATTTAGGCTTATGTCAACTTATGTCATATCATCTCCTCAGGATCTGTTGGTTGTATCGTAATGATTTATGGCCTCCCCAAGACTGTTGGTTGCAGGAGATGAACGGCGGAGAGGCGCCTTCCAGTCCAGCAGAGTTGGCTGAGTTGGATGGCCTGCGGTTCCTTCCTTAAGTGAGAGCCGTGGAGAATTCTCCCTTGTCGTCGATTGGTCATTTTTGGGACAAATCCCATGGCCTTCATATATATATATACATACACATAGATAATAGATCAAACAGGTCCTGGTCAACCAAGGGCTTGCAAAACATTTTTGAACAGACTGTCCTGGTGCCCTGAGGCATTGTCAGTTACAAGCACATTGTGATGTTTACTATGATAGTTATGATTGCTAGCATTATTATGACAGTTGCTAGTGTTACCATGATTGTCATTATGAATAGTATGTACTATGGTACTATATTGATCATTATTGATCTATATTGTGTAAGTGCTATATGTTTTCCAGCCATATACTGACTTGTTGGTTTCTTGATGAATGCCTCCGGACGTTTTCCCCTGGGGACCAGTGCACAGAGTAAATCTTAGGTCCTGCAATGTATGGGGCCGCGCCCAAGGCGTCACGTAGAAATGCACGAAGCTCTACAAGAGACAAAAGATGACAAAAGCTGTTAAACAGCAGTGGTTGGCTGTTAGACACTGGATATGACATGATATTTCATTATTATATGTCATTATAGTTCATGATATTTCATGATATGTGGCTTATAACTGCTTATAATTGATGATGAGCATTCGATTATATTTGATTGATGATATTTGATGATTCTTGATTCTTGATGATATTTGATTGTATTTGATGATATTTGATTATATCCGATGATACTTGATGATATTTGCTGATTGATTATATTTGATTGCATTTGATATGTGATAATATGTGTTTCTAACTTATGATATTTAATGATACAGTATTTGATGAGATCTCATGATATTTCAATACATGTCATAATATGTCGAGATATTTTGGGATATTTCATGGTTCAGGCAAATGACAAAGTTGTATTTTTTTTCCTAAATTGACGAATTGTGTTGCGGGAGAGCAAATCTGGAAAGTCGTCTCTTTTCTCCTTTCCGCGAGCTGAATGCAGGATTTTGCAGCATCCATGTTTTTTTGATTGAATTTATTACAAATGCAGCGTTTACATGCGGAACTGAGCATCTCACGGAGTTACCTAGATGTTTTCAATGGTGCATTTAGTTGGGCATATATTTTATGTGAGTCATTGATCAAAGCAAGTTTAGAAGTCTATACTCCCGTGTTGCAGAGTCTCGACAGAATTGAAATCAACAGTCACTGCAAAGGGCTGAGAAGGTTTCATTTTTGAAACTTCTGCTCCCGGCTTGCCCGGCTACTACTTGTATTTAAGCCCATCCTCGGGTTCCAAGATTGCAGGGCTCCAAGGTTCCAGGATTACATGGTTCTAAGATTCCAAGGTTGCATTTCTCTTGGCACCACTCCCCACCCAAGAGATTGAAACCCAACAGGATAGTTGTTGGGAAAATCCTGCATTTACATTGGGAACTACATCTCTAATTTCCTGATGTGCAAATACTTCTGACATCTTCTGACCATTAAAATGCAACCTAAATACAACATTATCCGGGTATGTTGCCTAAATTTGGTTCCAGAAAACGCTCAAGATTTATGGCGTTCAAAGGAAGGGCGGAACAAAAACAAGGGACGGCTAAGGGATGCCATGACGGTCCTCTTCCCCTCTTCCTGTATTTCATCATAATTTATATCATGATATATTTCATAATATATGTCATTATATATATAGATTTCAATATATTTCCCAATATGTTATGATACTTCATGATATTTGATGACATTTTATTTATGATCATATTAGATCGCATTAGATATGTGGTTGATGTTGGTGCCGAGTTCGCAAGAAGCCTGCGCTCCAGCCTTAGTCAACTTGACCTAAAAAATCCTTGGAAGTAGATCTAGAGGGAATTGGTTTTACAATAAAATATAAATATAAATAATTAATCATTAAAATAAACATATTTATAAATCTATATTTACTATAAAATATTGGTTTTAACCATTTAAATATTGGTAATAATAATTTAGTTTTGCTTCACCTTGGCTTTTCTGAGGTTTCACCAAATTTTTATAATCGATAGGGGACGACCCTGCCTATACCAATATTTTATTTGATCTTATTTGCGATATCTCAGGAAATATTGAAAATAATATAACTAATAGGGGACGAATCTAATTTATACAGGATATTTTGTCCGTTATTTGTAGAAATATAGATTTATAAATATATTATCCTGGCAAGAGGCCCCAAACAATGTGCGGAAAAGGATTATATAGATGGTAGCGTGAAAGGAACATTAAATATATATATATGTTACAAGAAATTTGGGGACATATTGACATCGAACCTATGAAAAACGCAAGAAAATAGTGTTTGGGGATTGGAATATTGAGAGCAATAGGTTAGGTGACTTAGGTGCAGTAAAGCATTGTTTTCCAAACGCAGCACAGCAGAGTTGGCATGGAGCGCGTGTGTGCAGCTCAGCAGTTTTCGTATAGCAACCGGAATGAAGATTTGTCACAGTGCTAGCTGCAACCAGGAGCCACAGAAGGCAAGGGGATTCATGCACGCAACCACAGCATGCAATAATGTTGTCACACCAGAAGGTATCGTAAGAACCCTTTAGTATGGACACATTGTTTGGGGAATCGTGCCCCACAAATTAGCCGCGCATTTTGTGAGAATCTGCGCACTCGAAATGGACATGTCACAAGAGCCATTTTATGCGAGAATTTAGGAAAAATGATGCACCCCAAACTTACGACACATGGAATGTTTTTCTCATGTACGGCATTATTTTTTTTTAAAAAAAATTGTAATATATTTATAATAAATATTAATAAATAAAATTAATATTAATTTAAAGATAAATATAAATAATATATATATATATAATTATATATTAGAAAATATAAATATATATTAAATATTATAATATTATAATTATTTTAATAATATTTGTAAATATATAAATTTAAAATATTAAAATTAAATATATTATTATTTATGTATAATATTAATATTTAATTATATTAATATATATTAATTTAATATAATAATAATTAAATAAATATAAATTAATTATTAATTATATATATATTTTTTAGGTTAAAAATTTCGTAAAATTTGACCTTTTAATTTTGCTGAAAAGAAATTACTATTATTTGATGAGGACCTACTATTATTTGGACCTTTTGGGTCCAAAATTAAAATGATAATTATAAATATAATAATATATAAGATACATAAACCCATAATTGTTGACTTAAATTTCAGGATAGCCACATCCCTTTACCGACTAAATATCCAATTTGCAATTTATCACAGGATACCCACATTATTTTATTATTGGGAGTCCAGGGCTGGAATTACCACAAATGTATGGTTTTTGAATCATCAGGGGCCCAGAATCGCTAGCGTGAAGCGAACGTGAACCGGACTAACTATGACCGGCAAAAAACTAACTATGACTGGCAAAAGACCAACTATGACCGTGAACCGAGCGTGAAACCCTAGGAACCATTTTTTTAGTATGGAAATTTCTGCCAAATATATAATTTCTTGACGGGAAATGCCACGAATTTATTTTGCATATGCTCCGGAATGTCAGCCTTAGTGGTTGTTCATTGCAATTTGGAAAGGCCCATTCGGGACTATAATTTGTAATTAATTGAATGTTTCCCAATCATGCATGAACAATTTTAAATGGGGTTCAAATCAAATTCAGCATTGATGGGAAAAAGGGCTGAGCTCTATAAAATCAAGTAAATCAGAGGACCTCGTAAAATTTGTTTTTTTTACAAAAAACCTAGTAAAATTTAACCTTCCGATTTGCAGGGATATATATATATGTTCTTTATTTTTAAAATATTATATAAATCTAAAATATTAATATTATTTTTCTAAATAATTAATAAAATATATTTTAAAAATATATTTCTTATTTTATTAGATTTTAGGAAATTATTTTTGATATATTAAAATTATTATTATTATTTATTTTATAAATATAAAAATTATATTAATAAATAAATTATTATATAATACATAAAAAGAAAAATTAAAATAATTTGAAAATAATATAATTATAATATATTAAAAATAAAATTATTTATTATTTATTTGATTTATTTAAAATAAATATGATATATATAATATAAATATTATAA
>Ga0126342_10008515_pt1:0-5000 | contig 18397 bp, 23 predicted proteins | sample Cyp1metagenome_FD_92528 | JGI IMG/M metagenome (GOLD analysis project Ga0126342, IMG submission 92528) | Coral microbial communities from Lord Howe Island, Old Settlement Bay, Australia - Cyphastrea 1 metagenome | ecosystem: Host-associated > Invertebrates > Cnidaria > Coral ...
ACATTTAGTAGTGAAATTCGATCATGCATGCACATCCATTTAGTAGAGCTTGAGGCTATGCAGGCCGTTTCTTCACTACAAAATGGTTGCACAGCCCCAACCCTTAATTGACAGGGGGTTAGATTTGCTCTTTCTCTGGCGTGCCTGCAATTGCGCAATGGGCTGTCACTTCATCCTTGAGAACCTGGTTGGCTCAGAATCTTGGAGTTTGCCGGAAATCATCAAGTTCTTGGAGGGAGAAGAGGCAAAGCTGGATTGATTTGATCAGTGCAGATTCAATCTGCGATCTGCTGAAGGATGGCCCCCCAAGAAGGCAACACAAGTGGCAACCAGCAGTAAGGCAGTTCGTTCTCACCTGGATCAAGTTCGATGCACAGGTGATCACCTCCATCAACCTGTCATTGGCGGATCAAAGATCACTGCGAGAGCTGGGCATTACCCTGGTCAACTTGCCAAGACCATGGTGTTGGCTATGGAGGAGGAATTTGAGCGGCAGTTTAGCCCCAAGCCCAAGGAAGCTCTGGCTGCGGAAGATGGAGGTGGTGATGAAGTTTCAGGTGATGAAGAAGAACAAATGGCCCCTGGAGTTGATGCTCCCTCTTCCTCGGAAGATGGTCAGCCTGATGGACTTGGACTTTCAAAGGCTGCGATCTTTCCAGATCAAACGCCTTCATGAGAACACGGGCCATAGATCAAACAAGAGGCTGGCGCGTGCTCTGGTTTTGACAGGAGCACCACCGGAAGTGGTGAAAGCTGCACGTCTTCACAAGTGCAGCGTGTGCCAAGAAATGAGAGCTCCAAAGCAAGAAGGCCTGCATCCCTTTCAACACCTCGAGATGTTTCAGACCAAGTCCACATTGACATCTTTGAAGGGCGTGACCTGTCAGAGCAACGCTCCTACATCGTGCACGTGATTGACCACTGCACACGATTTCAACTCGCTGAAGTGCTGCCAGATAAGAGCTCTGCCTCAGTGATCAAGTTCATGAAGAAGCGCTGGTTTCCCATTTTTGGAGCACCAAGAACTTGCTGATCAAGGACGTATTTGTGTCATGGGAGTTTGAGCAACTTTGCTCTGAGAATGCAAGTCTCCTCTGGCACTGTGCAGTTCAAGCGCCTTGGCAGAATGGTCTATGTGAACGCGGCGGTGGCATCATCAAAGCTCTTTTGCACTCCATCGTCAAGAGCCAAGGCGTCACTGTCAAGGAAGATCTGGACTTAGCCTTGCAGGAGGCCATCACTTCCTACAACGGCGATGTGAATGAACTTGGTGTTTCGCCAGCACAAGCGGCACTGGGCAGACAGCCCCGCCTTCAAGGCGATGTTCTTGGTGATTTTGGTCAACGGGTCGCTGAGCATGGACTTATTGACTCACGCCCGAGTTTGGCCAGACAAGTTGCAATGCGAGAGACAGCCAGAGTAGCTATGGCAAGACTCCACTTTTCTTTCCTGAGCAGGTCACGAAACACCGCAGTGACCCAACCTCTTGAACCTGGATCCATTGTGTACTACTTCAGGCAGACCAAGTACAACAACAAGACTGCTGGATCCCGGAAGAAGTTGATCTTGCGTCGTTGGCATGGCCCTGCATTGCTGGTGGCGAACGAAGGTGATGTGAATTGCTTTCTTTCACACAAGGGTCAAGTGACCAAATGCGCCTGAGAACATGTGCGCTTGGCAAGCACCATGGAGCAGATTGCAGCCGAAACATGGCGTGATGCGAGTGATGAAGTTGTTGAAGCAGCTCAGCATGATCATGCTCTCAGACAGCGAGCTCAAGCTCAATCCCCTGAAGGAGTTGGAAATGCTGAGGACTCTGAAGCAGTTCAAGCTGAACCCGCTGTATCAGTGGCCCCTGCACTTCCACAACAACCACAACAAGCAGCTCCTGCGCCCACCGATTTACCACCGGTGGCCCCTCAAGAGTTTGCACAAGCCTTGCGACCTGCGCATGATGGTGGAACAGCAGCTCCCACAGTGGCATCTTCCATGCCACCATCTGTGGCATCCTCCAGAAGGACAACGCTGCGAAGCAGATCTCCTGTGCTTGAAGCGGTGCTTCGAGCTGGTTTGATGGCTCATCCGACAACGGCCCCTACGGCTTTGTCTCCTGCTACATCCGTGGCACCTGCAGCACCGAAAACACCTTCAGCACCTGCGACACTTCGACGTGGTCGCGCTGTGGAGCGAGCAAAGGAGATGACTGCGGACCCCCTTGAAAACGAGAAGCTGACATGACATTGCATGAGCTAGCCAAACGCTCACTAAAAGAGCCTGGCATTTACCGGGAGTTGGTTGAGATCAACATTGCGGCAGCCTCAAACGTGCCTGCGGTGGACTTCAACACAAAACATGATCATCGATGCCCTGACGAAAGACATGGATGTGAGCCATTTCCATCACATCTTGGAGAAAGGCGAATGGTGTGTGAAGTTTAACCAGGACTTCATCAAGCAGACCTCCAAGGTTGCAAAGTCCAATGCCGTGGCAAACGAGGTGAAGGTGGGTAAGCCGATGAGCCCTGCTGATCCCCTACTGAGCCGGCCTGCGACGCTGAGTGAGAGTCCCGGTTGGCACCAGCAAGATGGTGTGGTAGTGCACGTGGCTCGAAACGCCAGAGCCTTTAGGACTCCCAAGCCCAGACATGACCCTGAGGAGTTTAGTCTCAGGAGTTCATATGGTAGGTTTGACCTGAAAGATGGCAGTGCTGAGTGGAGGCAGCTCGAACAGAACGTGAGCTATGGTGACCTTCCGTACAGCTGCACTGGCCTGATTGGGCAAACTCCAATGTACTTGTGACCTTCTTCCGGATGCCATCTCATATCAACAAAAGAAGGGAATCCACTGAAGAATCTATGGGATTTCATGGATAGCATCCGGACAGTTGGGACACATGTGACTGCAGGGACACTGCACAGCTGTGCCTGTCCGTGGCCATATAGGCCTAAGCCAAGATCGCTGCGTCTCCAGGCAAAACCGGCAGTCTTGTGTCTCGCAGTGCGTTGCTGCCTGGTTTCACATGTTAGTATGGTCCAGAAGCACTCACCATGCAGGTTTTCCTGCAGCATTTCAGCTCCAATTGGATTCCACTTGTGCATGGTAGTACGATTTAAGTACGACGATTTAAGACGGTAGACTGCAGGTCTCATTTTTCCTCTTAAACTGGTTGCGACTTGGTGTCTCAGAGGTTTCGGGAATCTCTGCAAGGAAACCATTTTGTTGTGTGACGGGGGAGTTCATTGCATGTTCAAGTGCGCAAAATGAAAGGAAGACATTTCTACCCCACATCCTTGACATAACCGAAAGTGAGGAATCTCAGACCTTGACAGAAAGGCATTCCACCAATTTCCGCAGCGCCTCCAGGTGATTTGGATCTCAGATTCCAGGCCATGGAAGAACGATTCCACCATCGGCGTGGCCTTGGATTGTGATGCAGCTACAGCCCAATTGGTAACTGGGCACAGGGCTGTGTGATGTGTGAACATTGCGACCATTGCGACCATTGCGACCATTCTCGTGGAAGTATCCAAACTTGCGAAAAGTAAAGGCCCACTTTGTTTCTGGCAGACTGTGGATTTGTGTCTTAAGCAGCCTTGGCAGAAGCAATCGAAAAGTAACCGAATCGATGCAAATAAACCCGAGTTTTCAGCTCTAAACTGGAAACCAAGATTTTGAGAATGATGCCGGACTCATGGTGAGGCTGTTTGAAAGGTAAACATGACCCGTGTGTACTGTGAATCGTACTCTTCGTCAGCCAGTGTGCTTTGTGATCGAACTTGGCGCTTTAAAGAAACATCACGTTCAAAGTAGAGTAGTTCAAGACTCTCGATGCGTAGGCCTCGAGTCCTGGACTAAGGTGATGAACCAAGTTTGGGGTGAACCAACGGCTATTCCTCGTGTGGATCCATCCTCTGGAAAGACGCTGATGCCAGTTCTATGTGGGGAGGGAGCTTGCACAATTTGTTTCAAGAAGACGCAGCAAGCCTCTGACCACAAGAGCCTGCCCTTCCAGCAAATTTCAGATGCTCGGCCAAATGCTTCAGATGCCGTTCTTGATGTTGCTGTCAAGTTTTTTTTAGTCAAAGGATCTCCTTGTCCTTGCCAGCAGTAGAGTCGCTGGCCTGGTTTGCATAACAAAACATCTCTACTGTAAGTTTCAAGATGATCTGAGATGAATCATCCGATGTGACAATGGAAAAAGTGATGCTCACAATCGCTCTGCAAGCACAAGTGCTGCACATGTGACGCACACTGCCTAGCCATTCTCCTACAATGTCAAACACAAAGACAGTCAAGTGGCTCCGTCGATTCACATACATAGTGTTGGAACCTTTGGTCGCTGACCATAATAGCGTTGGGGCCCGTAGCTTTTCTGTTTTGGTTTTCGCCCATGCTGCTGGATCTCAAGGACCTACAAAAATAGGCAAAGAAAACATGATAACACATTACATGATAAAACATGAAAAAAATCTCAGGAAACCCGGTTTGGCCTTTATCCATCGTTGTTTTCTCCCATTTTCTTCAGCCTCCCAGTTTGTTCCCAGTTTGACCTGGTTGACATTGGTTGACCCTCGCCTGAGGAGGTCATGGCGCCAGCTCTTGGTGCCAGCCGCTTGGTGCATGCTTTGCTGCAGGCTGGTGCAAAGCCATCCTCATCCAACAGGAATGGCGAAAATGGCGAAGTGATTCTGCCCTTGCATCTAGCAACTAAGTCAGATGATGCGCAATCCGTTCGATTGCTGAGTAGGAGTGGAGCCGACCTGAATGTGACTGGGTTTCAGTGGGTTTATTGGGTTTCAACGGTTTCAGCAGTGTGCTTGTATATTGTGATGTCTTGCGTTTCAACTCAATTTGCCACTTCATTTGCAATTCAATATATTATTGCGTTCAAGAGGATGAACAATGTAAATCCCCTTTGCGGCCTTGCTTGGTCCAAGGTGACTGATCCCACATCGGGCCGCACTTGCGTCCACATTGCAACTTCTAAGGGCTGCTTGGGC
>Ga0126342_10008515_pt1:7500-18397 | contig 18397 bp, 23 predicted proteins | sample Cyp1metagenome_FD_92528 | JGI IMG/M metagenome (GOLD analysis project Ga0126342, IMG submission 92528) | Coral microbial communities from Lord Howe Island, Old Settlement Bay, Australia - Cyphastrea 1 metagenome | ecosystem: Host-associated > Invertebrates > Cnidaria > Coral ...
TTTTCATCTGTCCATATTGTCGGAAGTTTGACTTCTAAACTGACTTATAAACTTCCTTCGAATATATGTGTACGTATATAATGGCATAAATCACATATCACATAAGATGATGGCCAAAATGTGCTCAAAGATGATTTGTGAAGAAACGGAGAGAGGATTTAGGAATGGATGCATAAGCTGAAGAACAGCGTCGGAGGTCATCTTGGTGCAGCTTTGTATGGGCAACGGAGGGGTCCCAGATTGGCCTTGCACACAGCGGTGGAACATGGATCTGACAGCATGGTTGGGCAGCTCGTGCAGTTTGGAGCCAACGTGGGAGTGTCCATTGAGACACGCCATGTCTCGAGCAAGAAGATGTGGCTTCCGCTTCCACCAGCAGATGTGGATGCCACTGGCAAGGTCAATGATGAGTTCAAGAAGAATGGAAGGAAGGTCACCAGGTGAAAAATTGAGTGAGATGAGTTGTGAACCAGCTTGTTTTTCCTTGAAAATAGATCTGATTGTGGGAGCTTCGAATCGTATCAGATTTGCAAATTGAAGTTCAATATTGCTCAATATTATTCGATTGTCATCAATCTTCCTGTCACCCAAAGAATCCCATTGTGTAGAAAGATATCCGGTTGGATCATGTTGGATCCACAAGGGGCTGGCGCTGATCATCGCTGATCACAGGTTGGCATTGCAGCGCCACTGGCCTTGGAACTGCTTCGCGCCCTGAAGATCAAGGAGGAAGACCTTGAAGTAACGCTGACAGCTGTGACAGCCTTTTGGACGGAAACAAAATTTGGAATCCACACGCTGGTTTCGATTTGGGGTTCAATTTTTCTAAGAATTCTACACTGTGCTTGTTTGACTGTATTTGTTTGTGTTTGTTTTGAGATGCATTTTGAAGTCATGGATTGTTAATGATTGTTTCATGTCCACCACCTTGGCAGAAGGTACTGCTGATAATGATGGACCACCTTTTGATTTAAGAAAACACACCATAGTAACCGCGTTGAGCCCATTCGCTGTTATCAGACCAAGGCCAGGGCCAAGAAGGTTGCAGGTTTGGATGCTGATTCTGGTGCAGCCTCAGCTGGCATTGTCCCAATGTTTTGTGGTACCGTGGAATCTCTGCCAGCTGAAGTGGACCAAAGCCTCTTCTCAATCGGCGGCGGTGACTTTACCGCTTTGCTCCAGCAGTCTGACAAGAAGCTGCAGATGTTGGTCTCGCGGCAAAAGCTGATGTACTACCAAGATGTAGAATCCATCAAGATTACCTACGCACAACCGCTCCAAAAGGCAGCAGCCAGAAATGCAACGGCGATGGTCAAGGTTTTGCTCAATGCATCTGCTGATACCACAGTTGTGGACACCTTGGATGGACGTCAAGCGATTCATCATGCAGTAAATCATTTAAATGAGCGGATGGTGAGGCTCTTGCTGAACAAGACTACACCTCTGGACACACCAGACGCGACAACCAACAAAGCCACTGCCATTTTCTATGCCGTGAAAGCTGCGACTGAAAACAAACCATATGGTGTTGCTCAGTTTGTTCAAGGTCACAAGTTTTGTGTTGGATTGTCAATTCCAAAGGGCAAACAAACTAGTGCAGCTAGTGGAAACTTACCAAGTCAACAGTCATGTCCTAAATTCATCGAAATTAGACCTTTGATAAAGTCGATTGAATTCAATCACATTTAATTAATTGCATGTATCAAACTTAATTACATTTATCATCATTTATCACATTTAATTTTCATATCAAATCACAACATCCAACTCCAACCATCATATTTGATTATCATATTCAGCTTCATGTTTCATCGCTGTCCCAAGGCTGGCATCCTGAAGGATCTTCTCGAAGCCAAAGCAACGATTGACAAAGCGTGTTGCCAAGGAGGACATACAGTTTTGAACCTTGGCCTTCGATGTTCAGTCTCGGATGTGGCAGATGGGAGACTAACAATTCTGACTCTGTAACCTGATTTTTTTAAAATCATCTTTCCACTCCTGGCTGAACACTCTTCAGAGTGTGTCTGTGTATGTGTCTCTCTGTCTGCATATTCTATGAACAATTTGCGCATTTCGCACCATTTCGGCAAGATCCGAGATCCAACTGAGGCACGTTGCAGCAGGATGCCGTCACCTTCAGGTGCTTCAGCAACTGCTGGATCTTCGTGCCTCACCGACTTCAGTGGACCCAGCCAAGCGGACACCTTTGCACTGGGCTGTGAATTCGGCTTCTGCGAGCGAGCCTTCCTTCGATGCTGAAAGGTTGTTGCTGAATGCAAGGGCAGAGACTTAGCTGAAACTTCTGGGGAGAACCGATGATACTACTCATATGGATTCATATGGCACTTTTGTATTAAGAATTATTAAGATATGACAAGATATGTGTGGATATGTGTGGATTCTATTCCTATATTCTGGATTTCGTTTTTGGGTCACCCCTTTGCGCGTCTATCTTTCCGACATCAAGCCGATCCACTTCATTGACACCCTTTTCTCAAGGGTACTGCGCAAAACAAATATTTATTTGCTAGTCATAGTTTCATTTTTCATTTTTCCAGATTATATATGTATATATATGACTCTTCAGTAAAGTTCAATGAGGATGTGAATGCACTGGATGTTCAGCATAGAATGCCGCTGCACTATGCCTTTGTCAAGAAAGAGAAGCAGCTTGACACCTCTGCCGCAGATCCCGTGGAGACAGTGACAAGTCTTTGTGCCGTTGAAGGAGTTCAGGTGCGCCAGCTGTAAACCAGGTCGCACAGCCATGGCGTTCTTTGTTTTTTGACAAAGCAGGAACTTATTCGACCAACACAGCATCATAGTCAAGTCAGTAGCTTTGTGGCAAGCCAAATATGTCCAAATATGTATTATCAACCATGTGTGTTTCAGTAGAAATTCGTCAGAGCAGGAGGCAGGCAGTTTCAACGTGTTTGTCCAAATATCATCTTGCACACCGATTTATTGTTCAACATTGTTCAGGTGGATGTCCCTGATGAGTTTGGAGCAACTCCGCTTCTGTGTGCAGCTCGAAGGGGTGCAACCATCTCCTCATTGTACCTATCGAAGCGTGGTGCAAATCTAAAGACCCGAGACAACGCAGGGAATGATGCCCTGGGCATTGCTTTGGCTGGTGGGCACGACCAGTACGCCAAGATTGTGCTTTATCAAAGCTTTCTGCATGTGCATGACCTACATATATTATAACTTATATGAGATCATATTGATTCATATTGTAACATATTAGAACATATTTGAATTGATGCTTTCTGTTTTTGGTTGGCAAACTGAGAGGAGAGATTGGACTTCCAGTGTTTTGCTGTTCCTGACCACCAGCAGCCTTCGCAAGGTATGCAATTACCTTGTTGAGCCAGGGCGCTGGGGACGTGGAAGCCCCAATGCGCTAGGGCCCAAGTCTCCAGCGGCCAGCTTTCACACAATGATTTGCACATATCTGCATTGTCTTCTCTTGTCTCTTCAGACACATCGTGCCACTCGATGATTGGATAGCAATGATGCAAGATAATCTTAAGACATATTAAGACATATTAAGACGTTACAACTTAAAGCGATGACCAAGGAGAGAATGCAGATTTCCACAGAATCGGAGCGCCATCCCACTGAGGTCATCTCCGACGTGTGGCGGACGAGGGAGCAGCAGGTGATCGCAAGCGGCAACGAGTGACCCCTGGTCCGCCGCTATCCCTATTCCGTGAATCTACGTCCAGATCCTTGGCAAAATATGGCAAAATCACATCCAGATTCTGTTCATGATCCGGTGCTTCTTCTTTCACGCCCCTGCAGCGTTATCAATCCATCCTAGCAGTTTACATTGCGGCCGCGATCAGTGACTGCACGCACCGAGTGCACCGAGTGCACCGAGCGCACCGAGTGCACCGAGTACACATGCAGCGCGCCGAGTGCACCGAGTACACATGCAGCGCACCGAGTGCACCGGGTGCACCGGGTGCACCGAGTGCACCGAGTACACCAAGTACGCATGCAGCATATCTGCATCCATTTGCCAATCTAATCTGATTCTAACCCAATCTAAATCTAATCTTACCAATCTAAATCGAATCTGATCTAATCAAATCCAATCCAATTTAATCTAACCGATCGATCTATCCATCTATCTGTCTGTCTAACTATCTGTCCATCTATTTATCTATCTATCTATCTATCTATCTGTCAATCAATCAATCAATCTATCTACCTATCTATCTATCTATCTATCTGTCTATCTATCTATCTGTCTATCCAGCCATCTATCTATCCATCCATCCATCTATCCATCCATCCATCTATCTCTCTGTCTGTCTGTCTGTCTGCCTGCCTGTCTGTCTGTCTTTCTAATCTATCTGTCTGTCTGTCTGTCTGTCTGTCTGTCTGTCTATTTGTCTATCTGTCTATCTGTCTATCTTACTATCTATGATTAATTTTTTATCTTCCTATCCATCTATCCATCCATCCATCCATTCATGTCTCTATCTATCTATTAATTTCCTTTTTTTCCTATCTTTCCTATTTATCCTATCCATCAATCTAACCTTATTTTTGCCTGTCTTATCTGATCTAACCTCAATCTAATCTTATCAAATCCGTCGAGTCTTACAAATGTTTCGTCTCTTTCAAATCCTGTATCTATGTATCAATTCCTTTATCTACCTACCTACCTATCTATCTTTGTATGCATACATGCATGCATGCATGTACTGTATCTATCGTTGTTCCTAGTTGTGTGTCTTTCTATCTGTTCTCTATCTAATGCCTTTTCTTTTCTTCTTCAGTCTGTTTTTTCCTACCTATCAGTATGTCTATGTTGGGTAGTTGTCCACTTTGAACTAGCTTTGAACAAGTGACCTGAGGAATCCGTTTTTATCCCAATAAAGGGTCTCCAGGTCACTTGTTGCAACACGAAAATAATTCAACAGATCTTAACAAAAGACGGTTGATTAATCTGAAACCAAGTGGACTCTTGCAATTCTACTTATCTTTCTCTTGCTCTATCTTTCTTACTACCTACCGATACATGTCTATCAATCTTGCGTTCTTTCTATCGGCCCATCTATCTACTATCTACCTGCACTATTCTACCGTTCTTATTATCCCTCTATAAGTCGATCTATCTCTATTGTCTTTGTATTCTTTCCATTTGTCTGTCATCCTATCTATCTAATCTATCTATATAATCTATCTAATCTAAATAAAGTATCTAATCTATCTAATCTAATCTAACCTAACCTAATCTAATCTAACCTAATCTAATCTAATCTAAACCTATCTATCTATCTATCGATCGATCGATCGATCTATCTATCTATCTATCTGTCTATCTATCTATCTATCTATCTCTCTATCTCTCTATCTATCTATCTATCTATTTATCTATCTATCTATCTATCTATCTATCACTCCATCCATCCATCCATCCATCTAATCTATCTAATCTTTCTTTCTTTCTATCCATCCATCCATTCATCCATCCATCCATCTGTCTGTTTGTCTGTCTGTCTGTCTATCTATCTACCTATCTACCTATCTACCTATTTACCTATCTACCTATCTACCTATCTATCTATCTTTCTTATCCTATCTAATCTAACCTAATCTAATCTTATCTAATCCTATCTAATCTTATCTAATCTTATCTATCTATCTATCCATCCACCTACCTATCTATCTATCTATCTATCTACCTATCTATCTATCTATCTATTTGCCTACCTATCTGTCAATCTAGACCATTCTTTCGTATATATCTATCTACCTTTTCCGTTTTAATCTATCTTTTTGATCTTTTCTTTGTTCAAAGATCTATCTTATCTACAAGAGGTTTTCTCTTATTTTTTTTTCTATGTGATCTATCTTATCAGTTTTTCTATCTTATCTATCTTGTCCATATGATCTATCTTATCTTGTTTTGTTCTTGCTTTTCTTTCTTCTTCCCTATATGATATGTCTTATCCAACTTTTCTATCGCATCTATCTTTTCTATCTATCTATATCTATCTTATCTCTTTCGTTTTTTTACTCTATCTTGTCTATCTTATCTATCTCGTCTACCTGGTCTATCTTTTCTGTCTTTTCTATCCTATCTTTTCTCTTTGTATATGATCTATCGTATCTTCCTTGTCTATAGTGTCTATCTTGTCTATCATTTTTGTTGCTCTATCTTTTTTGTATTATCACCTTTCTTTTCTATATGATCTATCTTATCTATCTTGTCTTTTATATCTTGCTTATCATATCTATCTCGTCTATCTCATGTATTTGATCGGTCTGTTCTATCTTGTCTTTCTTGTCTAAACTCGACTATTTTATCTATCTAATCTGAATCTAAATCTTCTGAATCCTCATCTGAATTTGAACCACCATCTAATTTTGAATCTTAATCTAATTGAAAATTCAATCTGAAACTAAATTTAAAACAATTCAAATACGTAGTATCCAAATCTAAATGTTTTTCTTAGCCCAAATCTAAATCCAGGATTCTAATTCAATCTAACCTAATGTAGTCTAAATCCAATTTAATGTAATCCTAATCCAATCTGATCTAATCTATTGTAATCCAATCTAATCTGGTCTAGTCTAACTCAATTGAATCTTTCTAATCTATTTGTCCTATCTAATCTATCTATTTGTTCTAGTCTATCTAGTCTATCCTATCTATCTCATGATCATGTATCTAATCTATATGTTTTTTCCTTTCTGTCCTTTCTATCCTACCTATCTACCAATCCATCCATCTATCCATTTGTCTATCTTATCGATCTATCTATCTATCTACCTATCTATCCATCTATCTATCCCGTTATCTGTGCCCCTTTCCATTGTTTTACTTTTGCAGCTTCCTATCTTTATACGCTTTCATGTTTCTTTCTGCCTATCTGTTTATCTACCATTTTTCCCCCACCTGTCAGGTGAGGGTTGCTAGATTTTATGTCAGCTCCTTCCTCCTCGTTCCAGTTCCTTCCTCCTCCGCCGGGCCTCAACTGCAAGCTCGAGATCACATTGGTTGCTGCCGAACCCGAACAGAAAGCAGACTGGTCCCCGCCGGGCCCGAACAGCACGCCGGACCCGAACAGCAAGCCCCGGATCCCATTGGTCCCTGCCGGACCTGCACAGCAAGCGCCAGATCAGAGTGGCCCCCGCCGGACCCGAACAGCCCCAGATAGAATGTCAGAATACATGTCAGATAGAATGTCAGAATATGTGCGAGATAGAAAGTCGGAATATATGTCACATAGAATGCCCAACAGAATGTCAGAATAGCTGTCAGATAGAATGTTAGATAAAATGTCAGAATATATGTCCAAATGTATGCCTTGAAATGCCATGGTGGGGATCACTCGAAGCAAGCTAATTTAAATCTATCTAGCTATTGTTCTTCCGTTTTTCTACCTCTCAAGTTGTTTAGTCTTTCTGTATTTCTATCTTTCTACCTGTCTGCCTTTTTTGACTTTTTATCTTCCATGTCTATCCACAAATCACGTTCTTTTCCATCGCTTAAACATTGTCAAAAGAAACTTGGACAATCTTGGACAAAATATTATGCACTTGTTTGCTACTTCCGAGTTTTTTTAGAATCTTAATTGCGCTGTCAGAGAACAGCCTCAAGAATCAGAATATATTTTTTGTCAACCTAACATGATCTTAGGGGCAGCCTTGATGCTATGCTGTAGAATGTTCACCTGCACTTGCACAGGGGGGCCTCTACATTGTAGAATGTTCGCTTCCGTCGCTTCCGCCATGTAAATATACAGAATGTTGACTTGCATGTTCTTGATGCTACGCTGCAGGCTGTGCACGTAGCACGCATGCTTGATGCTACTCTTCACCTACACCTTCCTCCACACAGAGTTGATGCTGTTCAAATTTCCTTTGCATTAGAACTTCTGCTCCACTCTACATTGCAAAATCTTGGCTTGCACCTGCACTTACATCTTCTCGCACATTCAGCCAATTGAGCGCATGCATGCGCACCCGGGGAACCCGGCGCACCTGCCGCACCTGCCGCACCCGGTACACCCACAGCGCACCCGGCGCACCCAGCACACCCGTCGTACCTGGCGCACCCTGCGCACCAGCGCACCCGGCGCACCCAGCGCACCCAGCGCACCCAGCGCACCCATCGCACCTGGCGCGCCCGGCCCACCCAGCGCACCCGGCTCACCCGGCGCACGCGGCGCACCCGGCGCACTCGGGGCACCCAGCGCACCAGCGCACCCAGCACACCTTGCGCACCCGGCGCACCCAGCGCAGTCAGCAATCTGCAGTCACGGATTACCGTTGCACTGGCATTTTACGCAATATCTTGTCGCGGTTGTTGCTTGAAGGACATTGGCTTGGCCTGTCGTACTTGCTGCTGGATCATGGCTACCCCTTCCATGGTGCAATTCAAGATGCTCTTGAGCTCGGGGAGTTTCGTCTGGTCTTGACTTTGCTCTCAAAGATCAATCCTTCTGAGAATCACGTTCTGCAGCGCTTGGATACCAAGCAGCGGAACTTGCCACTTGCCTTTGTGAGGACCTGTAAAGTATGAGTCAGCTGATATTAGCAAATCCGACCATACAAGCATTTTCACGAGCTGCTATGTCAATCACTTCAACCAGTACAACTCAGCATGAACATACTGTATATGCGTATAGAATCCTTTATAGACACATTCACACGCTTTATGTTTGCTGCAGAGTCTGCAGAGCACCATTTTTCTCCATTCTTCCCCTCCACCCACCGCGACAACTTCACGCCATGAACTGCTGAGGCTGCACGCCTTGGCTGGCTTTGGGAAGACCTTGGCTCCAGAGGCGACTGCCATCGCAGATGAACTGTTCAGACGTGGCCTGCAGCCATTGGCGCTTGACCTTTGGCAGCGGCTTGAAGGTGTGTAGATGCAAGCTCTACAATACTTCACATATATATATACACTAATCATTTAATAATTTATGATTAGTATATTATCTTTATTTTATGGTTATATATGTATTATGGCAATGTATTATATATATGTGTGTGTTATGTACTACTAAATTATATATGATATTTATTATCATAATATTTATATATATATATATCATATTTACTAATCAATAGATATTTGTATATGTTATTATGGTATATATATATATATTGTGGTTATGTATAATATGATTATATATATATGTATGTATGTATGTGTAATTTAGTTTTTGAAATAAACATCGTAGACGCCGCAGAATAAACTATCACCAACTTTCTTTGTGATGTGTTGCTTGTTCTCAGCTTTATCTCCGGTAAAGGCATCGTGCTCTCTGAATCAATATCTTCGTTGTGCTACTCACTGAATTTCCCTGTGAAGAGGGAAGAGATACACCTGTTTAATATACATGTTCTCAAAGCTTGACCCTCGATGTGTAATTAGTCTGGTCCCATTTTAGAAACAGAACATATATATAATTATAAAAGTGAATGATGCATTTCATTGCATTTCATAATGATGTGTATCTTTTCAGGATTTTGCGTTCATCTCAGATTCTTTCGTTCAAACGGCAAACTGAGGATGCCAACCAGCGGATGCCAACCAGCGGCTTCCTCTCCATGATGCCGCTATGAATGCTCACCGCGAGTTGTCTCGCTGGCTGATTCGCCAGGATCCTTCCAAAGGCAGCTGTGCAGCAAAGGATGCTGAGGGTCAACTTCCGGTCCATGCAGTGTGTACGCGTCAGTGGCTGCAGCAACATTCAGAGGCGGATCATTTAGCGTTCCTCGACATGATTTTGCCGCTCTACCCGTCAGCTGCACAGATGTCCTTTGACTATGCGGCTGGCGCAAAAGTGGAGCTTGAGCAATGCAAAGCCGCAGACCGTGCTCCACCTGATTTAAGGTTCAATTTTGCTTTACATTTGTTCTATGATGTGAATGGATCCAACGTTTCAAACTCCGGGTCGCATCTAGAGAGTTTCAAAAGGGGCGAACTCGGACGAGCTTGGACGAGCTAGAAAGTATCGTTTGAGAAGAGGGGTGCATTTCGTTACGATGCCAATATTGCGAGAATCTCAGGTGATGTGCGAGAGCTGGGGCCTGATCCAAAGTTGAATGTGCCGTTGGTCAACGTCGCCCGCACGGCATTCAAGAAGTCAGTGGCGAGACTTCTTGAGGCTCGAAGCGATCCCAATATGAAAGCTCCCATTTGCTTTAGATCTTCAATTTGTTTAGGATGCTTCAGCACACCATGGCTCACCATAGCACACCATGATCATCTGAGCAGTGCTAAGTTTGCCTTTTGCATGCTTTTACAGTTAAGTGATTGGAGCCTACTTGCAGTGGCAAAGAATGCAATTAGATATATACGTATTTTATCGTATATTTGCGGTGTTTGTCGATTCCCACTACAATGCCCCAATGCAATCTAGTTTAGAGACAGCTCTTGAAACCACTTGCACAAAGGAAAGATGGCAGAAATGCCACGAGCTTGTGCAACGCTTTGCAAAGCTCATGCGCTACAACCCTGGAAGTGGTGAAGCTCCTGCTTTTCCATGCTGCAGATGCCAACGGAAGGGATGGGGGCGGTAAGACACCACTTCATTATGCAGTGGTTTCCAAGTACCATCCAACCGAGCTCATCATGGAGTTGGCTCGTGCGGGTGCACGCTTCACTGAAGCCCCTTCGGCAACATGGCTTGATAAGACCGAGTTTTGAAATTTCATCATTCCTATACATACTATTACTATCTACCAGTAGTACCGCACAAGGCGGTGGCGGAAGTTTCAAAAATAGGAAACCTATAGGAAGGGTTGGTTGTTGTGAATCAGGGATGGCAGAGCGAAGCCACTGATGGACCAAAAGGTGCTTGAGGTCTCCTCTCTTTCTCTCTCTTTCTCTGACTATCTACCTACCTACCTACCTACCTATCTA
>Ga0126342_10008516_pt1 | contig 18397 bp, 14 predicted proteins | sample Cyp1metagenome_FD_92528 | JGI IMG/M metagenome (GOLD analysis project Ga0126342, IMG submission 92528) | Coral microbial communities from Lord Howe Island, Old Settlement Bay, Australia - Cyphastrea 1 metagenome | ecosystem: Host-associated > Invertebrates > Cnidaria > Coral ...
AGTGCACGCCGTTGTGGCGCGAAGCACATTTCCAAGTCAAAATGTACAAAACACCACATGTTCGCGCCACTTTTGGAGGTTCGGATGTTGAAAAAGTGCACGTCGTTGTGGCGCGAAGCACATGTCCAAGTCAAAATGTACAAAACACACCATTCTCGGACCACTTTTGGAAGTTGAGATGTCGAAAGAGTGCACGCCGTTGTGGCGTGAAGCACATTTCCAAGTCAAAATGTACAAAGCACCACATGTTCGCGCCACTTTTGGAGGTTCGGATGTTGAAAAGTGCACGCCGTTGTGGCGCGAAGCACATTTCCAAGTCAAAATGCACAAAACACCACATGTTCGCGCCACTTTTGGAGGTTCGGATGTCGCTTCGCTTCAAGACACTACTCTACAGGACGTTACACTACAGTACACTCCAGTACACTACATTACACTACATTACAGTCCAGTACACTCCACTACATTAAATTACACTACACTACACTACTCCCACTACACTTCACTACATTACACCACACTACACTCCACAACACTACAACTACACCTACACAACTACAGTCCACTACACTCCACTACACACCACGACACAACATTACACTACACTACATCCCACGACACTACACTACAACTACCCAACTATATTCCATTACACTCCACGGCACTTAATTACACTACACTACAGTACATGACACTACACTACATTACACTACACTACTGCACTACACTACCTTCCACTACACTTCACTACATTACACTACACTATACTCAACTACACTACAACTACAACTACAACTACAACTACACTCCACTACACTACACTACACTACATTAGACTGGATGACACTGCACCATAGATAGACAGGTAGACAGACAGACAGACAAACAGATAGATAGATACATGGAGAGATAGATAGATACATAGAGAGATAGATAGCTAGCTAGCTAGATAGATAGATAGATAGATAGAGAGATAGATAGATCGATAGATAGCTAGATAGATCGATACATAGATAGACAGATAGGTAGATAGGTAGATAGGTAGATAGGTAATGAGATGAAAGAGAGAGATAGATAGATAGATCGATAGATCGATAGATCGATAGATCGATAGATAGATAGATACATAGAAGATAGATAGGTAGGTAGATAGATAGTCAGAGAAAGAGAGAGAAAGAGAGGAGACCTCAAGCACCTTTCGGTCCATCAGTGGCTTCGCTCTGCCATCCCTGATTCACAACAACCAACCTCTCCTATAGGTTTCCTATTTTCGAAACTTCCGCCACCGCCTTGTGCGGTACTACTGGTAAGTAACAGTCAGGGATTGCCCACGACTGCAATGCACATGTCGATCGCACAGGAAAAAATAAAAGTAAAAGTAGTAGCAGTAGTAGCAGTAGCAGTAGCACTATAGCACTATAGCATTAGCACTATAGCAGTATCAGCAGCAGCAGCAGCAGTAGCAGTAGCAGTAGGAGCAGGAGGAGTAGTAGTAGTAGTAGTAGGAGACATTTGTGCATTCTTCTCGTAGAGGACGCAAACAAGTTGTTTGGGTTTATGGTCCTTCGTAGTGTTGCATGCACTTTTCGGTTCATCCAAAGTTGTGTCAGTTCGATTCTCCGGGGTGGGTAGGGTCCTTTCAATGCTGATTTTTTGAAGAATAACTGTTTTGCCAGTTTTGATTTGACCCTTAACTCTTGTATTTCTTTTGCTTGGATTTTGACGCTTCCCTACCATTCCAAGAAATATTCATTACACAGATCTTAAACTGTGAATACATGAATCTGAGAAGTGCGAGCAAAAAAACCAGAACACCAAACAAAATGGACTCAAAGCAACGAATTTTGCCCGATTTGGCGCTTTGTTTCGCACGGCTCCGCCATACTTGTAGGATGTTACATTCCATGAAGTGTCAAGCATCATCTTGGAATTTCACCGCCCGTTTTTGCAACATAGATCGATGCGGTTCTGCACATTTACACCAATGGTCGGTCTTGAAACGAGGGGATTCGTTTTTTGATCACATTGAATACCATCTCTATGTTGGATTTGTTCGGGAAAGTTTGGGTTCTCTTATGTTTTTTTTTTCGATCGGAAAATCATAGGCCAGCGACATGACATGGTCAGATCATGGATCACACCAGGTGCTCAACAATCACAATCCAGCCATCGAGGCACCGGGATAACCGGGACAACCGGGGGATCCGAGGCCTTCATTCCATATATTCCATTTGGCCGACAGCGAATGGGAAATAAATGTCTAGATTCGTCTAGATAACAGATAAACAAAGGGAAATTAGATTCAGACGAGTCAAGCCAGGCAAGCAAAGCGGGATGTAAATGGTGCCATTTGGATCTATTTGGTAACTGCTTCAAGCATGTGTTTGATTCGTATGTAGTCCTTTTTTAAGCTAGATTCAAACTACTGCAAAAGCGATTTAAGATGAGACAAGAGATTCCAAACGTTGGAATGCCAAACAAGTGCAATACGAAGACAATGTGCGGAAAAAGACAAGGCACATCATGAAGCGTGGTTGCTGCTGTCAATATGCCCTTTGCTTCCGCAACTTAGTAGAACGCCTTCTTTGTTTTACTATGTCATAATGGGTAATTAGTGTTTTTGTTGTTTGGGTGTGTATTCATTCTTGATTTGTTTATTCTTTCTTGTATGTCAAGCGCCAACCAATACTTCAGCCCTCTTTCCCCCTGTGCTGTGTTTTCTTCTACCCATTTCATCCTTTTTTGTGCTGGTCCATGTTGTTTGGCGTCTTTCATGATGTGTCGGCCCAATGCTGATGTAAGGCCAATCTCTTCATGAACCATATTATAGCCCGCAAAGTAATAGTCCATTTGGCTCTGAAAGTGTTCATGTTCTGTTTTTCTCTTTGATGTTGATCTTTCATGCCCTGTTCTTCTGTATAACAACAACCTTTCACATTCTCGCATATTCTAGCACCTTTCACTTTTGAAAGTCGTCTGCACACCGCTTCCAAGACAAACTTTGGCATGCCGCAGCAGTGCGTTGCTGAGCAATCAGCCACCCAGCCATCCAGTCACCCAGCTCCGAAGGATGTTGAACGAGCTTCGCAGACGTCGCAGACTTCGCAGTCTGGAACTGCACGGCGCTCAGTCGCCATGCGTGCCGAATGTCTCAACTGTTTCCGGAATGGTTCTTTGGAGAGCTATTTTAAGTCTTCCATGATGTTGCAGTGTGTGAGGTCGAAAATGTGTACAAGATATGCCATTCAGCTGTTCAATTCAAGCAGAAGCAGTGTAACTACACGCATTTAGTTCTTTTTTGGAACAAGTCTTCTTTTGAAAGTCTAAAGTTTCAAGAAAGAGTTCTGTATGTTTAACATTGCAGGTGCCCACTTCGAAGTGCGGAGTTTCATGGTTTAGATGCGGCTGCAGCGGAAGATTTGGGAGACAGGCACGGGCCACACCGCTGGAAGCGCGAACTGAAATTATAAAGAATATCGAAGCACTTTGCCGCGGAAAAATTGAAAGAGGAAGACGAAGAATCTGTGCATTTGAATCATTTCAATGTCTCAGTTCGTTTTTGCCCATGTGATGTGGCAGACAGAGTGGCACAGGTATCTCGAACCCGGGATGGTAACTATTCAAGGTGCCAAGGGGTGATTCCACAAGATTTCACTGAGGTTTCAAAGTGACTTCTGCTGACAGATTCTGTCAGTTTTGGGCTTTCAGGGTGTGTTGCGTGTCATGCTGTTTGTGTTGCGTCAACAAGCAATCATTGTCGAATATTGTCGACCTGTGCCGCAGGGAGTGGCCGTTGACCATTGCGTTTTGCTGTGGATCCATTACCATCCTTTCAAGGCAGAGCAGCGGGCCTGAGCTGCGATGTTACGACATGTTACGACATGTTACGACATGTTGCGACATGTTGCGACATGTTGCGAAATTCTTCCAAGATTTCTCCATTCACCAAGACAACAAAATGATTTGAGCGTGATCCAATCGGTCCAATCAGTTGATGGCAACAACCAGGAGGCATTTGAGCCATTTGCTTTACTTTGTGACCTCAACTCAGACACTGCGCATTGTGCAGATTTGTGCAGCATGAATTGTGCGAATCAGCTTGGGTCATGCTGAGTCTGGCCGAGGATCGATGTGATTTTAATCATCTACGAGATTCTCACCCACAGCCAGGCCACTTCAGCGATGACACGGCTACAAAAAGCCATGAAAAATGCCTAGGATTTCATTCAGCACTTGAACTCTGTCTAACGTCACCCCTGAAGTATGTTCGATTTCTGTACATAAAAAAGAAGTGTACTGATCGCAGAGCAACAATGAGTGCTCCCGAGGTCTATGCGATGGCCTGTGTTGCAGCAAATGCAGTTTGCGTTATCAGCACGTCTTCGTCTCAGAGATCGTCGTTGCCCATGAGTTGAAGAGTTGCCACACACTGGAACCGATTCTACTGTAGTCGTGTTCCCATTGTATTGTTCCATTCATTCCAGTCCTTTGGCATTTCCACTTTTTGTCCATTAAATTATATGTCCATTCCTTTGTTTTAACGTCAGTTCTTTTTCGCTCTCAAGAACCTCTTCCACACGTCCATCGCCAGCACCTGGTGTCAGATTAGGCTGACATCCATACTTGTTTAGTGTTATCTTTGCAAAGACTATTTCAATCTATTCCATGTTTGATCCTTGCCTGGAGCCTTTTTGATGTGTGTCCATGTACATCCTGCGGTCAACGGTCAACCAGCATGCAACTGTTCCAAATCTCGCCTTGCACCATGCGAACGCCTTTCATGGTTCGTATACCTTTTGTATATTGTGTTTTCTGAACCTGTCGTTCAGGTTGGCTTGCTTTGAACAAATTGATGAAATCGCACAGTTTGGGACTCAAGTTTGAGACTTTGAGGATTACTTCATTAATATCCGACTTGCTTCAATCACCGTACAAACTGTAGTCTCTTTTCAGGTTGCAGAGGAGGATTCACAAGTATCAGCAGAGGCAGCTTCTGAGCAGAAACTGTTCAACGGAGGAAAATGGAATGCTTTCAATCAAACATGCTGAAACAGTGTGTGGGTGTTGGTGTAAACGTGTGCTGTAAACGGTTCTGAAACACGGTTGTGAAACTTGTTCTTACCTGGTTTTTAGCACGGCAGGAAAGATCAAGTCCAGGAAAGACATCGAGAAGCCAAGGAGAACTGGGCCAAGGCATCGGCGCCAGAATCGAGACCGTAGAGCTTTGATGCTCTCCTTCCGATTCAGCCATACCAAAGCAGTTTGCTCTAGTTTTTCTTCAAACCAACTAGCGGCATCCACCACACTTCCAAAGTGTCCAAAACTCTTTTGACGCATTTTCTTTTCCACGGTGATTTCATGCAGTCCTAACTGCAGGAAATTGTCTGGCATTTTGTTGTGCAGGTTTGCAGTTGCTTTCTTTCACGTTTGATTTTGCAGTTGCTTTTGTTTGCAGATACATCTATGCAATAACATACAGTAGCCATGCACAGCAAATGTTGGTGCGAAATCCTGCGATGTGTGTTTTCTTGTGCTTGGCTCTTCAGCGGTAGCTGGTAGTCCATGCTGGTAGCCCATGCTATGATTATCGTCTAATATCGCTCAAGCTCTCATGCAGCCATTGGCACAGCGTATGACACAGCATGTATGGCACACAGTGTCTGTAGCCCCGATGTGTTTTTGACGAAATCCTCCAGGTGCAGCAGCTGCATGACTTGTGGAACTACAGGACCTTTTGCGCGACGAAATGACCGCAATGACGCCGGGGGGCCGTACCAAGACATGATGCGACGTGATGCGACTTGACAGCTGATGTCAGGACTCAACCTTTCTTGACCATCATGGGTGAGGACCTTAGATGTGAAACAACGAGACACAAAGAGACGAGGTAGCCGCGTTAAGCCAATTTGACCATGGAAACAGCAAGAAAGATCATGAAAGGATGTGAAAGGCATTGAAAGGCAAAAGGTCATTCCTGTGAGGTGTGAGGAGAAGCAGGAGTGTTACTCCTATAAGATGGCCAGATAACCCATAGATATGACAGACAACTAGTTATTTAGAGAGAGCCACTGGACAAAGTTAACGACGTAGCAACGACTGAGGGAAGATCCACCGCGCTCTTGATGATAAGGACAAGCAGGGACAAAGAGTCATATGCCTTGCCAAGCAACCTTGCCAAGCAATTTGGACTAAACAGTTTCGTAGCATGACGACCATTTGATGATTGGTTGCAACGCCCGTGTCATCCTGTTCAGTCTAGTCCGGCTTCTGGCATTCCAAACCAGGATAGAGAGTATGCCAGGCCTGAGCAAACGGCCCGGCCGCAGTTCAGCACGTCAGTTTTGGTTTGGCGATGCAAAAGCGATGGAAAAGCAAAGGAAAGGCACAAGACTACTAAATGAGACATGAAAGAGAGAGACAGAGGGAGCAAAGATATCGCAAAGCCGAACTACAAATGAACATCAAATTGAAGAACTTGAAGGAATTAATCAGGAAAGCAAACGGCTGTGCAAACGGCTCTCCGATGACTTCATAACACTTGATTCGCCTATTGAAGGTAGACAAATGGTCACCACAATTGTTGAAAGCATTTGCACAAAGTCTAAGTGCAGTTTCCACTTTGTGCACAGGGCCTTGGAACTAGCTCGACGACGAGGAGAAATCATTGACGACACAGACGAAGAACGCCTGGAGTGGCGAGAAACTGAGGGAAAGCAGAGATTGACCGGCAAAGTTTGAAGCTTCTGAAGCAAACTTGAAAAGTTTGAAGCTTCATGAAGCTTCCAAAAACAAACTTCTGAAACTTTGTGATTTGTGATGCCTTGCTGCGCGGCCTCAGGATCCGCAGGGCGAATCAATCCTTGGAGTGTTTGGATCAGAAGCTGGGAAGTATCCAAAATTGGACGAAAGAAGGCAACGCTCCTTTGTCCAAGGCACGGCTTCTGTTTTTTTGTATGGTTTTCTGCGGTTTTCTGTGAATCTTTTATGGCGCAAGCTTTTTTTCAGGAGTGGAAGGAAACAATTGGGAGGCCCCGGTGCAGACTTGCGACAGATTTGCACTTGGGCACTCCTTGGGCACTCCTTGGATTTTGCGCATCACGGGCATCCCGCGGTTCCGCCCAGGCAGCTCCGCGAAGCGGAGCGCCAAACCGAAATCAACGAACTCGTTCAGGCACACGACATCCGCCCATGGATTCGCACATGGACTACATGCCGATACATGCTGTTACATGCTGTTACATGCTGCTGATCTCCTGTTTGATTCTTTCAGAAGCGATTTTAATATCCAGAACATGAGGACACCTCGAAGCAAGTAGCAATAGCATTTATGTTTGCTTCAGGTTCTGCCAATCCTCACCAAAGACCTTCGACAGATACAAGATGGCATCGGGCGGGGGCCTCTGAAAGATTCAGAGATTTGCCAAAAATCTAGTCGGGCTCAAGACAGATTTGAAACATATTGAAATTGATTGGTTAGAGTCATGTCAATATCTTGTCACATTGCCAAAACGATTGGAATATGACTGCAGGGGCATCAAAGTTTTTCTTGGCTCTACAGCAAGCATTGAAGAGAAGCCAGTTTGAGTGATGGTTCCCTACTAAGTCCAGCGCAGAAGATGAACGATGTAGTGCGCATGACGTCGTATGTATGTTACATTTTGCAAAGAGGTTGACCATAGAGAGTTGCATCGAGGTCCTCAACGTTTCGAACACTTGCCCACTGGATTCCGGACTAGAGATAGAATCTGAATAGATGATGAATGTCGACTAGAGATTGTGTCATGTCGACTAGCATTTCTTGTCCCTTTCTTGGCAGTTCTTGGTCAAGCCTTGGATTCTGAGGAACTAAGGCAGACTTTTGATGTAATTTCCCTCACAGTTGAGAGATGATTTGGGACTACCTGCATGTGTTTCCCCAAATCTACAAATCTGTAGTCCGAATAATGTCTGGACGTTTTTCGTTTGATCTTTCTCTTTCAATGTCCTCCACATCGCACATCTTTCAGTTTGTCCTTTTGCATTCCGGATGGCAATATTGGACTGACAGAGGGTCTCCTTCATCAGTTTTTCTTGCGGAGTTCAAGTCTGCTGCCTTGTTGTTTCTGACTAGTGATCGTTCGGACAAAAAGAACAATCCACTCAACTGCTGTGCTATGCTGTGCTTCCCCCTGTGATATGTAGACAGTAGACATGTGACGTTTCTGCTGCAGGCGATCACCATCCCCTGAAGCCCGTTAAGGTCGCCTGAAAAAGCGGTCACTCGTGCTTTGCTTTCAGACACTTCCGGTAGTCCGTGAAGGTGCAAAGGATGAAAGGAAACTAAATGAAACTAAGATATGCAAAGGCATGATAATTCTGAACAGCTGATGAAAGTTGTGCGGTGATGGGAAATGGTGAATTGGTTATGGGGCAGCTGAAAATTCCAGGTTGAACCATGTTTCAGAGGCTCTCTTGGCTCAAGCAACGTTGCATTGTGTCGTTTCGTTTCATTTTTGCCCGGCTTTCACAATGAGCGACTCCGATTTCGCAGCTTGAGTCCAAGTGCATGTCTTTTTCTCTAATCTCTACTGTTGCCATTTTTCGTCATTTTTCTCAGTAAAGCAAAGCCGCTGGAATCTTTGGAGCGTCTGAGGTTTTGTGCTGTGGGGGCGGCAATGCAGCACAGGCCAAGAGACTGAGATAGATGAGATAGACTGATGAGTCTGGCTACAACTACAATGTTACAACTCCGACTTCAAGTTTTGCTGTCACAAATTCTTCGCTTTCAACGATATGCAACACCACATTGACGATGGACTTTGGAAACATTCACATTGGCGCTCATTCCCAATGACATCCTAGTGACTTAGTGACCTTGACTAGAGTCAAGATTGATCACTGCTGGGTTTAGATGCGTCCATCTCCGTGTGTCTGTCTTCTTCAAGTCTTGAAGGTTGCAACAGGACTTTTTGCTGTCCGCTACAACACCATAGTGCCTCAGCTGAACAGGAGAATGTTGTTCCACTGTGAATATCACAACATGTTGAAATATGTTTGAAACATTGCATTTGAAACGTTAAAAGCAAGGTTCGAACATGTTGAAACATATTTGAAGCATTTTGAAGCATATTTGAAAAATGATGAAACCGGCCTTTGTTTTGTGTCCGTTGATACCAAGGCCGTGTCGTTCTTCGCCGACGAAGCCGCGAAGTGGAAAGCGGCCCTGGGAGAAGACGAATTTGAACTCACGCTGCCAGGAGCGAAGAAAAAACAGAACTAAAAAAACAACAAATCCTTTGAAAATCACCTTTCTTCAATGACTTAAGAATAATTGAATTCTCTTGGCTTACATTGGCTTTCTGCATTGCATTTAGATCAAGCTTTTACAACCATCTTAAGAGTTACTGGTAGAGTTTGCAATGTAAAAAGAGTTACTCATGTAAGAGTTACTGAGAGTTCCTGAGAGTTCCTGAGAGTTACTGTATTCTTGTTTTATCATGTTTTATCTTGTTTTGTGTTTGTCATGCCAAAGAAAGATGCCAAAGAAGTCGTGCTCGCCAGGAGGTGGTGTCATGAAGTCAAAGCCCAAGGATATCACCAATGATGCCTGGCAAATTTGGTCATGTCGATGCTTTCAAAATAATTCGATAGTTTTGATTGGCCATGATTGGCCATGATTGGCCATGATTGGCCATGATTGGCCATGATTGGCCATGATTGGCCTTTGCTCTAGTGCAATCTAGTGCATCTAGTGCCCTTTTTCCATGGTGCTCTTGCTTGAAAGACCCCAGAGGCAAAATACACTCAGACAAGCACAGCCTCAGACACGCTCAGAAAAATCGCATTTTCAGAGTCAGCAATGCTTGAAAATTCTGCTTAAACCTGTGCCCTCACATGTACTCAGGATCCTTCTGTCGCCAAAGATGCCGATGTGATTTTGTCTCTCAGCGCGAATAACGACCATATAAATGCTCTCCAACAAAGATAACAAAGGGACCAGTTGAAAGAAAAAGATGAATCGACCCAACATTGAAGCACAAACTGATTCCGTGTGGTGAGTGATGTTAAAGCAACCCTCTGGACGATCTGTTACCACCCGTTGCTGAAAAAGAGGGGCGCGGGGTAAATTCAAGTCTGAGTCAAGAGGATAGAGACGGATAGACTACTAAGCAAGAGGACAACCTGAAGAACATCACAGATGAGTAGTTGCAACAAAAGCTTAAAAACTGGCCTCTGTCCAGAGAATGTTTACAATATTTTACAATAATATTCGATTCATTTCTATTCTACGTTGACATGGAAAGTTCTTCCAGTACTCTGCAGATAGTGTTTCTTGTCTTCCGAGACTCGTGGTGCCATCCTTCGCTCATGGAGAATACTTTGCACTCGGCTCAGAGGTTCGAGAGTTCTAAAGGAACGAGCTTTTGAAGTGTTGGGTGAAAATGGTGAAACAGTTGTCAAACAGGGAAGTTTGCATAAGTTTGCTGTCAGTTTGCTGTCAATGTGTAGCATCATGGTAGCCACGTGCCATGGAGTGCCATGGAGTGCCACGTAGTCTCAACGCAATGCGATTGCCAAGTGCCGAGGAGAAGTTTGCTCCCCACATGAAGCCAGGGACTATTGTGGCAACGTGGGCTCTTCAGGGACGGCACTTGACCTTGAGAAGTTTCATGACCAATTTTCCCACTGACTGATATATTTCAATGACTGCAATATGTACCAGTAAATATACATGTATATCTGATTATATCTGTATATATTATTATGTTTCATGATACAGTTAATCTGTGTCTAATTGTATATAATTGTATGATAGTTATATTTGAATTCATGCATTTGAGTAGCTGGCAATAGCTCGCCATGGCGTCAGGATGCCAGCAAGGTCTGGCGGCGACATTCTGTTTGCATCGAAGCTTGGAGACAAGGCAGGTCAAAAGGACGCTTAAAAGGTATGGATTATGTTCATCAAATTAAATGGGTATGGGTCAATACCTATTAATACCATTTTTAGGGGGATGAACATCCATTTACCAGCTATTTTGAGGTTCACTAGGTACCAGGTTTTTAGACCCATAGCCAAATGATGGATAATTAATGTGTGAGAAATACACTGGATAATATTAATATATTGTGTTTATGAAATATATTGAAATATTAAACAGAGCGTCGATGAAATTTCAATCAAATATTGCAATATGAGTGGCAAAGCCAAACTGAACAGGAGAATCAAACCCAGCCAACTGAGAGTCCATTGCGCTGTGTTGGGCGCCATGAGAAAACATGGAGACCCGAAGTCTTGTGATTTTGTTTCCTCTAGAAGCAGAAGAAGCCACTCGATACTGTATGAATCCGAAAACGTGGAAAGGTGCCGACAAATAATTTCTACATACATTAGAGGTGCCGACACTGATTGGCACTGAGCTATGCGCTGCATTGCGTGCTACAGTGTGGGTTCATTCCCTGAAATTCCCATGAGTTACACAGTTACACATAGAAAATCCATGAAAATCCACAGCTTTGTGAGGCAAAGGACATGATCTTCTGTGGCTTTGAGACCTTGCTCCTCACTCAAAACACATCACATCTTGCAACAAGACATGACTGTCTTTAGTGTCTTGCATAATTTTCAACTACGGACATGCGTTGACACAAAACAACATGTGATGTAGTATTCAATTATTAGGTACAAATACTGGGTGGGCACAGTTTCTGCATCTACCATAGCACAGTTTGAATGGTTACCTGGCAGCACATAGGTACTACACATGTTGGAGATGTATATCCGTCACCAAGGCCTTGGGCCTGCCGTTTCACCGAATGGGGGAAGAAAGCCACTGTTCTTGGAACCAAGAACAACATCCTCGCTGCCTCTCAGCAGATACGAAGCGTTGTCAAAGATACCAAGATTACGCATGGTTGTGTCAGGTTTGGTGCCTTGAATTACACAGAGCTGAGCCCCCATTTACTTTAGCAGTCGTGCTTCTCCTAGCTTCAAGATCATTCATGCGTTTTCTCGTTCCTTAGCAAGAAATGAGCAGTGCTTTGGTTTCCAAGCCAACATCGTAATTAGTTGGATTATCTTTGGGGTGTGAGGCTCACGCTATTTTATTATGACATATTCCATTACACTAGTATACCTGAAGTATATTCTGTACCCCTGAGATTTTGATAATCGGGTTGATCCTTCCCCTCTGTCCAGATCCCTCGCAATTCGTTACAGATGGTCAGCGGCCAGCATAAAAATGAAACTTACACTTCAGACATGGCGTCCAAACCAACAAAGAATTAAAATATATATATATATATATATATTATATATATTATATATATATGGATACACAGTGATAGACCCTGCTATGTTTGAAAATGTTTGAAAAAATAATCTGAGCTATTTTGATTTAAGATAGTTGTGCTAGTTCTATACTTTTATTATCTTTAAAAGTCGTAAAGAACAGAATGCGACTCAAAACTCACAAAATCAGAGGATGAGTTTCATAAAGGACTTGTGAACGCGGTTGTAAACCTTTACAACCAAGGTGACAAAGACGGGTTCACGCGGTAAAAAAAACAACTCAAGTGTTCGATTTCAAACTCATTGAAAATCCAACGTTGTAAAAAGATTGCCAAAAAATAGATTTCGAAGCTTTCCCAAAAGAATAAAAGCAAACCTTGATTATAACAATTAAAAGTTCGATTTCAAAAGGCGGACCCTAATAATCAAAACCCCAGGGTTGACTAGTTTTTATATGTTTAGGGCGCTGAATTGCATTTTCCTGTATTCAGGTGCTTTTCAATTGCAACTAAAAAGCGAAGCGTAATGAAAAACAACAACAATAATAACAACAACAACAACACAAAATTGGAATGGACCCTACAAGTAGGCCCTAGTCTTGAATGTTTTCCCTAGTCTTGAATGTTTTTTTTGGAGGTTTGGTAATAGGGGGAAGGGACTCAGCATCTCATCCCATCTCCAAATTGGACTTTAAACCATCCACGCTGTTTCCGAGTTTGTTCGGAACAAGGACGATCCTTTGCCCCCCTCTGATAAGCATTTGCTACCAAAACAAACTCAATCAATCCAACTGTGTAGCCTCTAGACCCTTAAAATGATGCAGGAGATCAGATCATGTTGTATCGTTGGTGCGATTTGCAAAGCTGAGGCAGTTTCACCTGTTTCAGCCACCAAGAAAGCCCTTTCCAAGCTTCAGGCGGGCTGCCTATGTGAGGAAAACTTGGAACTGTAGGACCTGGAAGTGATGCAGGTTGTACATCTCCAGTTCATGTTGATTTTGGGTTTTGGATTGAATTATTGCAATGGCCTCTTCTCTTGCGACGAAACTGTGTTTGCTGTTGCGTTATGCATGTTTTTTTTAATATTGCATTTGCTGCAAGCTGAAAGCAGTGCGGAAAGATTGAACACATGTTCGGTGCATCGGTGCATTTTGTCAGGTTTAGTTTTAGCAATTTTAGCATACAAAGCTTGAGAAAGTTGGTGCTCTGGCCAAGGGCCTGCTTGGCGTGAATCCATTCGTGGAAGAAAGCCCCAACAACTTGGGCTGCTCGGACGTTTCGAGCACGAGATAGGTAGCAGAGAGGTATGGAATGACAACGATGACAAGTTGCAAAAGATCCAAGGCGATGATAGACCTGTTTTGACCAGCATTGTCTTCCTGTTTCCCTTCTAACTGAAATGTATTGAAATGTGCTATCATGTGCTCTCATTCCTGCATATGCCATTGCATTGGTTTCTCATGGTTTCTCTGTAAAGTCTCCTTGCGGACATTTGCGTCCAAGGCATTTCTTTGCGCAATCCGGGCATGTGCATCCACCCTGGAGTCATGTATGGGCCCGGACACCTGCTTGTTTAGATATAGATATATTATAATATATATCTATCTATCTATCTATCTATCTATCTATCTGTCTATCTGTCTATCTGTCTATCTGTCTATCTGTCTATCTGTCTATCTATCTATCTATCTATCTATCTATCTATCTATAGCTGCCTCCAGTTCCAGCATCCGAATGACATGGTGTTGGGAAGCACTTGTTGTGAAAACACACATCAAAATGCATTAAATGCATCGGGTATTTTGGACATAGACATGGAGGTTTCTGTTGAATTGAAAGATTGAACATATTCCTTCTGATGCGTATTTGCATCAACATCTAAACCCTAAACGCAACGTATATTAATGCAGTCATAAAGCCCGGAGTTTGCATTTTGTGTCTTGAACTGATTTGAACTCATCAAGTACACAACTCTCATTGCAGCGGACCATATTCGAAGCGACTTGAATGATCAAGCTCATTGTGTAAAAAGAACTCTGTTAGTTTGATTCCACATCGGTGAGGCGCTGGGGCCCAGAGAGCTGGGATGGACAAGCAAAGGATGAGGTTTGGCTCCTTTCGCAGAGACAGATCAACGCTTCCGAAGTGACATACTTCGCCACACCCGCCATACCATTAATACTTGACATGCTGCAGCAGTTTGCATAGATTCACAATTATATTCGAAAGAGAGAGAGAGAGAGAGATAGAGAGAGAGAGAGATAGAGAGAGAGAGAGATAGATAGTGATTCGCTATTTTTTGGATGTAGATTGATCACATCGCAGAAGTCTTGTGTGATTTGTCATGGGTTCAATGGTGAGGCTCCACTCTTTTACCAGGGCGTGGATGATTTCACTGAGAAGGCCGATGTTGATGCTGAGGGTCGAAACTTTTGCCCAGGGAGGCTTCGCACTCTGGGAGGTCCTGACGAGCATGACAGATGAAGTGCAATCGATTTGCCGCAAGATGGAGGCTGAGAATGCTGCATGTGGTGCTACGGTCCGTGAAATTCCGTTCTGAGTCGGTACATCAGCTGCAGTTGATGGCTTAATGACATGAAGATCATGGAGCGGAATGAACACTTGAAACATCTTGAAACAAAACTCGAAGTTTCTGTCAGGAAGTGGCTCCAGGTTTGAACATGAAAGATGCCTGCACTTTGAAGCAGTGGTACCTGGACTGTGCCTGGGCAGCATGCTCGTCAGTAGAAAATTGGCTGTTCCCTGGACCGTGCGAGGGACTGTGTCCTATGTTGCCTGCCGTCAGACAGTGACACATGTCCCACGTGAAGGCTACGACGGCCAAATGAAGGACACTAGCTCTCTGAAGGCAAGGAGCACGTGAAGAGGTACAGACAAGATCAAGAAGTCAAGAAGTTATAACAACAACATGGACAAATTAGGTGTACACGAGTGAAAGATTAAAAGGTGCAGAGCAATCAGCGCAAGAAAAGCTTGTTGAGTCTGTTGCAAGAATATTCAAGCGATTTGGCTTGGCTGTGCAAATTTCAACCCTGACAACCTGTGCTTGATGTTTTGCATAGGCCTGCATGAATACCAACGCGGCCTATGATGGTCTGAAGCATCCCTGCAAGGCAGCGAATACCTTCTGTTGCCAGCATGTAGAAGTGCCCTTGAGAGTTTAAGATGCAGACATTTTGTAAAGCCCAGATTTTGCCATCAGTTTGGCTCCTTGATTGGCTTGCAGTGCCGTTACATGTCAATGGCCTCTTCGCAGAGGAAGTTGAGGGGAAGTTCATGCCAGGCGAGTGGGTTGCATTGTCATGGATTTCTTGCGGTTTTTGGGCCTTGAGGAGGATTTACGTGTATGAAGATAATATATCTTGTAGGCATTATCATGCCATGTCAGGTCACATCCGAAAGCAACGAATCACATGACATTTGATACCATTGATACATATGATACAGTGGTTGCATGTCTGAATGCTGTCCAACATTCTGTCCACCATCGCGTCCAAAGCATTTTGTCCAGCACCATGTCGAGAGCATTTTGCCGAGCATTCTGTTCCGCACTACAACTTTGGTTGGTCCATGATTTTGGACATACTTTGACAGGGCACAGGGATGTCAGTTTCATCCAATCGCAAAGCTGTCAGATCTCAAGTACCGCTACCTCTCAGAGGATATCCCCACAGGACTGTGCTTTGTTTCCATCTGAGAAGATAAGTGGCAGATGGGCGGCTGTGTTTGTGTGAGATCAGCATGATTGATATTGATTGATCAAACAGCATGAACATGGATCAACTTCAGCAAAACTTCTGAGGCGAAAGGCTTGGCAGAAATTCTGGAGCTGAGCACTCCGCAGATTGACAAGGCTAACTCCTCAGGCATCAAGACATGGCAAGACATGTCGGTCTGTTTAAGTGAAGAATGTAGGACGTTGTCCACTATCTTCTCCAGGAAGAGCGGAAACATGTGCACTGTAGTACTCCAAGGATGCGAGACAGCACGCGCTTGCAACAATGCAAAAACAGATAAAAACAGATGCAAAAATCCCCACCTAGTGCATTGTGTGGAACTATTTTGCTGCTGCCTTTCCAATCTGATAAACAGACAAGTAAACAAGCCCTGCGACCTTGTAAAGACTCAGAAACGTGACAGGTGCAAATCAGAATTATGCCAGGTTTTTGAAGTTTTCCTTTTTCTATATTTGTCGAACTTTCAACAATACATGATTGCGTTCAAGATGTTTTGGGAACAAAGGCAAAAACACCCACTGTACCAAGTAACGTTTGCAGCTCCAACCTTTCATCCGAGGTGATTCAGTGGGGCCAGGCACGCAGAAACTCAGAAATGCGCTGGGCGTTGCAGAAAGACTCTTGACATTTCTGTGCTTTGGCCAAAAAATGCTGAAACTATTTACATGCCATGCCAACTGCTGTACAATGATATTGCCTGTATACTAACACGACTTGCATTGAAGCATTTGCGTGTTCTGCTGGTAAAGCGATGTCAATCAGAACTGGTTTGGCGGCCTGGCGTTGTGTTGTCCAAGTGTTATGTGCTTGTAGGAGTGCATCGGCCTTGAAATCATGGTGGATGGCAAAATGACTGGCAAGGAGCAATCCGGTGAATACAATAGCGATCAATTTCAATGACTGTCAGTATAGACTTTGCTTGAATTCGACATGCGAGATGGTTGTGTTCGAAGGTATGTTGAAATGCTTCTACCATTGCAAATCGCCAAGTCTCTATAAGACAGCAAAACACATGACCATGTTCACTTCTTTATTCGGACATCTGAAATCATGGTGGCTTGTACTCTGTTTCCAGGCAAAAAAGTTCCTTTCATCCGAATGATAGGTAGGATGTGGTGTGTGTGTGTGCGCGGGTGTTCTGCATGTCTTTGATACATGTGCTGGCGTAATGCATGTTCGTAGCGAGCTTGATTGTGGGTGTATGTCTACATCCCAGTAACCCCCGGAGAACTTCACTAGCTTATCCCATCTCTTGGACAAACGCAACAATGACGGCCCATGCAACAAGAATAAGAAAAAGAAGAAGAAGAAGACAAAAAGAAGGAGAAGGCGACAGAAAATTGTAACATTTACATGACTAACAGCGAGGCACACTAGCTACTGGTTGTGCGCTTGCATTTTCTGCAGCTTTTAGATACGGTTTCATTCAAACATTAAAGAGCCAATGCGGGCTTCCAGTTTATTTCGACAAGTCAGAACTATATTGCAGGCCAAACATGAAGCGGCATGCGTGGGGCGACTTGTCAACCAAACCAGACAAAGACATTTTGACAAGCTGTCACATGCCTGGATTTTCATGACTGTATTCAGTAATTAGTCTTATTACAAGTTCCTTTTCGTTCAAAAATGTTGCAGGGAGGGTTTCTGCATTGCAGGATTTGGACAAGACCCGAGCTCCACAAGGTAGGAGCGTGAGCAGAAACTTTGAAGTGAAGATCGGAAGGAATTCAAAGAAAAGAAGAGACATGATCGATCCGGGGCATAGTGTTTCCTTGATCATTCCACGTTATCATATTATCGGACCTGGATGTTTAAAGGCCTAAAATATTTTGACCCTTTCGGTTGTTTCCCAATCATGTTCGAAGTCACCTAGTTTTTTGGGTATTGTTATCAAAAAAACGAAATTTGCTTCAACCCTGAGCGTTTCAACATATTCCCTCCCTCTCCCAGCGAATGTAATTAACATTTTTTGAGGTTGCTTGTCTATATAGAGTAGAGTGCATTGGGGTTGGGTATGCGGTCTGACTCCGTAACTCCGCTTATATTTTTTCTGTGCGAAGCACTTTTGCCCAGAATCTCCAAAAAGCAAAAAACAACACGACCAAAACGCCCCGCAATCATCCCGCAAAAATCCGCACAACGCCCGCAAAAACCCGCAAATCCAGAAAACAGGGTTTTTGGCTTAATTCTACACATACGAGTAATGGTGGTCCCCCCAGATTAATAAAGCCCCCGATTAAAAAACCACCACTTCGGAAATCAATTTTTTTATCCAACATTTTTTATTTCCAATTCTATTTATTTCCAATTGTTTTTTACCTTTTTTTAAATCAGCATTGTTATACTTCAGGTTTAAGTTGATCATTGAA
>Ga0126342_10008517_pt1 | contig 18397 bp, 17 predicted proteins | sample Cyp1metagenome_FD_92528 | JGI IMG/M metagenome (GOLD analysis project Ga0126342, IMG submission 92528) | Coral microbial communities from Lord Howe Island, Old Settlement Bay, Australia - Cyphastrea 1 metagenome | ecosystem: Host-associated > Invertebrates > Cnidaria > Coral ...
ATATGCCAGATAGAATGCCAAATAGAATGTCAGAAGATATGTCAGATAGAATGCCAGAAGATTTGCCAGTAAGAAAATGTATAAATGTCATGGTGGGGATCACACGAAGTAAAGTAATTTCATATTTTTTCCCTAGCTTATTGGCCTTGCCGTGCTGATGGAAAACATTGGTTCACGTTCACAAGAAATGCTCCTGGATGTTTCATCATCGTCATTTTGTTCGCAAGGCATTAGCCTAGTAAGTAGAGGCACATGTCTATTTTTCATAAGTTTATCGGCACACGTCTATTTTTCAATCATGTGCGCTCATGACAGCGCCTTCCGTCGGTTCAGGTGCAGATTTTCGAAATGGAAGCTTTGATGCAGCTGCTGCAGTCGGATGCCGATCGAGAAGTGCGGAGGGTCCAAGAGCAAATGTCAGAGCTGGAGGTGCTGGGTGCTGTCGCAGCGGCCTTGGTCCTAGTTAGAATTGAGGTCAACCATGATATTGTGAAGATATGTGAAGATTATAATCTAGATCTATTGTAATTTGATGATTCTAGCATTAGATTATCTTTATATATTTAATATCAGTTTGGTCATGTCGAATATTGTCTTAGCTAATATAAGTCTATTTATATAGTTTCAATCTATTTTTTATAATATTATATAATCTAATGTAATCTTAGCTAATAATAACATTTTATTTCATCTCAATCAAATGTAGTCTATAATCTCATTTTACATTACTCAACCTAATTCTAATCTAATCCCAATCTAATCCCAATCTAATCTAATCGCTCTATTTGTGAATATACCCCAAGCACCGAAGGCACCCACCAGATAAATACGATTAAACACCCGAATATGCAAGGCTTCACCTCCTGAACTTTAGCCGTAGACGTCCTTTTCCCACTTGCTGCTTTGCTGCTTGGTATACGGGCCACTCACATTCAACATGAACGACCAGGAGGTAAACGACAACAAATGATCATCCTTATTATTATCTCTTTTAAACCGGCCGCTTTGTTTGTTCCAAAAGAACAATGTAAAAGTATGATAAAGTATGTAAAGTGGTGTCCCAGGTGGTTGGCTAATTTTGTCTATACCTAGGTTAGTCTTTTGAATTGATATGGATTTAGATGATTTATAATTACTTTATAGATGTTTTTTAATGATGACAGTGATGACATGGCATATTATCACCGCGGGTTATCGCGGGTTCTATGGCTTTCCAGACATTGGAGGCACCGGAAGGTGACGATCCGCCACTCCATGCCACTCCCCGTCGGCGCCAGGTGCGGGCTGCGACACGCATCGCGGAATGCCAAAGGTTCACCAGCAAGTTGCAGATCCAGTCAGAGCGCCACGCGGCGAAACAAGAATTAGTTCATTTGTACATAACTGATGACGATACATTTTTGTACGTACAATATAATATATGTATATATTTATGTATCACATCTATGCGTGTTACATATTTGTTCCCATACATTTTTAACGGAATATCCACAATGATCGGTGGAAGATCAGACGGAATATCCACATTGATCCACATAACATATTCTACTGTATATGAAGATATCGTTGAATCACTCAATATTCCATGGAATCATGACACAACTACATCATCATATCCTCTATATATATACATGTGTGTGTGTTTTGTGGTAGAGATGTTGTGTTGAACTAATAAGCACAAATCACAAGTATCAAATGCACAAATAGTATCAGATGTAACCTTGATGTTCCACACCTGTTTTATTTGCGGATAGGTTACGTATACCAGTTGATATATATATATATATATATACTACATGTGATTCAACATATTGGGTATCAATATGTTAGTAATAAGTATCAATGTATGACCATGTTTTGATACTGCAACATCTAAAGCATCATGTTTCATCGCCCAATCGCCCAGTCATTGAGGCCTCGTGAAACGAGCGCAGACCTTGTCGGATGAGAAGACCCAGGCAGCTTGGTTCAGCTTGCTGCAAGCTGTTTGTTGGGTCGTTGCGATGGTATCAAGTATTTATTCCTATACATATAACATCATATAACTAGAAAGGGTTGGTTACATGTTCGTGCATATACATATATATATATATACATTTAGCGTACCCAATTTGCATGAAGAAAAATTGTTTGTATACATATCTATATAAATATATAGATATGCTTATGGTTACATATTATCATTATTATTGTTCTATTTGTGGATTAATATGTGATGTGTTTAAATATCATTCTAATTCTGCACGTCGGGTTGTACTGTAGGCGCTTCAGATTCAACAAGCTGATCAATTACGTGAACTTCAGCACTTCTTGGAACAGTGCCAGCTGGAAGCACGGCAAAGGCGGACCCACGTTGGTGAAATTGCGGTGATGGGTTCGCTTGCATCCCCCTCTGTAGACAAAAGACAAATATATATATATATATAGATAGATAGATAGATAGATAGATAGATATGTATATATATATATATTATATAGAGATATGTATATATAGATAGATATGTATATATATATATGTGTGTGTGCATGTATCTAGATAGATAGATGGATGGATAGATAGATAGATATACATATGAATGCCTGCCTGTGGGCTCAGGATGAACTCTTGGAACTCTTGGAGGGGGTGACGGAGAAGTTTATTTACTGGACATTTTGTCCGATTCATAACAAGTCCATCCCTTCAGTGACTTGCGGGGTCTTATAATTGGCAAAGGTGATGTTTCAGGCAAAGTGGTTTGCTGCAAGAAATCCCAACTGTAATCAAGAACACATTGCAACTAGATGGGTGTTTTTCCAGCCGGGCAAATGGATTTTCTGGATTTGATCGGACCTGCTTTGGTTTCTGTGGCAGGACGCTTTTTGATCTCCTGGGCAGAATTTCACTGATTTCAAGTGGTTTCCAAGTCCAAATTTCCTTGAAAATCTTGAAAATAGCTGAGGTGTCAAGTGGCTTTACCATATATACATCCACACCTTGGAATGTCATTGACCTACCGCGATTCTTTATAACTATACAATTACGGTTTGGTAATCAAGCCTGGCATGACACATTCCCTTTTTATAGATCAGTTGTTTTTTCTGTTGGAGATTGGTGATTGTTGGTTTTGAAGGCGATCCCACATGTACCAGTCAAGCATAGTCAAAGTGTGTTTGCCGTGGGGCCACTGATGTTAGCCATCAATCTTAAAGTCAATCATTGTGAAGTATAGTTTGTTTTGAGATGGTATGGCCCACTAGTTTCGAATGTACAAAACAATTGCTAACACACCAAACTTGGTGACGAAAAAACCCCCTTGCCTTAACCAATCAAGTCCGAACTTCGCTAGTTCATCAATTCAAGTGCTGTCATTGGTGTTCGTTTTTTTGTTTAACACGGCAGTGGTGTTTAGACAGGAAACCCTTGGCGATGCATGGAAGTGCTCAAAAGATCAGTGCCGCCATGGCGCCATGCAAACTATGTTCATTTGTCCATGCCATCTACTCATATATTTATATATATATATATATAAATATGTGATTTAGATATGCATATATATTTATATATAGAGAGAGTTTATGTTAATGCAATGAAATGTAATGTAATGTTATGTATGTATGCATGTATGCATGTATGTATGTATGCATGCATGTATGTATGCATGTATGTATGTATGTATGTATGCATGTATTCAGTGTATGTATGTATGCATGCATGCATGTATGTATGCATGTAAGTATGTATGCATGCATGTATGTAAGCATGTAAGTATGTATGCATGTATGTATGCATGTATGTATGTATGCATGTATGCATGTATGTATGCATGCATGTATGTATGTATGTATGTATGTATGTATGCATGTATGCATGTATGCATGTATGTATGTATGCATGCATGCATGTATGTATGTATGCATGTATGCATGCATGCATGTATGTATGCATGTAAGTATGTATGCATGTATGTATGTATGCATGTATGCATGTATGTATGCATGTATGTATGTATGTATGTATGTATGTATGCATGTAAGTATGTGTGCATGCATGTATGTATGCATGTATGTATGTATGCATGCGTGTATGTTTATGAGATTTTGTGAGCCACACACTGGGAAGACCAAAATCATTGAAATTTGCATTTTATCCTCATCTAATCCTCATTGTCTAACCTCATTTAATTTGCATCCTGTTTCATGAACCTCATTTAATCCTCATTATCTCACCTCATTTTTTTTGCATCCTGTTTCATGAACCTATGTATGTATGTCTGTATGTAGGATAAATGAGGATAAAATGAGGATAAAATGAGGATAAAATGAGGATTTGATGAGGAAGTGAGGATAAAAGGATAAAATGAGGATAAAATGAAGATTTGATGAGGAAATGAGGATAAAATGAGGATAAAATGAGGATAAAATGAGGACAAAATGAGGATAAAATGAGGATAAAATGAGGATTTGATGAGGAAATGAGGATTTGATGAGGAAATGAGGATAAAATGAAGATTTGATGAGGATTCGATGAGGAACTGAGGAGAAAATGAAGATACAATGAGGATAAAATGAGGATTTGATGAGGATTTGATGAGGAAATGAGGATAAAATGAGGATACAATGAGGATAACATGAGGATAAAATGAGGATAAAATGAAGATTTGATGAGGATTTGATGAGGAACTGAGGATAAAATGAAGATAAAATGACGATAAAATGATGACGATAAAATGAGGATTTGATGAGGATTTGATGAGGAAATGAAGATAAAATGAGGATAAAATGAGGATTTGATGAGGAAATGAGGATAAAATGAGGATTTGATGAGGAAATGAGGATAAAATGAAGATAAAATGAGGATAAAATGAGGATAAAATGAGGATTTGTTGAGGATTTGATGAGGAAATGAGGATAAAATGAGGATAAAATGAGGATTTGATGAGGAAATGAGGATAAAATGAGGATAAAATGAGGATTGAGAATGAGGATAAAATGAGGATTTGATGAGAAAATGAGGATAAAATGAGGGTTGAGAATGAGGATAAAATGAGGATAAAAATCCCAGGCAAAATCTGATGCAAATTTAATGAGGTTCCAGAATGAGGATAAAATGAAGATTTCTTTTTTTTTTGCATTTTCCAATACCTAGCTTGCAGAAAATCTCATAAATGTATGTATGCATGTATGTATGCATGTATGCATGTATGTATGCATGCATGTATGTATGCATGTAAGTATGTATGCATGCATGTATGTATGCATGTAAGTATGTATGCATGTATGTATGTATGCATGTATGCATGTATGTATGCATGTATGCATGTATGTATGCATGCATGTATGTATGTATGCATGTAAGTATGTATGCATGCATGTATGTATGCATGTAAGTATGTATGCATGTATGTATGTATGTATGTATGCATGTATTCAGTGTATGTATGTATGCATGCATGCATGTATGTATGCATGTAAGTATGTATGCATGCATGTATGTATGCATGTATATATATATATAGATAGAGAGAGAGAGAGAGATCATGAGGTAAACCCAATGTCATAAACCTTCCTCAATAGAGGTGCAATTAGGGTATGGCAGTGGGATGCTGTTCATGACCCCCAGTCATGACCTAACTCACCGGAGAGAATCCTCGGGGGGTTGTCAGTGGATATGTTGGGATACCCATAACAACAGTTCTATAACCGTCCTTTATTGGATTCCCAATATATCCCAACATATTCATATATTACAGTTCATTGAACACACATCCCTCAATATCCATCAATATCCTTCAATACTACTATCAGTGAGCTAACAATATGAGGGATATACAGCAGGGTCAACTAACATATAGATGTGAAGCTTTACCCACCATTTGTAGATAATTTTGGTAGGGATTCCATGGGTAAACACATCTAGTAACCTTTGAGTTTCACTAGAACTGCTGCATCCTCCACCGTCCATCAGGGTGGACCGTGCTCAGCTGGATGCGGAGATCCGCATCGACGTGGCGGTGCGCAACGGTCTGCAGCAAGCGCAGCGGGGGCAGCAGGCCGCCGACGCGTTCCTGGGCAATTTTTGGCGTGGGGAGAACGAACTGAGGAGTTAAGCCACCAGGGGTGGTGATTCAACCAAAAATTGGGATTCAACCACAGAAAATGGGATCGACACATCAAACATGGAAATTTAAGCGTCAACAAACGTAGATTTAAACAGCAAAAACTGTGGATTTGACCAACAGGAATTGAGATTTAAGCATCAAACGTTGAGATTTAGGCATGAACAATTGGAGATTTAACCAGCAAAAATTGGGATTTTTCTTATAACAGGTGGGATAGTGGAAAATGAGGGAACATGTATCCAGACTACGCATTTATACACAGTACAAGTATATTGGATTTGTTTGCAGGAAAATCACATTGCAAATGGTTCCGTGTGTCTGAACATGTGGGATATCACCGAGCAAATGTAGCGGCATGGAGAAGGCGAATACGATGAACTTGTGGGTTTGGACGAACACAAGTAGGTAAGTGGCATCATTCCCAATATGACCTTTTTTCAAGTGGTTGAAGAGTTGAAGAATCATGATTTGTGAATATGTTGTTCTTTTCAAATCAATGCTCCACAGGCTGCTGACTTTGAACATATAGGGTAAAACAAAGTGATGAACAATATCCAACACTAGTTAGCGGGTATGGAAGGACAAGAACATATAGAATCTATATAGAACATGATGTGTTTATATGTATGTATAAGATATGACCGGTTTACCCCCATAGTTTGGGCGCAATTTGGTCGTCATGGCCACCTGGGTGCGCCACGGTGCTGGGAGCCACTGAGGCATTTGGCCTTGACGAGAGCTGATGTGGCTGGGACCCGACCGATCTGCTCCGAAGATACCAAACAAAAACATCATTTGTAGCATTTTTCAAGAGGAAACCCACGGATTTCCATAGCTATGCCAGTTCATTGGAGGGTGGATCATCTCTAGATATGACTGATTTTTACTGAAGAGCCCTACGGCCGTCCTTGTGTTTTTTTTGGGGGGTTGAAACGTCCCTGGTCAACCCCTGCAAAATATAATGATAATGTTTCTACATGGCGTTGTCCAAAAAATGCCCATCATTTTCCCCATCAAAAGTGTCAGAAATTTGTGGAGGCGGGAGTTCAAATCGCAAATTTCTGAGTAACTCCATGTAGAGGTCCTGCACCTCCTGTTTTCGCCTGAGGTTGCAGCCTGAGGTCCAGGGCCTGCGCGGCACCAACAAAAACGCATACCAAAAAAAAGGCAGATGTTTGAAATCAATGGTGTTAATCATTAACTACGGTACCCATGGTAGATTGTCAAACCCAGATTGGAAACTACTGTGCCAGATTGTCAAGCAGAGATTCAGCAATTTCACATATTAATGATTATAGAACTATACCATACTATACATATTTCCAATGTACCATATATACCATATATAACTATTATATTCTAATGACTCCATGATTTCCAATGTGAATCCCATGGCTTGCCCCGTGTCGCCATCTCGTTGCTTCTCTTTCAGCGCGTCTTTCGATGCTTTTCGGCCAAGCCGATGCCGGGAAGAAATGGCCGAAAGGAGGAGATTTCCAAGATGTCCCCGTTATTTAGTTATTGTTTGAATACAGTGTAGACATGTGTATACAATATACACATATATATATAATATTATATTATATATACTATATACACATACTGAGCTGCAAGCTACTTTCTTATCAATCTCAAATGCAGCTGGAGAACCCAAACATCCCAGACTTGTGAAACCATCAAACCGATCCCGTGAAACCATAGATTTGGGACCTTGGGTGGGCAGGTGTGTCAATGATGGATTAATCATTGATTAATCAATATTGAGGAATGCAATGCAACAGAGCAAACACCATTTGTTCAAGAAATGAATGGATACATCCAACATAACTATGGAACATTACGTTTCGAAAATGGAGATTGTCCATTACAAACTGTTAAATTACAATAGGATGACCAGCCACTTGACCGATGCCTTATGATCTTTTGAACATCGATCAAACAAGTGCGCGGCATTGACCGCACAGAGAACAGGATAGAAAAATGTATTACGATTCGTTTTCATTGGCTGTAGAAGTAAAGCTGTATATGTAGGATTGCAGTCACCCAAAGAACCCAGGCACTGTACAGTATGTTTACCCATTGATTGGATCAGGTTACGGCTACGGGATTCTTTTGTTGATAGTTGTTTGTTCGCTTGCATGATTATTTTGCACCACTAATTTGCTATCATTATACATGTTTTGGTACGCATATATCTATATATACACATATGCAGATGCATGTGCACATACATACACATACATACACATACATACACATACATACACATACGTACACATACATACACATACATACGCATACATACACATACATCCACACACGCACACACATCCACACATCCACACATCCACACATACATAGACACAGACGGACGGACGGACGGACGGACCGGACGGACCAGACGGACCAGACGGACCAAACGGACCAGATGGACCAGACGGATCAGACAGACAAAACAGACAGGACGGACCAAACAGACAGGACGGACCACACAGAGACAGAGACAGAGACAGAGACAGAGACAGAGACAGACAGACTCTGACAGAACACACAGAGACTGACAGATCTGACAGAGACTGACAGAGACAGACATAGGCAGAGACAGAGACAGAGACAGACAGACAGACAGGGACAGACAGACAGGGACAGACAGAGACAGACAGAGACAGACAGAGACAGACAGATACAGACAGATACAGACAGATACAGACAGATACAGACAGATACAGACAGATACAGACAGATACAGACAGGCAGGCAGACAGAAAGACAGACAGAAAGACGGACAGACATGCAGACACACATACATACATACATACATCATTCATATATGACACACACACATGTATTATATATATATATACTATGTGTGTGTACAAACATCGACAAACATGATGTACGATTTTTTAGTGGGACATATGGTTTTGTGGAAGGGCATTTGTTTGCAAAAAAATCAGCAAAAACAGCCCTTCGGCCGTGGGCAGGGCGATGGGAACATCAAGAAGGTCATGAACAGGACGATGGGGCAATTTTCCGGCGCTTGGGACTTGAAGGGCTGCCCTCACATGATTTAGGGAATGGAACTAGTCCCAGTTTTCAGTATTAAATGTAGATAGCCTAGATCATTTTAGATCATTTGGATCATCTAGTTTTTTTTGGTGTTGTTTTAAGGTTGTAAAGCATCTACTAGTTTGGTCCGGAGTATGGTAGTTATTTATAACTATAGTTGCGTGTTTTTCTCAACACATATTAATTACAAGTAACTAGGGGCACCACCTTGTACACGGCGGTTGCTTGGCAATGTGGTACGGTGACCATCGTTGCCACTGCGCGGTGGCCACGAAAACATTTCACAAGGCCTCCAGGCTATGAGCAATCTTATGTGGATATAATATATATATATATATGTATTTGTATATGTATTTGTATATATATACGCATATAATTATATGCGTGCATGCCACCCTTGCCATCAACTATACAAAGGCTTCACAGAAGTAGTCGTTCTCACAATCCCATACAATTTGCTGCAAAAACATATTGCAATCCTGATTCATGGGATTGTGTACATCCTGACGTTTGCCAGGAAACGGAGTTACAATTAATATTGCAAGGATTTGTAAGCTATGCAGCTACGCATTTTGTTACTTGCTTTTGGAAATCCATGTGTGGAGCGCACAGAGAGAACAAGCAAAAACAACCCCAACACAAATACAAAAAAACAATCTGTATGGCAAGCATGCTGCATATATTTGCGCATGGTATGACAGCTGTTGCTTTCCTGCCAGGATCAGCGATTTCGAAGCACAGGTGTCTTCACAACTTCAGGTTGGCAATGGATTGGCAACGGATGTGCCTTTTTGTTGTTGTGGGGTACAGGTGAAGATGACTACACCTTGCTGAGTGGATACCGAAGATTTGATAAGCTTGTATAAGCTTGTTGTTTTTCTAAGTCGCAACATGACCGTCCACCTGGAACACCGGATCAGTCTTGATCATTTTGGTTTCCATGCCAAGACAGTTTCCGGGGTACGCTAGGCTATGGCTATGATCTGCATGCTTTCTCCTTCTAGTCATACAAGAATATACGAACAAATTGCAGACCTGGCTGCGCATCCAGACACGCCAGCCGCTAAGCATCTCCGCAGCCAGCTTCACCTCAAACGCTCTCCGCTTTTGAATCCAAAAAAGATCTCTGTTTGATCATGCTACTTGGCCACTGGTAGTCATGTTCCTCTTAGCCAAGTAGTTTGTGGTTAACAACCCCATGACTGGTAGATACTGATAGTATAACTAGTATAGATATATTGGTTAGTGCCTAGTGTACCTAATATTAGTCCCTAGTGTGTTGGGATGTGGTGTGATGTTGGTCCCCGCAGGTGAAGCCCAGTGGCCCAGGTCACCTCCAACGATCAAACCTTGGTCGTTTGGGGATATATTGCACGCAGATAGACAGATAGATAAGTTAGGATAGATTAATTAGCTAGTATATGATAGAAAAAAAAACTAGATGACATCAGATCAGATCGGATTAGATTGGATTAGATTGGAATAGACAGATTAGATAGAGTAGATCGATGGATTGTGAACTCGTCCCAGGTTCTGCGCCTGCTGCACCGCTGCCGACACCACACCCATCGAGAGTGTGTCTGCACCAGCGCCCATCCCCATCAAGGACCTGATGAAGCAGCCGCGTTGTGGTTTATATCCCATGGAAACCACCTAGCAGGAGCACCAGGAACATCAGAACTGGGACAGCTATGGGTTTTTCTCAAACATGGGGTACCACATGGGTACCCCTTAAAATCCATGGGTGAACCATCATATTCCCAGTTGAAGATGCCATGTTGATGCATTTTGGGGCATTGGATAGTTTTGTCAAAGCCATACTGAAGACTATTGAAGACTATCGCCAAGGGCATTAAGGGCAGCCCGGGCATTCCCCAAACCGGGGCCCCAAACCCGGACCAGGATGAAACGGAACCCGTGATGCGGATGCCGATTCCGGAGGCAGCCCCCGAACCTGCCATGGAAGAGAAGGTTGGCGGATCGATCCATGTGGGTTCCAGCCAAGGGTAGCTATCCATATGAGGATCACCCCATTTAAATAAGTGGTTGATAAATGTTGATAATCATAGTGTTATAACATGTTATAGCCAATTTATATGGTGGGAGATGCCACGAACCGGGGACTTACGAACCAGTCATTGCTTCACTGGCGTTGATTTACTGAAGGGTAAGAACTTTGGCAAACTCAAAACTCTGTGGTCAAACTTGGGCACGGTATGATGCCGGGATATGTGCGTTTTGCAGTTCTAATGACCCCATACCATGAGAAAGATGCAGTGTATTTTTTTCTTCCCCCAATCAGAAAATTGTTGCAGCAGAATCGGACCGGCAGGTAGCCGACCTTTCTCTTGTGGGTTTCCAAATCGAATATGTGACAGCCAATGACATGTTGTTCTGTTTGTTCTGATTTTTAAAACCAGGCATGCGTCGCATAGTTCTCAATCAGATGTTGCATGAATGACATGAATGTATGTTGAGTGCTAGATTGATTGAATATGGAGTACCTCGGCTAAGAGATATAAAACTGGCAATTCTCTAGGACGATGGGGTTCTGGTTCTGGGAAAGCCTGGGCACTAAGCATTTAGTGTTTGAATCTAGTAGCATTGAACAAAAATCCTATAGATGTCAATTCGCAATATATATATATATATATATAATAGGAAACAAATATTTATACGTTATATTATATATATAAAGATCACCATATATATATTATAATGATATAAATGTGTCGATACTCAGGGGCTTGTCATTTGGCCACCAGGAACCCGATGCCACTGTCACCTTTCAATTCCTCCTGCCGGACGGCTCCACAAAGGCCATGGCGTCACCAGCCACATGGCCATCACTGGGGGCTCTTTTTTTGGAAGGTATGCTTCAGAAAAAATGCACATATCTATCATATGATGGGATGATACTCTTTGGTGGTTTCTAACTTTTATTTTAGTATATGTTTCAATTAAAAAAGAGGCTACAGGATGATGATGCCATCCATTCCGCCAGGACATCGTTGTGAAATCGAAGCCTCTGGGCTTGGACTTCTACAAATCTGCCACTTGGAACCATGGGACCGTCTTCCACCTTCCACAGCCACCATCCCTAAGTGAGGGAGACATTTTTTGAGACAATCACCCCAAGTAGAGGTAATAAACATTCATAAATTCATAATTAATTTGAGGATGGGGTATCAGAGTAGATGGGCGATGTTTCGCTTGTAACTCGAGATTCTGCTCGCTTGTAACACAAAAATTGTGCCCGCTGCTTACTCGAAACAAGGTGCGGTTCATATCCAAAGCATGTGAAGCCAGAATAGTCAACGCGTCGGGATCTGAAGAGGTATTTGTTTTGGGCCATATTAGAAGGTTTGCCAGTGCCAGTGAACGTTAACATCCCACCCCACCCCACCCCAACCTTTGTTTGGATCGAAACTGTGCTCGGGTCGCAAGTGAGCGCTTTTCCGAGTCGCAAGTGATACCTTCGCCCGTGTAGATCCCCATTTCTGTAGAAATTGCAGGTTCAGATTAAGTTCAGATATCTACGTTTCTATCGTTCAATATTATATATATATATATGCAATATATATATATATATGTATATATATATATGTATATATGTATATGTATATATATATATATGTATATGTATATATATATATATATCGAACGATATACTCCCCGGCTTATTGGGTATCACTTAAGTGTAACATAGTGTAACCCACAATAGAGATACCTGTAAGCCAACCAGATGCAGATAGATGGAATGTTTTTTAGCCATAATGTCATATTATGTAATTAGTTTGTATCTAATTTAAGAACACGTGCCCTTCATCATGGTTTCCATTAAAACCTCTGTGTAGTTTTGGGATTTCCCAGCGAGCCAACCATGTTTGATTACCGTAGAGTAGCGCCTATATATCATTGGCCTGTATACATCATATCCCCACTAGATCTGCGTTTTGATGGTTAATTCATGTTAATCCATGTTAATCCCCCATTATATTCCCATTCTATCTATCCCACTGTTTTTCTCTATATGTCTTGGTGAAGTCCCTATTTTAGATGGTTAGATCACAATCAACTACCAAAAACCACAGTAATATTCCATTGACATTCATTTGATATTCCATTATCCCCTGTTTTATGGTTAAGCAATGTTAAATCCATCTCAAATGGGACCAGGGTTTTCCCTGGCACGGGATCCTCATCTTGGCTCAGATTCCACTCACGGTGAAACGCGTGAAGCCCGACGCGTGTGCGGAAGTGGCAGATGTGCAGCCACAGTGGGTGTGGCTTGGCGCTGGTTGGGCCTTCATCGATGTCATCAATGGGGATTCTATGGATGTAATAAATAAATCGTCGTAATTTTATGGGTTGAATGGGAAAATATCAGGTTTACCCTCCAACTAACATAAAACCCAGCTTGAGTGGTCTGGGGAAACCATGGGTTTTCCGCGTCATTACCCCAGGATACCATGTGGAAAATCCCTTCTAATGGAGGTTTCCAGCAGATGCACCGAATGTGTCAGCGAAGAGGGCACCCTCAAGGCTGAAGAAATGCGACGGTGACGAGATGAAGGAAGATTTGAAGGATGCCATGGTCATTTGGCCCGCGATTTGAGCCGTGCCAAGCAGCAACATTTGATGGCAGCAGCAAGAGAAGAATGACATGAAGACTCATATTGGGAAGATCCATCATATGTTGCATGAAGTAAACTTTTATTTTGTTTTATTGTGATACAAGATGATACAATGTGTTCTACAATTGTTCAACCACCCTTTGCTGTTGTGGTTTTCTATGATCTTCTTTTTTGCCATGGTGGCCCCCATCTGATGTTCACACTCAGGCGCAGTTGGTGAAGGCTGTGCAATATTTGAAGCAACGGTGAGCCACACGTGGCGCACGAAAAAACATGTCCCGGATCCCCAGCTGGCAGGTTTGACAATTGAAAACTCGTAACAAATGGGTATATAAACCTTGGTTATTATATAATAGAAACCCTAGGTAAATACAGTAACCCTTCGTGAATTTACTACTTGGCTGACAGGAATGAATGAAAATCAATCAGTAGATACAATATTTGTTTTATTTGGACAGGCTGTAATTTAGTTCATGAATACGTTGCCATGATTGGGAAATATTGGGAATATGTACGAACCAGCCAAGGTTCAGCACGGCAGGGGTTTCATGTGGTAGCGATTATGATTCTTTGAAATGGAACCCACAAGATGGAGAAACACATGGAAAAGGAACAAGTTCTCCATTTGTTCAGTGACCTGTATGGATGTAAAGGGCTGATGGCAACCCACAATTCATGAGCCCGGGCTGATGAGTTTGGGTTTACGCATTGAGTGGTGTTCAAAACCTTAGGTTGGTGATTGTAGGCGGTTTCAGTGCCCAATAAATTGTGGATTATCACAGTTTGCAAAGGGGACCCCCTATCCACCAATCAGTATAATTGAATGACAGAGGATTTTTCGCGGATCAACATTAACCATAATTACTGTCAATAACAGCTATCCAAGACATGGCTAGATATCACTCGTGAATACTATCGGTGATATCCCCGTTTATACTTTGTGTTCATAGATTTGGGTTAACTACAGCAATCTCGCAACTGCCTCATTTTAGATGATGGCTAGTATGGCGCACGTGGAATTATCACCAAAGTGGTTTATTTAGTTTCGGAATTCATACAACTCTGCAAGATTAGATGCACTCCATCAATTTTGTGGATATGCAATGATATATAGAACATTACATAGACATTCAAGGAGTTGACGTTAAAAGAAACTATGGGTAATCATAAATCAATTGTTGCTGGACAACGATTTGCAATGATATTTGTGTTATTGATTTCAATAGTCAATCAATACATATAGATTCATATAGAATCAAATTAGAATCAAATAGAATCATATATATATAATATGGAAACATAGAAATATAGTATCAAATAGAATCATTTAATATGGACACATATAAATATAGATATCATATAGAATCAAATAGAATTATTTAATATAGAAACATATAAATATAGATATCATATTGAATCATATAGAATCATATAATATGGAAACATATAGATATAGATATTATATAGAATCATATACAGAATCATTTAATATGCAATGGAAACATATAAATATAGATATACATAAAGAATCAAATAGAATCATATAATATGGACACATAGAAATATAGATAGATATCATATAGAATCATATAGAATAATATAATATGGAAACCTATAAATATAGATGTCATTTAGAATCATCTAGAATCATATAATATGGAATCATGTAAATATGGAGATCATATAGAATCACATAGAATCATAAAATATGGAAATATTTCAATATAAATATCCTTTCGAATCACATAGAATCATACAATATGGAAGCATATAAATATAAATATACATATAGAATCAAATAGAATCATATAATATGGGAACATATAAAATAGATATCATATAGAATCATATAGAATCATATAATATGGAAACATATAGATATAGATATACATGCACAGATGAATGATGGTGCAGGGTACATTCCCATGGCATTTGCACCCCCTCAGAGGTTACAGCTGCCATCAGTTGAACTGACACAACGACGAGCGGCCCCAATGTGACACGAGCGGCAAAGTGATCCAACGGAGATGAAACCACATTGTGATGCATGATGTTGTACATATATTGTACACAATTATATATAAGTTATATATTATTTATGATTATATATGTTTGTTTTTAAAGATATGTATATAATATGATATAATTATGTTCATGATTGTTCATGTAATGTATGTGTGTATGTATCAACGTGTTTGAATAGTCTCACAGCCAATTGACATTGTGGCTTTTGTAATTGCTATGTTCCCATCATCTACGAAAAGTAAAACAAACACTCAATTAATATAAGGGGATTAACCATCAACAATAAATAATTGATTTAAGATGAAGTAAACCCAAATGTAATAAACTATGAGAGGTTTGTGACATTGGGTATGCCTTCAGGAATGGATGATGCTTATTCTGACCCGCAGTCATCGTTTGTTACTGGGATGATTTATGGCATTTGGTGTGCCACATTGCTTACCATTTTGTTGACACACACTGGGGATATAGTGATGAGATAGTTGGGGATGTACTTTGGGGATGTACTTTGGGGATGTACTTGGATATGTATCTAATAATGGCATTGGGTTCCTGAATACGGGATACCCCCAAATCCACGAGATAATCATGGTTTCTGTTGAAAGTGCCACTAAATGTGGTAATACTCGGAGGTTTTCCGCTCCGTAGCCGCCAACCACCATGAGCCCCTGCGCATCCCTACGGAGAACCATGATCCCCAATGACTTTCCTTCGGGAGGGTTACAACAAAGCAGTGTAGGCTATGGAATATGGTATTTGGAATGGCGTACCTATAGGGACCGTTTGAATAGGGAGATGTGCCATGGTTTCAATCTATAGCCGTATTTCATGTTTGGTAGGTTGGTTTGATGATTCCTGTCAGATTTGTTGATATGATCTTACCATATCTTACTTGGGTACAGATGAACTGGTTGTTTCTGAGTGTTCGCCAATGCAGTTTTGGACGACATGACGGACCACAAGGACTCAATCATTTGACATATTTTTAGGGGGCCAAACTACCAGCTAGCTATTGTTGTTTTGCTTCTTGTCAATGAATTTGTTTCCGTTTGTTTCCTTTGATTTTTGTTTAATCTGTGTCTACTCAACATATAGTAACTCATGTATGCATATGGGAGTGGATGCTCCAACAGAACGCAACAGACACATGTTCATGTGATATTCAATGTTGTCAGATCCCCCTTTCAGCAATATTGGGGATGGGTTGCAGCGACTAAATATGTCAGTGATTTCCCTCTCTGAAACGCACTGTACGATCCTGGATTTAGATAACTTTTGCTGTTTTTCCTTGATTTTCTAGGCCATCCTGCATCGCAGTCAAACTGTGGTCCAGCTGGCACCGACCTGCTGCATTCTTCAAATTTCATACGCTATCCTGCGCGCTGCGCTGGCTGTAAGGCTCGGAATTGCTGAACAAATTCTGAAAGGAGCAGTGCACCTCAAGTATATCTCATTATCATCAAATCAAATATCATACTGCCCGACAAAATGCATCCTAGGCCATAGTCAACATTCGCTGTCGTATGTTGATTGGGATATCTCAACCAATCAAGGGATCATCAGGGATCATCAACCCAAGTCTTACATGTGGATCTGTACGGGGTTTTCTTGGCGTTTTTGTCAGTTTTCCAAATCTTTGTCCAACTCATATCCGATAAATCAGAATCCATAGCGAACCAAGGCGTAACCCAGATATCCCCCAATATTCCCACAGTATCCCAATGCAAACAGCTTGACTGTTTGTTGATCCATGTCGATCAAAGCCGAAATGCAGCTCCAAACATGCCGTCGAAGCCTTGCAGCTGAGTCGCACTCTCACTGACTAGCCAAGCGCCAACCGTTGATGCTTCCACGTCGGAGTTCTAAGTGAGAGATTCAATTTGAACAAAAACGAATAAACAAGACAAGCGGAACTAGAAACACATTGTATGTACTGCATTTATATCTTCATTGCTGTCCAGTTAAGTCGCGTTTTATGAATGGTTAGTAGAGCATGGTGAAGTTGAGATATGTGAATTACATCACACGTTGTCCAAACCTCTTTTTGTTGGGATATCCAAGAAAAAATCAATGATATTCAATGGCTTCCCAGATCGTTTGGAAGCCGACGAAGCCGACTAAGCGCAGCTTGTGATCCGTGGATCGCCTTGGACGCGAGAACTGTCGACTGAACAAGCACCTCTGGTTGACCATGTGTAGATGGAAATGGGGCTTTGCCATTGTCAGATTTATATAATTTGTATATATTTGTATAGATTATAGATGTTTATAAATCATACAAATATATATATATATATATATAAATCAGTTGAATTATATTTTCTAATGTGTTTAAGTTTATATGTTATTTTATCATAACTTATCTATATTCATGTAGCCCACACGCATATGTATATAAAGTACATGTATGTATCATATGTTTTGTGCTTTTAATATATATATATACATATGTATAAAGGTGCATGTAAAAAAAAAAAAAAAAAATGCACAGAGCTATGAAAGAATACATACGGACTGGGAGGAAACTTACTGCCATATGTGGGGAGATGTTGGTGGAGAAATGGGCCA
>Ga0126342_10008518_pt1 | contig 18397 bp, 14 predicted proteins | sample Cyp1metagenome_FD_92528 | JGI IMG/M metagenome (GOLD analysis project Ga0126342, IMG submission 92528) | Coral microbial communities from Lord Howe Island, Old Settlement Bay, Australia - Cyphastrea 1 metagenome | ecosystem: Host-associated > Invertebrates > Cnidaria > Coral ...
ACTTGTAAGGGTTCCTATGTAGTATGTTTCACTAATTAACATGGTTAGGATGTTGTTTGTTTCACTACCGCAGCCCTTTTTCAAGGAGGTAGCTAGCTGACAGAGCCCAAAAGTCCGCTGCAGCATCACTTGGGATATTTTTTGGAGAGGAAGGCAGATGTTTCAGGAACAAGAACGAAACTTGACTACTGCAGCAGGAATTGGGATTTCAACAAAGATCGTTATTTGATGTGCTAAACTGAAGATTCATATAAGAATGTGTATATACAACACTTTGGTTTTATGTTAACATATGTTAACCATGTTTAACCAAGAAATAAGTGGTCGTCTAAAACGCCAACCTCTTTTTTGGGTGCATATTGACTGTAGTGGATATACTAATATACTTTACCAACCAGAATATGGATTATCACAATATTTCTGATTTTAACCTATGGCAGCCATATTTGCTTTTCCAGCTAGCCATGGTTGATGACCGGAAAGTAGGTTGGTGAATTCTCGTCAGCCAGAACCATAGGGTTTCAGAATCTGGCGCCTTCAATAGTTTGTTGATTGCCTAATTACCATAGGTATCTATAGGGGCAAGTGGATCGATATCTATATATGATACCAATTGTTATTTTTTACCTGGCCATGGAAAATGGCCCATGTTCAAGATGATCATTTTCCATGTTTATATCAAATTAAATTTCCAGATGGTATAACCCATTGAAACACCCGTAAAAAACACCATGATTGAGCAATACTAACCACTTCTAACCACCTAACCGTTGTAAACCGTTATCAATCACCATGAACATAGGGATATTACCATTATTGATCTTTATGAACAACAATGAACCATGATGAACACCATAACACCTTGAGCAAGTCCACCAAGTGGAATATCCCATGTATAGATGGGCTGTAATCCCAGTTACCAACGGCCATGGTGCAAAACCGTTGCAGGATCGCGGAGACCTCCCGCGACGCCGCACGCGATGCAGCGACTGCCAAGTCGGCAGGAACCATGTGGCACCGCGGCGCAAGGGGCGGATGACAGGTGGGTTGGGGTATAACCTATGGCATTTGCGAGAACTTGGAGGGGGCTCCTAAAATGGGGGATCCCCAAGTCACCATGGGTTTCAATACGAAATGCTATCTAATGACTTGGATGATTTGGGGGTACCCTTATTTGAGAAAATCTCCAATTAGTAGTGTTTCATGGGGGGTCCGGAGTTCCTGTTCAGAGGTTTCGCCCGCTGCTGCTCAAGAATGCTAAATGTTCATGGTAGTTAGATGAATGACCAGCTTGTTGGCATTGGACCGGCAAAGCTATCGGGATCACTGTCTCATTGTGCTGGAACTTTTGCTGAGAAGGTCTTGGCCAGACGGCAGTTAGATGCAGGTGGCCGACTCTTGCATGTAGTCACGGATCAAGCTGAACAGCAGGTTGTGGTCAAAGCGTTTGGGCAATTGGATGGCTGTTTTTTCTGGCAGCCTCCCAAGCGAAAACCCACTGCCTTTGCCAAGAGCTTGAGCCGTGCATTTCGCACACATTGGTCGACAACCGGTCCAGATTCGTTCAGATCGCGACCAGAGGAAAAACTAGAGATTTTCAAGACAGGTGGAAGTAAGCATCACATGTGTCTTTTAGATGCTGAAAGACGCATTGAGGCAGAGATGTCAGGAGAAGTCATATTGAATCCAGACATGCAGATCGCTCAGGAGTTCGATGTCCAGATGCTCAATCCAGACCTGAAAGCCTGTGGGACATTTTCCTGGCGTTGGATGATCTTGTTTGTTTTGCTGGAACTGGTATGGCATACGGGCGGCAGGTTGTTTCTATCCACTTTGAGCAGCACGCTGAAGCCGGGGACTTTCCATGGAGGGTCCTCCTGGTGGGGATCAACGGCGCGATTTTTGTTGCCTTGGGTCTGAGTGAAGTTTTCTCCCGGAGTCTTGCCGGCTTGCCACCCACATGCTTGAGTCATGGTGTCGGCATCTTCGTTGGCATTCTGGTCTGTTTTGGAACTGCTGCCCTTCAAGCATCGGACGTGGCTTCATCAATCCTGGGTGGAATGGTTGTTTGTGTTGTGGGTCCAGGGTTCTTGTACGTTCAAAGTAGAGGCACACTCCCTGGACGCGGCTTTTCTGTGTGCTTGGCCTTTACTTTTGCTAGTTTGAGAGGAACGGCTGGCCCTGGAGCACTTGCGTCAGGCATCGTTTTGATATATACATTTTTGCTTGACAGTGGTCAGACAACTGCTGCCACTCTATTCTTGCCCATTGCGACTGCTTTGGCCGAGCCTGCATGCATCCTCTATATGCGAAAACCGATCTACTCATTACTTGTGGTTGCAAAGCGCCCTGCAGTCCCTGGTGACACCGCCCTTGTGAATATGCCTTTCATGTTAGTTGCTTCCCACGGTCAGAGTCTGCACGCTTAGTTGGAATGGTCGCTGCATGCCTGACCTTAACACTGAACATTCCTCGCCTCGGATGTCTGGGGGTTCGTATAGCAGCCATCGCAGCGCCCACAGCTTCATGAGGTGAAAATCCAGGCTACATCCGATACATCATCCCCTTAGCACTTTGGGCTTCATCCGAGCCATCTACCGTGACATCTCCTGGACTGGGCCCTATGCACCGACCTTCAACTTCTCTGCTGGTTGCGCACTGATTTGCATTCTTCTTTTCGAAGCTGGGCATCTAAATGAATCTAAGGCTCTAACATTGTTTTCAACATGTTCAACCGACCAGAAGAATGAACCCCTTGTGGGAGAAGTTTCGTTGGTTGGGGATGTCAATCGCCCAGGAAATCTTGGAAGATGTTGTGGGTGATCAATGAGTTCCTTCCAGTGAGCCCTGTTCCTTCCAGGAGGTGCTTGAAATCCAGCCGGGGTCCGACGATCCGAGCAGGTTGATTCGCTGCCAAATGCTGCCAAGCTAAAGGCGTTCCTCCTGGTCTGGCTGATTTTTGCTTTTGATGCTGCCTTGTCAAGCTTATGTCCCTTCAGGTTTTGTCTCCCAAGCTTGTCTCCCTTTATGTGGCCCCAAGCTTGTTTGCCTCCTCTTCCAAGCTTATCTCCCTACGTTCATATACGTTGGCCTCATGCACCCGCTATTCGGGGCCTATGCCGGTCTAATTTTCTTCTCATGGCTGTATAGAATCAATTGATTTATTTTTGGTGCTGGGAGAAGCTGTCATTTCTTTTTAGTCAAGACTTGGCTTTGGCAGGTCCTTACATGTTCTGGTGTTCAGTTGGGTTTCTGGTTGGCATTTGTGTCCCCAACAGGTCCAACAGCTTTGTCCATGGACCTCTGATGAATTCGGGGAAAGTTGATGTCAAAGTGTCAATGTCACATAGCAGGACCTTTGGCGACTGGACTGACCTCCGTTTGGAGATGCTGGGCCCGGTGCATGCCTTAGGCAATCGTCGATTCTCCTGGTCTCGTGTCCGGCGCGTGCTGGGACAGGAAAGGGGCTTGCGCCCGTCCTTGGTCCTCCATGGGCTGAGAGACTTGCAGCAATCGCCGGCATCAGTGAATTTACTTCAGATTTTTTAACACTGTGATAGGCCCAGGCTACGTGCGTGGACTTTGTGAAACGGGAAACAACCTGCAACCGTTGTCGATTTTGTGGCTGCCGGTGCCACTTCAATGCTAAGACGGAAGCCCTGCAGACTTTTCTGCCGATGAATCCGCCCTGCAGAATTCGAGTGCTGTGGTATCCAAGTGCCGTGGGAATTCAGACAACCATGAGCTAACCCTACCATACCCTACCCCCCAACTAACTGGAATGACAAGTTCTTAATGGCTGACTTTGGTTGTGAAGAAAGGTTCTACGGCACTTGATGTTTCGTTGTGGACCACGCGATGCGTCTCACCGAAAAGTACTGTTTGAGACATCATAGCGGAATCAGATCAACAACACAATTCAGGTATCTTGAAGTACTATATAATTGAATTAAAGCAATTGCAGATTCTATCCTGAGTGACTATCCCCGCCTGAAAAATCATGCATACACTATAGTTCGCGTATGTTTGTGGTTGGATCTCCAAATATACTACCCTATTGTGATGGTTTTATCCGCACTTATCGATTGTGTTTACCTTGGAAAGGCACTACGTGATGATATCCTCTTCAATTGTGACTTATGACGGTGATATCCCCATGTATTGTTGGTCTTTAGATGTTTCAAGTTATTTCAACCGATTTCAGCAGTGTTCAAAAGCCCTGTTGGCTGATGATTCTAGAGCGTGATGCTTTTCAATATATTGGGGGTTTTCAAAATCCACTGTGGGAATTCATATTAACAAGGCAATGTAAAAGGCTGACGTTGCGGGTGTTGAACATTGCTCACTTATGAATGTTGTTCCCTTATTTTTGGTTATGCCAATGCTATCTCCTTGAAATTTGCTGGTTATATGATGATGTTGTGAGTGTATCAAGTGATATCCCCTTCAAAATTGATATACTCACAACATCATCATATAACTTGAAGGGGATATCACTTGATATACTCACATTTTAAGGGGATATCATGCTAGGTTTTGTCCTCATCTTTGCCCCCAAGGGGGTGCCACAAGACTCGACGACAACTCGTATTGCCGAGGTCGGGCGATTCCGCACCACCGCCACCTCCAGGTGGCATGACGCAGCCCAGCATTCGACGCTGGGGCGATGGACAGATTGGATATTGGGGGTGCAGTTGATGTACCATCTGGTTATGACTAACATAGCCATGGTATAGATGGTCCATAGAAATAGATGGTTTACCTATTATTTTAATGGTGATTTTCCAGTTCCCTATGTTAAATAACCAGAGGGTAATCGATATGAACAGCGGATGAGTTGTGGATTTATCTGGGTGGTAACATGGGTATGGGTTCATGATGGTAAATGATTAGTTGCTAATGGGTATAATGCCGCGCCTCCATTTTCCAGGGGTGACCATGAAATTTTGAGGGGATTCACCATCAGGATTTGGGGGGTTGGAAGTAACCATCAATTTTGGGGGGCACAACAGGGATATGCCCTTTGGTAAACTAGCAGTTTGCTATGGAAAATGGATGAAAATGGCTCATTTATAGATGGTTTACCTATTAAAGATGGTGATGTTCCATAGTTATGTTAGTTTACCAGAGGGGAAGGGAATGACAAGTATCAACATCTAGATATATCTACTATACTGGAGATATCATAGAAAAAACACCATCAATACCTGGAGAATCCTGGAGATGGGTGTGAACATCGCATCCCTGATTCTGGGAATCACAAGTCCTGGAGCATTAGTGAGTCTGTAAATTTCCAGAAGCAGGAATAGAACATGCTGCGCCAGGATCAACCTTGCAGGCAATGTGCATGGGCCAGCCATCACTCTTCAGGATGAGGCACAATTGAGATACTTCTCCACCCTCTTCCGGCGTCCGCCGGCAATCTCAAGGGATGGGAGAACGGAGGAGCGGATCGAAGCATGCATCAAATACCCAGCAGGGACAACGGACCTATTCTGGGCCCTCACAGCATTGAACATCTTGGACACAGAAGGACTGTCGCTCCTCTTTGTCGACGAGAACGCTCGACAATTTGTGGAAGCAAGAGTTGCTCGTCTACGAGGAGTCGGACTTCTGGCACACATTGACCCAGAGGCTGTGGGATTCTCAATGAGGTACCAGCTCCCGATGGCGGACTTGGCAACAGATGTGTCCATCTTGCGAAGCATCCTGACTGTGGCCCCAGAGATCTTTCCTGGAGGAGTGAGGGCGGCTGCAGTGCGCAGAGTGCCAATCTCTTCGATGGCTGATGTTGCGATGCTCAGTCAGGTGAGCACAAAGGTGTCTGGGAAATCAAGAATAGCATTAGCCTTGGAGCTAATGTCGGGGACTCACCAAAAAAGTAGGATCCAAACCATCTGTTGATAGCCAAATCCAGGTTATGTTTGTTGTTTTGTTAGCGGCTTTGTTGTGTTCAGAGATGGAGCAAAGCAGACTCATGCTGTGGAAACCGTCAAAATGGGTTGTTGTCTCTTCACCGCTTGACTGTCCTGTTGGCCAAAAAGATGTTTACCCTTTTTTTTTAACCCTGGAGTGACATGGCTGTGATGAGTTTGGGATGAACTGGCTGGAAAGAATGTAACTGAAAAGAGATACATAAACCAGATGTTCCCTGCAGTCCGTGGAATGGAAAAATACACGCAAACTGTTGATGAGTAAACGGTTACTGTTTTATCATGGATTATTTCCTGGCCGTGAACGGAAAAATAATCTCATCAAGAAAGGATCTGTACAAAGGGATATCTGAGTTTCTCAACCTGGTTACCTAACCATCACAGCCCCAGTTCTCCTGACTAAGGACAACCCATGAAGCTTTGGTTGCCAGAACCGACGCCTCAGCAGCCTCTCGTCGGCATCCCAAAAACATTGCTAGGGAAAGTCATATTTTACCCATGGGTCTACGGGCATCTTGTTTTTTGACAATCTTTACTGCAACGCTTGGGCTGTTCGATTGGGAGCGTTCCTTTTCCACAGATGCATTATATAATTCTTACTGGCAGCCCTTCAATGAAGCAGGCAGAAAATTTTGAGTGCAGAGAAATGATTATTGATTGCTATAGTGAGGCGGACAGCAAACCACTGATTGGTGAACAACTACATGTTGAACGGAGGCATCAAGAAATCATGGGCCTCGCTATTCAAGCATGGGTTTAATTTCAACATGTCTATCAAAACAGGTCTGGGAGTTGAAAAAGGTGAATCGGCACTGTGGCTTTTTGATCACGGAACTGCTGGCTATGGCAAGTCCAACCAATCTGCCACAGTCGCTGTTGGGAGCCCTCCGGTCCAGAAGATGAGTCAGACTCTGATGAGTTTCCTTAGCTCCTAGCGCACGCACATCAGCGCATGATGTTTTTGTTCTTCGCCAATAAAGCTTTGAGAAGCCAGCCCACGTATGCCCACGTATCTACACATCATGTTTTACATTTATAATATATTATATACATGCTTCTTTATTTGCCATGTATACCATATATTAATATGACACGCTATCTATATATATTATATATACATAATTATATATAAGCATATGTAAATACATATGCATATGTATATATATATACATATATATATATACATCCCAAATATAGATTCGACCACTGGTGGATTTGGACTCTGCGAATACGACCTGCGGTAAATTTTAGATATTTTTGGATGGCCTTACTCTACGATGGTATTCACCACCAACCATCTGGGAAAAGGGGGATATGACTATGGATTCTGGAAAACTGGCCAACAAAAATGGCGTTCCTATCACCAACACTATGCTTCTTTGTTTTCTCCTTTGTTGCGATTACATGGAAAAACATGAAAAACACGTTGGAGTTGGGGTGATTTGACGAAGTTAGATCGCGATTTAGGCATCATGTCCAAATTGTTTGGAGAAGTCCCGCGTTTTCAACAAGAGCGAACTGTCCGCACACGTGGCAAGGCATTCCAATTAGCCAACGACTTCACATTTCCATCAATCAATCCTTGAAATCTCCTGACTCCGACCACCAAGGTTCCAACCACCTCCTCCACCTCCGTCTGGAGGGCCGCAGGTGAGATGGTGCTTGGGTATTCGCATGGTGCGACCGAACGAAAAAATAGAGCGATGTTGAAACCCCAAAAGGGGATTTAACCAGGAATACCCTCTGGTAATTTACCAGTTTGCTATTGAAAATGGCCATAGAAATAGTTGATTTACCCATTAAAAATTGTGATTTTCCATAGTAATGTTAGTTTACCAGAGGGTAAAAGGACAATCAGATGAATAGAAAGGTAAATATACAGATGTATAGATATATAGAAGCATAGTATATGCCGTTTTTAAGCTATGCGCCTATACAATGATGTAAGGTTTCAGCGATAGAAACAGGAATATAGGCTTAAGTATATTTAGCACCTCGCCAACCAAGCCCCAGATATGACGTTTAGCAGTGGAAGCCAGCCTGCGTTTGATCAACTTTAGGGGGTTATGCCACCAGTACTGGGTCAAGCCTGATAATTACCCCATGTCAACGATAGGTGAATGATGATAGTAGGTGGGGACCTGGTTCGGCTTCTTTATCTGGGGCTTCTGTGAGAATCTCAGAACGATTTCATAAATTCTCAGAACTATATCTAAACTTGTCAAACCCTTTCCAGAACTCTCAAAACTCTTTCCCGTTTCACAGAACTATTTCCAAAAAGTTCAGAAAGTTCTCCGAACTATTTCTACAAGTTCATTAAATATGAATCATCCATTACTTTTACATGTGTCCTCAATGGGTTTACCCTAATCTTGAGCCATGAAACCTTGCTGGCTTTGACAGCGGTAGGCCTCCGAGAGGAAGCCCAGCAGAAGCCCAAGGAAGAAGAGCAGGAAGCCACGGTGGGACATGGCGGAGATCATGAAGAATTTCGCTCACGGAGATCATATGGGATATAGTGGGGCTTTGTGATACTTCAATGATAGTTCAATAATTGTTTAGTGATAGTTTATATAATCATAGTTTAATTGTAGTTTAACGTGATTCAGTGGTAGTTTACTGCAAGATATTAGGTATTGTTGAACTTATCGCAGATCCCAGCCATAGCCACTAGAAGTTAAACTTCTGGCAGGGGACCTGGGAACCAATCAGGAATGATATGATGGATATTTATGAGGGTTATCAGGCATCCGCATCATGAATATTATGTATGTATTATATTTGTAGTATGTGTGATATGATGTGAAAGATATTTTTTTTCATGTGTATGTATATATGTGTATCATGTATTTGTCGTGTTCTCTAAGATGTGTATCTATGTAATATTTGTTTAAAATATGGCAAGAATTTGAAGGAGTGCATTTGTTTTTAATATATATATATGTGCATTCATTCATTTTTTTATTTATTATTTATTTATTTATTTATTATTATTATCCTTACTATAATAATTCATGCACACATATACTTGTACATGTACATGTGCATACACATATACACATATACGTATATTTGTATAGTTTCAATCGGTGGGTGTAGGAGTGAATGGATGGACGACATACACCAACAATTCGGTAGATTGCAAGCCGAAGTAAATGGGTCCACCAGATGTGGTCACGCTACGGCGAGGCCCTTAATTCACCTTTTGATTGAGGTGTGCATCCACGGGGACCTGCTCACGCTTTTGGAGCGATGACGGCTTTTACGGCCCCGCACGGCATCACTGAGACTGAGAGGGCCCTCAGTATACGAGACAATGCTGGTACCCTTTGTGCATTGCTCCATATTTGCAAGAGCCCATGGGCATCCATGGAGTTTCAGCCTTATAATGTCAGTGGTCAGCCGGCGGTTCAATCAGTAGCTCTCCTCCACCATATTAATCATATTTCGGATGGCGGTCCGCAAATTCAACAACTGCCCGGCATATTGTTGAGATGAATTGAAACCACCAAGTGCCACAAGTGGAGTGAAGTATTAAAGGAACAAAACCATATATAGCTGGTCAATCATCGGTGTCCTGTAAGTTTTGCCTTCAGAAACAAGTGATAAATCAAGCAAGAAGACCCCGACGCACCCTTAAACATCCAATAGCTGTGCCGAGTGTCTCTCTATTTTGGATCTTGTTCAACTTAACATAAACGCGTTGCCATTTGGATTGTCCACAGCATTCACGTTGTCCCATGAAAATTCGTTCTTTTTACAAGGGGTGCTAAGGTCAGCCATGAAGATGGGAAACTCCAATGCTTTCAAAAGTATTACCCGGCGCAGTCAAATCATGGAGATGCATGAGGCTTCAAATGTGTTTGTTTCAAAATGTTTGGTTAACCCCAGAACGGCCATATGATAGGGAAAATGGTGATTAACCACCATGTTTGGAGTAAACTTTGATTGAACCATCAAACAGACAAAGCCAAGTTTATCCAAATTCATGTTGCGATACTCCATGCTGCTTTGGCACTTGATATTCATGCCGGGCATCCCACTGTGTATGGTTCATAATCCTGCTGATCGTAAGTCCCATGCTTCTGAATGGGACCTGCAGTTGCCCACCAGCAACTTCAGGTGTCCCCAGCAATATGTGTCAAATACTTATCTGGTTGGTGGTCTGGAACATGGCTTTTATGACTTTCCATAGATTGAGAATTTCATCATCCCAACTGACGAACTCATATTTTTCAGAGGGGTTGGCTCAACCACCAACCAGTTTTTGTTGCTGTCTAGATTCAAGATCCCATGCTTGATTGCTCCCTCTTCGTCGTTTTTTTCTGTCGTTAAGTCTTTATTGGGTTGGAACCCATGTTTGGTAGTTAAATCATATCTCGGGACTTGACCAAGGATTTCGTAAGTTGAAATTGTTTTTGCTCTTGTTTGCGTGCAGTTTTACAGTAAATCTTCACTTGTTTGATGGCCAAACCCTTCCAATATCTGTGTAAACCCATGAAACTCCCACACATATCAAAATACCCTAGGGCACACCCAAGTCTGGTTTCAACTTCCATTTCTATACCCTTCTTTTCCTGCACAAAACCTTTTCAATCTTTCTGTCAAACCCATAAGCCCTCATAGTTATCCGTATCGAAATGCCGTGAGTATAGCCATGGTTGAATCTCCATAGATCCACCGTTTGTTTCCAGGTAGATCCCCATTTTGGCGAGATAAATTCCACTGTTGGCCAGATACACCATCAATTATGGTGAAATCCATGGGGAGCGAATTCAATCCACAGTTTTTCCCATGAAATGTCAGAAAATAACGGAGCATTCTTGATGGTACCAACTAACCCCAACAAGCTACATAAACCAAATATATATTGGTGATATATTTGTGATATCGAAAATGATCGGAATCCCCATAGTTCCACAAGTTTGCCACCCAAAAAGAAAAATAAAGGTTGAAGTCAAAACCCAGCCTTAAATCCCAAGAAATCCAACACTTTTTGCGAAATTTCAATAACTATCCAATCCTCATGATTAATGTCCATAAAAACACATAAAAATTACGACTTAATGGAGGAAAATCTTCATTGGTAATTTCAATAACCATTACCAGGGTGGTTTTTTTCTCCATAAACCTTGGTTTTTTCCCATCAAGTCCTGATTTTTCCCCGGGAACTCCCCGGTTTTGGCCGCCCAACCGGCGCCGGTCGCGTCGGTGCCAGGAGCAATTCCCGGCGCGCCCGGCGCAACCGCCGGCGCGGCGGCTGGGACGCCGAGGAGGCGCCGCCGGACAACGCGGCGCAGATGTCACTGGTGTCCCTCGGCGGATCCTTAAAAATGGTTGGTTTATAAAGGAACATCCCATTGATGATTGTACTATATTGATAATATGTTATGATTATTCATCATCTCCAAGTCATCCATTTATATCAACCATATGATAATAAAGAACCATAATGGGAAGATGATCATTATCAATAGATGATCATTATAGTATCACTATGGAGATGATAATTGTTGATGATTTGGAGATGAATAATAATAATGATAATAATAATAATTGCGCTATGTTTTTATGAACCATATCTAAGTTATTCATTAACACTGAATATCTGGTTGGTGGTTTGGAACATGGCTTTTATTTTTCCATATATTGGGAAGAATAATCCCAAGTGACTTTCATATTTTTCAGAGGGGTTGAAACCACCAACCAGCCATTGATATGGATGATTTGGAGGTAACCCTATTTCAGGAAACCACCATATGTATAGTTGATGATTAATAATCATTGTGCTATATATATATATATATATGTTTTTGAGTAAGTGTTATCTCATAGTTATTGTTAATGTATAGTTGGTGATTCATTGTACCATGGAGATATTATGATGAATATGGAGATGATGATCATTATTATATATTATGAATACACAATTCCATAGATTATAATATTTTTGTTGAGGATTCTTGGATTCATGGTTAATTATCATAGTATGACTAGTTGCTGATTGGAGATATAATGATGACATATGATAACTAGCCATCATTAATACAGTGGACAGTAATAGTGACTGTTAATTGATGGTTATTAGAATGATTACAGTATATATTCATTAGTGATAATGAATAGTGATATGCATAGATTAATAAGTATTCATGATATAATGTTACAATTCAGATATCAGAACAATTATTGCATAAGATATCATGGAATTGCCCTGTATAATCATTGGAAAATGAGATGAAAATGGTGATTTAAGCATGAACAATGGAGGTAGAATGGAAAATTGGTTTTAGTTAATAAGGCGGAAATAAGTCATGATTAGCTATAAAACGACTATCATGGTGATTATAATCCATCAATACAGGCTATCCAGTAGCAGGTGAAAAATTCGGACTATTTTTTTCCGTATGGTTAAGAACCCTGAAATGAAAATCATCTATGAATGGTTACAACCGAGAATGGTACAAACTTTTTTCCACATTAGAAATAGTTACCCTCCAGTCGGGCTTGGAAGATTAGTTTCCAATAAAAATGGCTGATGTTCATTTGAAAGTTCCGGGTCGAAGTGTGAATTTACCAGAGAATTAGCTATAAGCATTATTATGTGGGCAACCATATCCTCTGTTAAACAAACAGTATGGCCGTATGGCTTATTATTGTCATTATTTGGTAAAAAAACACGTACAACTCACCATAGTAAAAAAGATGCCACAATTAAACTAACAATTATGATCTGGCTGGTGGTTTCGAACATGTTATTTTTTCCATTTCATATATGGGATGTCATCCTTCCCACTGAAAATATGTTTCAAGATGGTGATGGCACCACCAACCAGATTTACAACTGCCATGATTTTCTGATGGTTTTCCTATTAAATCACCATTTTCTTACGGTTCACCAAGTTAAACAGACCCTTTTCCGCTTCAAAAAACCCAGCGAAGCTCACCAAGGCCCTCACGCCCTGCCCTGCCGCCTGGCGCTGCTCCGGGACGACCTGCGGGGATGCATGGACCAGTGCCTTGGTCGCCTTCCATGTTTTTTTGGGGGAAAACCCTGGGAAAACCTATATTGTTTGGTGTATTTTGGTATGACGATTCGCATTTTTTGCGGGAGTCAAGTCATATTTTGTTGGATGAACTTGCCTTGTTCGCTGGTTAAATACCTTTTAGAGACAGAAAGAGAGCAGGTTTATGCAGCAGCATTGGGATCCAACCCATGGTTTATCATTATGCGCCCGATTAAGATCGGGATTTGGGCCATGTTATGCCGGGCGTTTAGTGCGTGAAGGTATACTTTTGCATTGATGTGTAAAGTCGATGCGAAGATATGTCACAGACATACCGCATGTATTTACTGTGTATTTATGTTCATACCTCCATGTTGGTACAGGAATATACCATGTGTCAGTATCCGGCAAAAATACAAAATATTCTATATGTTCATTTTTATATATATATATATATGAATTTTATATATATATATACATGATATTGAATTTTTCAAAAATAGGGATACCCCAAAAATCATCCATGTCGTTTATAAATGTCGTTTATAAACCATCCATGTTTATCCATTTTTGGGGTACCCTCCCCTTTCAAGAAAGCTCCATCGCCATCGGCGCGTCACCAGGTGCCAGTGAACCGCTTCGGCATCGCCGAGGCCACCCCCGAGGCAGGGCTGCAACTTTTTGGAGGGTGATGTCACTTATATACTTATGGAGGGTAAATAAAGTGGTAAAACCCATCAAAACATAGATGTTGGCACACTTTTTGGAGTAAACAGTAATTAAACAAAGTGGGAATTCAAGAAAGTCTAGTTTACCCAGCCGTTATCACGAAAGGCCGCTTCATTTTCTATGTCCAAGCCTCACAATGGGATGGTGATACCCAATGAACTAATGAACTAATTTGTTCAGGATGGTTGAAACCACCAAACAGTGATGCGTGAGTTGACGATGATCGAGTTTTTCTGACATCGGGGACCCCAAGTCCACCAAGAACTGTTGTTGTTTTTGGTAAGGATGGTAAGGATCATAAGGGTATAGGAGAATGAACAGTAATGCTAGTTTTCGATTGCTAAATAGTTGAGAGAGAGAGAGAGTTGTTCCTATGTTGTGACTGGTGCTCCTATCACTGGTTGGACCATCCCAGTCGTGATTGGCCAGTAGCGGTTAACAATATACCTGCTAATATCTAATTAAGTGAGGTTCATAATCCAAGAAACCAACCACTTGGGTTAGTATACATTTCCCAATTTAATAAGTCTCAAAGATACTCGAACCCAGGAAAGCACTCGCAAGATCTGGGTTATGGTATCGTAAACGATTTGAAAAGTAGGTTATATATCATTTCTGAATCTTAAGAGTTGGCTTATAATCAATTCAATCGGAATTTCAGCACCCTAAAATAGAGGTACTGTACCATATAAAATAGAGGTACTGTACCATATAAAGCCGTACTTTCTGGGATATCCCCTCAACTTAACCCTTCCAAAATTCACCTGCTCGCAGGCCCTAGCAGCTGCAGTCTTCCGGGCACAGCAGGTAGAGAAGGCCCAGAAATCTGCCTGGGTTGGTTGCAGACGATGGATGATGTCTCCATGGGTACCCCCATTTAGGAAACCTCCATATTCTGATTTATGGTGATTCATAGTGATTTAATGATGATTTCATGGTGATTTTCATCGGAATTTGACAAACAAAAACGGGATTTGTTTCATTGGATTAACCTGTGGTTATTCAAGAGTGTGCGAACTGGAAGCCATTGCCCAGCAATAGTTCGATGGTTCACGATGATTTACTTATCATTTCCATGGTGATTTTCCATAGCTACGTTAAATAGCCAGAGGGTAATAGTTGCTATATTTCTAGTTGGTGGTTTGGAACATTTTTCCCATATATTGGGAATGTCATCGTCCCAACTGACGAACTCATATTTTTCAGAGGGGTAGGTATACCACCAACTAGTGATATTTGGTAATTGATAGACCTACCCTCTGGATCCCTCTGGTAAACGTTTACATAACGGTTAAAATCATCATTTCTAGTTGGTAAATCAACTCTTTTTATGTCCATTTTCAATAGCTATGTCTATGTTTACCAGAGGGTCTCATTTAACTGGATTATAACCATATTTTCCATTTATCATTTATCATATCATTTACCATGATAAATAGGTTATTTCCACTATATTTGGTGAAATTTCCATGATAGACCTATCAGTGATCTCCTGAACGCCAGGCGGGTCTGGAAGCCATGCGCGACAGCGGCAAGATCCCTCGGGGGCCACCAGATCTTCCTACAGGCGCGGATCGGTGACGGGGAAGTTCTGCCCGGATCAAAGAGGCCAAAATTGGGTGTTGACAACGAAAAGGATGGCATGTTCCCCTGGTACCCTCTGCTAAACATACAAAGATAGCTATTGAAGCCATGGCCCAGTCGAAATAGTTGATTTACCAATGAAAAATGGTAATTTTCCATAGTGAAATGTAAACGTTTACCACTTTTAAATTATCCGACTAAAAGCATTTACACTAAAGATGATTGAGCTAGGGTATCAATAAAACCTCTCACTATAATGTCCAAATCCCATTATTCGTGAAACTTGTCCAAGTTCGAGATCGAAAACCAATTACGGATATTATATACAGTATATAAATCTACGACTAGAAGTTATAGCAATCCCCAAGAAAAGGATGCCGATGCTCGCAAATTGCGAACCTGTGATATTCATTGAGGTGTTTGACGGGTTGCTATCGCCGAACGTGCCCCACCATTTCAGCGGCCCAGGAACCGAAGTCATCGAGCAGAAGTGCGTGGCATACCTCATCGGTGTGGAGACCTAGAGCCGTAGGGCTGGGATGTACCTGAAATCCATCGCCGATGTGAATTCCGCTCTAAAAACACAGGAAAACAAATGGTTAAAATGGCAGTGATAAAACATGATAAAACCACAGTTTGGTAAATCCATCCCTTTTTGGGGTTCATATCCACAGCAGATCATTGATATTCCATTGTTTGGTGCGTGAACCCCTACGGTGTATCCAAATCTGGTCCCCATCATACCTCCATTTGGTGAGAAAAATACCTCCGTTTTGATACATTTGATGTACGCAGTTCCATTCCAAATTGGTGTTTATATATTATATATCCATCATATCATATCCTCGTATTATCCCCATGCCTTTGTCAATTTAACCCCCAGATAGCATCATTATATATATATATCCATTAAAAAGAAAAAAACATTTTACATCCCTTACAACTCCTTTGACATGTCGAAATTGCAACTATATCCTCCGTATTTTCCCTCCAACTATATCCCCGAGTCGCCATTGATCCCAGGTAAAGGAGGCCAGGCGCTGGCAGCCATCAATGCGGCCGCGGGCGTTTCCACGCAGATCGATCAGTCCACGAAACAGTTCGGTTACAGCCGCCAGACGCGATTAGCAATGGGGACGGGGATGGAAGTTTTCATTATTGGGATGGATGGTAGTATGGATGGAAATTTCCAATAATGAAAAGCTAAAAATCCATCAATTATCCCAATGATGATGGGATGATGATTCTGATGATGCTGTTTGTTGGAGATCTTCGGTGGAAATTTCGGTCTTTTTTTGGTGATTCAGCGAGTTTTTTGAAAAATTGACCCAGCTCTTGGGAGAGGCCGGGCGGTTTGTGCAACAGCTCCATAGAACGGTAGAAAAATATGGCTGGAAATCCATGGAAATCCCCATAAACCCCTCAAGAAAATGGAGGTTTATAGCTTTATAAGGCCAACAGCACAGAGAATATAGGGTTTTATATTTAAAAAAACCAGAGCAAACAGAAAAACAAACTCAGAAAACCAAAAACCAGAAAAAACAAAATAAAAACAATATACAAAAACAAAACTAACTAAGGAAAATCCAGGTTTTTGTTTTTTGTTGTTTTCTTCTTGTTGTTTTTGTTTTTTCTGCTGATTTCTTCCTGTCAAGTTGTTTTTTTGGTGATTCTGTTTTTGATTGTTTTTCTTTATATTTTTGTTTGCTAAAATCAACTTTCTCCGTTGAAGCCGGCCTCATAATTATAGCTGGTAAAATCAACCATAAATCGTGGATTTTCCACTGCCGTGTTGGATGACCGGAGGGTAATAGCCAAGAAGTGGTTTCATTCCCTACATCCACCATGGTTTATGGAGTGTAAGATGAACGGGGTAAGGGATTCGTGGTGTCCCTGATTAAGACCTTGGTGCACTTGTCGCGGTGCCTTTTGAATAAGCATTTTGAAGAACAATTTTGGGTCCAACGCATCAATCAACTGGGGGTTATGAATCCGAGTTTGACCTTGCGATGTTGATCTACCAGCTCTGCGTTCATGCAATTATTCCGGCGCGGATGATGGATCGTGTCATATAGTTCAATAAAGCCCACCGTGATTCACTGGTTGATGATCCAATTTCATGGAAAAAACGATGCTAAAAGGGACCCGGGATGGGTCAACAGCTATCATTCATGCAGCAAACACCATTGCAAAAAATCAGACAACATCCCTAAAAAAGGTTATCCCAGCTGTTCCGCTAGAAATGTGTGTGTTTTTCCTCTATGGCCAGATTGGCCAGCTAACCAGCTCAACTTCGTGGAATGATTTGTTCAGCCTAGGTATGGCCAACATCTATGGCACCGAAGAGGGCACGGCCAAGGTGGGAGGAGTGTCCAGCATGTCAGATTACCAGAGTAATGACCGTGAAATATCGTGAAATTATAGCTAGTTGGTGGTTTGGAACATTTTTGATTTTCCATTCAGTTGGGAAGAATAATCCCAGCTGACTTTCATATTTTTCAGAGAGGTGGCTCAACCCCCAACCAGGTAGTAAATTATATATCACCAGTGGTTCTGTTCACCCAACATGGCTATGGCTGGGGTCTTAGAGTTCATAAACCCACCAACTAGATGGGAACTTAAGGGTAAGTTTGGGCTGGATGGTTGTGATCCGGGTGTGTTTTTGATCGTTTTTGCGGTTGATTCTGTGAATCTACCAGCAAAATGATGACCAGTTCCCAGGTTTGGGTGAATGATGCCTCATTGCTTGTATCACCAGCTGGCAGCTTTTTTTAAAAAAAATAGCGGTAATCAAACCATATTAAACCTACCTTGCTGAAGAACATTCCAGAAAATGAAGATGAGTTACAAGACCCCTCAAAAAGATAGAAAAGGGAAAATCGGACTAAAACATATGGCAATCTTTGCTTTTCTCTATCTTCTTTTGGTTGCTGTACACCTATTGAATTGCTGGCTATAACTTTCATATTTTTCTTAGCAGCTGGCAAATCTATCGAACATCCTACTAAGATCCAAAAAAAAACTTTACTTCGTGTGATCCCCACCATGACATTTATACATTTTGTTACTGGCAAATCTTCTGGCATTCTATCTGACATATTTTCTGGCATTCTATCTGGCATATCTTCTGGCATTCTACCTGGC
>Ga0126342_10008519_pt1:0-2500 | contig 18396 bp, 17 predicted proteins | sample Cyp1metagenome_FD_92528 | JGI IMG/M metagenome (GOLD analysis project Ga0126342, IMG submission 92528) | Coral microbial communities from Lord Howe Island, Old Settlement Bay, Australia - Cyphastrea 1 metagenome | ecosystem: Host-associated > Invertebrates > Cnidaria > Coral ...
AATAATAATAATATAGAAAAAATAATATACATATATATCTATAACTATATATTCAATAAACAATTACAGGGTCAAAAAATGTAACTTACATTTTTTGAGCAAATGTAACTTACATTTTTTGACAACCCCCCCTAGTTTTGGACGTTTCCTCTCAAGAAATATAAGTTACATTTTTTGAGAAAATGACCAAAATGTAACATTATCTTCTTGACCCCCTCAACCCTATTTTTTTGTAACTTACATTTTTTGACCCCCCCTAGCTTAATAGGTGGGGATTACACAAGTTCTTCCTGCTCTGGCTTGTTTAAGGAGTTCCGTCGTTTTTTGCACATTCTGTTTTTTTCCCTACCCTCGGCATAATAGGAAGTGGTTGAAATATGTTGAAATGAGGTGCTCCTTCACAGCCATGTGATTTACTGTAAACAGTCATGCCAAAGCTTCTGATGCGCAAGTCGGCCCATGGCCTTTGACCAGCCCGCCAGATGGGGAGCGCCTGTCTTCAGTTCACCAGTCCCGAAATGTAATTCAACTGTAATGCTTACATATGCTTACATATCCTACATACTTTGCAGCAGGAACTTCCTTGCTAATTGGCAAGCTGGACCATATCTGGGAAAGCTCTTTTTGAGCTGCTGAACATTCCTCATGTTTGCCATGTTGGAGGCTACTACTTTCTCAGGGTGATGCAGCTGGCTATGAAGCCTTCACCACAGCCATTGAAGAGTTTCCCTAAGGCACAGGGCGCAGCACCACTCGAAGCTCGTGCTGCCACATGTCCAGACTGTGCATGCGTAATTTCGCTTGGGGAGGCCGAGGCGCCAGAAGAGAAGGAAGAGAAGGAAGAGGTGAAAGAAGAAAAAAAGGACTCATGACGACTCATGAGCGAGGTGGATAGCCATGCGAAGCCTCTAGCCATGCGTTCACCTGGAATTACAGGTGCATCCAAGCTGATTATGCTGCCACAAAAAGATGGTGGTAGCGCTGGAATGCAGCGCAAGGCACGAAAGGAAAATTGAACGTGTATATACACACACACACATATATATATATGTTGGGCTTCACGGTTTGCAGTTTGACTTTTGGCTGCCTTTTCTATCAACAATCCAACTTCAAGTCTCTCAGGAACTAGCTGATGACTTTCGCATGTGTCGTCACATGACATCCTTCAGATCCCTCAAGCAAGATTTGTGGGAAGTATCGGTTCATATCGGTTCAGCAAAGCCTTGGGATCTGTCAGTATTCTGTTGGTGAATGTCAGCAAGCTGATGTTTCTGTCTTTGACGCTCCGACTCTTCAGCTCTTGTGTGTCCCAAAGATGGTCACATCAACAATCCCGGCAGTGTTGACAAGAGTGATTTGACATTGAGCGTATATGAGCACATATGGCTTTCACGTATGACAGCTCCCTTGTTTCACATGGACAGTGACAAGCGAGCTTGTCTGTAGCGGTGCTTGTAAGAAGGGAAGAATGGGTAGTTCTGAGAGGTGCAGGAGGTGCAGGACAGTGCAGGACAGTTCAGCACCACGGCAAAACCAGTCCAAAAGATCCAAAAAAGGATCCACAACGATGCACAAGAATTGGCATAACTGGCCAAATACTTAATGATTGCGTCCCATTTGCTAGTCGCTGCTAGTCGCTGCTAGTCCAAGTTCAAGCCCCTATGCGAAGCCATGAAGTGCTGCTGAATGTGGGTCTCTTTTGGGGCGTCCGTGCGAGACTCGACAAATGTCCAGGCACTGCGACATGGCCACATTTTTGGTTAGGTTTTCGTTGGGTCATGATGCCCAGTGAGACATGTGCAGAATCACCGTTCTCATTCATCACTTTTCAATACTTTTCACTAATTGATACGATACATATCTATACATTCATCAAGTATACATCATTGCACGATGCCTTCTGGTACACTATATTTCCGTACCATGCTGTCCCAAATCCCTTCAATGAAGCTACCCGTGGCAGGTGAGGATCGATCCAGCGATGGCACATGTACCATTGACGGAGGCGCCGGCCTCAAAAAAGATCACATCAATCGAAGGAAGCGGACGTTCCATTTGAAGATCTAGCCGAAGGGACATATCATATTGATAACAATATTTGCCGAACCATATTGAGTGCATTCTTGGAAGGTTCATTTCTTCTGCTACATATAATTTGTATTGTGAGATGTGTTTGAACTCTGGCTCTGGGATCATAAAGACCACGCACATCTCAACGTCGCAGATGCGGACCATCATGAGCACAAAGATAGCAACTTAGCCTGATCTAAAGTTTCTTATAATTATAACTTACAAGTACCTTTAATGCGTTAGTCAGCTAGCAGCGGGTAGAGAGGCTGGTAGTAAAAGCACTTCCTCAAGAAGGTGCCACAGTGAAGATTACGTTGTTTTGTCGGGCTTGGGGTGGGGTCACGTGTGACAAATTGAATCTGAATCTATGCCGGCTGGGAGCACAACGAGCACCAACAGGTTGAGAGGAGACTCCTCGTCGTTGAAATGA
>Ga0126342_10008519_pt1:5000-18396 | contig 18396 bp, 17 predicted proteins | sample Cyp1metagenome_FD_92528 | JGI IMG/M metagenome (GOLD analysis project Ga0126342, IMG submission 92528) | Coral microbial communities from Lord Howe Island, Old Settlement Bay, Australia - Cyphastrea 1 metagenome | ecosystem: Host-associated > Invertebrates > Cnidaria > Coral ...
GTGTGAGCATGGGGCATCCTAGAAAGCATCACCTTTAGGTTAGGTGTGCAGTAGCATGCAACAGAGAAAGGAATGATTTGAAGCTTGATCTTTGCAAGAAAGGTTGGCTGCCATGCGATGCCCATCCGCTGCAACGCAACGAATAAGCAAGACATTTTTGGCATCAACTTGCCTGAGTATGGCTCCTTAGACTCTCAGCTCCTGCAGTCAGAAAGAATCCTAAGGGAATTTGGGGAGATGTAAGTTTTTTTTTTTATAACCTATGTTTCTATCGTCTAGCAGTCTAGCCCTGGTTTTGGCCGCGTCATCGAATACCTCCAATTTAGCCAAGTACACTATGTTTATTGTTTGACAAGTGAGTGCTTAATGGGCATCAGCTTATCATGGATTGTTAATGATGCGTTGATATTCTTTGGCCAGCAGGCTATTCCTTATGTAGATTGCTTTGGCCATGATGAAGGCAGACTTCTTTGAAGTACAGGGCATCTATGATGGTCATTTGCCATGCTGGCTAGGTTCGAGCTACACACCCGGTCTGATCCTTTTCAAACAGTGCATTCCTCTCTTAGGAGAGATGTCTTCGTCTAAAATGCGGCTTTTCATCCTTGTGGGACGCCAATCTGGATGACTTACAAAGAGATCTGCAGGGTGGCGACTTGGCTTTGGATCCGTATGTGCGACCTATCCGTGTTTTGGCGTTCCCTTCAATCCCTAGAAGATGCACCGCTGTCAGATGACATGGAGACCTTGTTAGTAGTGGTTTAATCAGATTTATACAATCAGTGATGGCCAAATCTGTTGTGGCATCCTGAGGCTCCTGGGTCCAATCCACAGTGGTTTTGGGTTGCGCTTTTGCAGCAGCTACTGCTTTGGCCCTTCTTCTGAGGAGGACTCACAATGCGCAAATCATTTCAGGGCGGTTCCCTACGCTCCTTTTTTCCTCAGCATCGATCAAGCTGGCACCGGCTAACCTCGCACCGGTAGAACACAGCACCATGAGAGTTCCAGTTCACTCCTGGTATGCATTCAGGAGTGTCAAGCAGTATTGACCATTCAAACAGTAGGGGTAGGGGGGAAGCATCTAGAACAGCAATGAAGTATATTTTGTGCACTCTATCTGATTTTGGGGCTGAGCAGTTCCGATACTTCATAGCGTCATACTGTGTGTTTCTCTTGATTTGTCTCAAGTGTACACACTGCAGTCTTTCGCTTTACTGATATGTCATGATTGTCATGTCTCTTTGTGGATCTCTCTGTTTTAATGTACATCAGTTGTAGATCTCAGATGCTGCCGGCACCTCCTGGAATCAAATCTCCGACAGGCTCTTGGCAGTGTCAAACTCGCCTCGTTATGAAGCCGTGGACACCAGCGATGGTGAGGGCCTGTTGGACGAGGCGGCTGCAGTTAGACCATCATGGACCATCATTGAATCATGAACCACAAGGGGAGGCAGGCAGTCCCTCAACAGTTCCTCAACATTGTAAAATAGTGTAAATGTTATAAAACAACACATAATGCAAACATGATGCAGGCATATGCGATGCATATGCAGACATTGAATAGGATTGGCATGTTCCAACATGTTCCAGTGAATGGCCATCATTCTATTTCGACTCTTTCGACGGCGTCCTCCGGTGCAAATGTACGCTTGCTGCATGGTAAAATTCGGGGCCGAATCACTATGCTGAGGTGTTCAAAAAAGTGAACAGATGCACAGTTTGAGTCTGAGGATAGTTTAGGGCTTGAGAGCTGCTGCCATCAAAGGTCGCATTTCTGAAGGCATGCTATGTGTTGCAATGTAGTGGGCTGCTGTGAATGATGGTCTTGGGGCTCTTGGACGTCACCATGTTGGCGTTTGTAAGGTCTGCATGACCGACTCTTCTCCTTGACCCAGAAATGCTTCACATTATTTCATATTGCTTCATGTGTCACGCGTCAAAAACTAGTAACAGCGCATGAGAAGCTGAATAGCCGCGTGTCAGAAACTCAAAATCAGCGCGTCAGAAACTAAAACACAGGCGTCAGAAACTAAACTATGCCCTTCAGAATCTAAAATGCGCGCAACAGAAACAAAGTCTCACCCCCTCTAAGCATTATGCTGAATGGACTATTACCTTTCAATTCATCCTGATAAGGGACCAAGTTCGCCACCCCCTCTGACCCCCATGTTGACATGAGATATTACCTTCAGCTTATCTTCATAAGGGATCGAATCCGCCGCCCCCTCTGACCACTGTGTTGCCATGAGATATTACCTGCAACTTATTTGTATAAGGAAGTTTGTTTCTGAAGCAAGGTTTTTAGTTTCCGAAGCACTGGTTTAGGTTTCTTGACACACGGTTTTAGTTTCCGATTCATCGATTTTAGTTTCCGACACACGGCTTGGCCCAAATACGATTGTAGCCTGAAGGCGATGAAAAAGATGGAGGTGTATGCAAGGTATTCCAAGGGTGAGGTATGGCCAAACCATGCCGAAAAGTCTAGTTTGTTTGTTTGGGATTCCGTCCTTGACACGCACCAAAAGAAAGTGTGAAATTGTTTGAAGTATCCCGCATCCCCTTGCACGCCATGAGACGGCCAGTACACCAGCCTATTTGATCACTAAGAATCCTTTATCAAACCTTGTTCGGATCAAACACGCACTCGGCAGGAGAGGTTCCTGTGCCCATGCGCAGAATGATGCGGAAGGGCCACAGCATTCTGTTTTCAGCGTGTGTGAGATGCGGAGCCAGGACATTGCTCCCGTGAAAGGCCCTGTGAGAATTGTACAGGGCAGCGCCAAAGATTCCATGAAAAGGCTTGCAATGGCTCCACCAGAATACTGCACCACAAATTGAGATTAGAAGATTTAGAAACTGTTTAAATCTCAAGTATTCAAGATACTCAAGGCGTCCAAGGGTTGAAAGCTGAGCTGTGAAAACATTTCATTAGAAAGGAATTGCGTGATTAGGTGTCCTTGGTCGTCAGCCATTTTGGTCGGCAGCTTTTATGCTTCTCCTCAAGGTCTAGGCGGTTGATTTGGTGATGTATGAGCTTATTGCATCCAATTTGTTTTTTAGACAATGGATGACAATGGAACATAATGGAACCTTCAATTGGCTATGGCATGCCGCAGAAAGGATTTCGTTTCCTAGGATCAACCTGAAAGTCATCACATTCAAGAGCCCACATGATGCCGTGCAAACAAAACGTAGCCAAGCACATCCAAGTACAAAGAATCAGTTCTGGGCTCACATGCCATAACTACATATTGAGCTTATTATGTTGGTTGTGGCATTTGCAGTATATTTTCGGACTCTTTTTGAAAAGCCTACTGATTCCAATGGACAGTGTTCTGTTCACCTTTGCTATCGACTGCTTTATTAAATTTATTCAGCGTCGAGGCGAGGGCCGAGGGCTTATGAGGACCTGATATTCAGAAAGTATTTTGACCATTTTTGACCTTGATCAACACGAGTCTAACACGATTTGTGCACACGAGTCTGAAGGATCTGAAGGTTGATGGGCGGCTGTGCTACTTAGAAGTAGAATCCGCGCTTTTGCCAGGCATCAAGTCTTGAGCGGGGCCTTCGCTGCATGATGCTTCAGGCCAGCTAATGTGTTTCCATAGCGGCTGTTGCCACTGACCTGTAGGTACCAACGTAATCTGCAGGCTATCACTTTAGAATACTTTAGACACACACACAGACGCATCAGGACTGGTAGCAATGTCTTCGAGTTCCTCCAGAGCAGCCCGGGGGCTGAGTTCGCAGAGGGCATGTTCTACTATGATATGAACCGATTACTCATTGAAACATGGTTTGATTACGTTTGATTCGCATATAAATCGCCTGGATGTTGGTGATGTATGGTGATTTGCGACTACCAACCAGCAAATTCATAGCGTGTAGCCTCATGGTGCCCCATTCAAGATGCTGAATGCCTTGAAACCAGGCAGAGCTATTCCATGTTGTGATTGTCACAATTGTCTTATTTGTACATAGTTGTCACAGTTGTCGCATGCCAGGTGCTACGTTCGGTGTGCCTGACCGGTTGAATGCTCTTGGCCGTCACCGGGAAAACCATCACCGATACCACAGCGGCTTTTGGGCGTTGCTTCGTTGAAGCGTGCTGCTACCCAACATTCAGGGGAATTGACCGATCAATAGATACGATTTTTAGGCGAATCCAAATCGATCCACTGCATCTGTCTATAGTATATATATATATAGATTTCCATATCTACCAGATCTAGAGAGCAGGTGAGGGAAATTGAGCCGCCAGGCGGGTCTTAGCTTGATATCTGGTGCCGATGTGACCGTATCACCAAGGCGCTGAGAGTGGATAGGGCAGATAGGGTTCTCTCAGTGTTATTATGTTATAATACCATATCTGGCAAGAATGCCTTATACATTTGGCTAACGGAAGTGAAGAACGAAGCAGTACATACAGTACACCAAGAACCAGAACCAGCCTTCAAGATATGCCCTTACTGGATCTCATGCCACGCCACTCTGCCTCAAAAGAAGGGTGAAGGTCATGCATTTGCAAGTTGCCTGGAAGTATATATATATATATACAGAGGTCAAGTCGGCATTGCACTGGGAAGCTTCAAGCACAAACATTGCTTGTAGGTGTTCACAGTGCATAGAAATGATGCCGTGCAGTGGCGTCGATGCTGCTTTCGACACCTGTTTGCTCGGATACTTGTCTCCGCACTGCCCTTGTCCCAAAGAATGCACGGCCAATGTGCCAATGTGATAGGCCAGACAAGCCAACACTTGAACTTCGCTCTCGCTCCACGACTGACTCTGCTTTGCCAATAAATATCTATGCCAGAGGCTCAGCACAGCTAAGATTGGTAAGGACCGTTTTAGCTTTGCGTGGCTCTGTGGCGGCCTTACCACAGGGGATTGAGGCTGTCGTGGGAGCATGGACAATGTGACAATCTATATACGGTAATTATACTTATACGGATATATACAGGGTGTGAGCACAGTTCCTGTCATTGCAAGGGCTGCATAGAATCATATTCATAATAAGGCATCATAGGACATCATAGGACATCATGGAACGACCATTCGTTGGCAATAACCCGGTAGTTAGTAATGAATCAACTACACACTGCTGGTACATCGTTCTTTCCGTGATGTGGTTCCCGTCGGAAGATCACCAGCACACTCAAATGTGCACAATTTGAACAGGTGGATGTTGAGCTTCAACCAAAATGCAACAGAAACCCGTACAGTAGGAAAAGAAAGAGACAGGATACACACATTAGAATCATTAGCAGGGTTTCAGCCTCCTTGAGTACCTACCCAGATCTTTCACAGAAAGCTGAATGAACATGAATGAACGAAAAATCGACTCTGCATCTGCTCGCAAACAGCTTATCTTTAAGGTAGCTGCATGTAGCTGTTCTGACTGGATGTCATGCTGATTAGCCTCTCGAGATTCAAGCGGCTAAATATTCAAGAATAGAGCACAGAGGAATCGTTAGACGTTTGAAGGTTTCTGATGCAGTCATCTACTCCCAGAAACGCCTGCTATCTTCGCCTAAGATGCCTAAGGCTGAGGCAGACTCATCTCCGGCTGCGAGCCAGAAGTTACGCCAGTCTGATGGCCCAGATACATCTTTGTATGATCAAAAACCGATCCGGAAACTATCTGCGATTCAGAAACTCTGATTCAGAAGCTACGCTTCAGAAACCATTTGCTTCCATTCAGAACCACCTGCGATTCAGAATCTTTACATGATTCAGAAAATGTTTCCGTTGATTCAGAATTTTCCTGGGATTCAGAAACTACTGCGAATTTGAAACTTCTACTATTCAGATCCCATAAGATCCACAAGTCAACCATTCAGAACCTATTGAATTTCGTGCGATTCAGAAACGCATGTGATTGATAGGTAGGAAAACATATTGCGATTCAGAAACTGCCTCGTTTCAGACATTAAATTGCTCCAACTCAAAAGCTCAGCGACCTAGAAACTACAGTACTGTATGTGAAACTGTTGTGATCATGGCCAGAGCAAAAACTCAAACCCATGAGCATTGATCTTTATTAATTAGTAATTTCAGAAACCATGAGAAACCAACCCCCCATGGAAGTGTGATTTTCATAGTCATTTTAGAATTTCATCCCCATGGATTTGATATCTACTATAATATATATATTTGTTTAAAAGAAATATAGTCATAGTATCATATAGTATCCTTGTACCAGTCTCCTCTAGGATATCAGGTAGATTGACCCCCTATAGAAGACCATTTTCTAGACCCTCAATATCCTATAATGTAGTTTTAAGCCTAAGCTTTATGAGATACCTGCATTTTCTAGAGGACATATATTAAGATCCCTGAGGTCTATACACGTACGACTTTAGTTTGTCCAAAATATTCAATTTGAGTGCCCCCTGCAATTTTTCAACGAAAATTTGAATAACAGGTTTTGAAAATGCACTTTGATAAGACAGAGTGTAATTTTCTAGTGTGCCATAGTGTGCTTGATATTGGTTTGAGCCCACTGAATGATTTTTTTGGGTCCTTAATTATTTTTACCACTTCCATGTGTAGAAAATCAGATGTGCCAACCCGACCGGGTTGACCCGTACAGGGATGTCATATACATATGAGTCATATCAGATTATCAAAGTCTGTCAAGGAGCAGATATATTCTGCAGATCGTGTTTTGACTGTTTCGAGTCTCGTCTGGCCGCCGTCTGGGCCACTTGTGAGGCCCACTGGACTTGGCTTGATGCCTTCCTACTCAGCCCCACGGCTTCGACCTTCCTCAGCCAAGCTGGAGCCACAACCAACGGTCGCAAGGCCATGGGCGGTAGAAGACTTGCCTCTCTGTCAACGCTACTTGAAACATCTTGAAACTGTCACTATTTGTCACTCATTTCAGAGAAACCTACTGGACCTACTGATGATCATTGATTTGCGGCAGAGTCGCGATGCTTGATGATGCTTGCTATTCTTTGGGTGATAAATCTGCCGCATTCGGCTCCGTTGAATCTGACGGCGAGGAACACGCGAGCTTTGAAAAGGCATACCACCCTTGATTCTAAGGTGAGACGCCACTCGGCTAGACTTTGGATATTTCGAAATGAGCGTAAAAATTGTCGTTTGAAAGTAGCACATCAGTAATCAGAATGCATTCTGGCGAAGTGTTTTTTCGAATTCCAATTCTCCCGTGAAACTCTCAGATTTGCTGAACCCGCAACTTTTCAAGCTCTTTCCACGAAGTGCTGCTGTGCCGATACTCACAATATTCACATGACAAAAAGGCATCCATTTGGTTTCTTTGAATTTGCCGAGGGTTGCTAGAGAGTCCTGAGCCTGGGTGTGACCCTCAGACATTGTCAGTGTGATTTGATGTGATTTGCAAGTGGAATGCCAAGTTGATTTTGCAAGGTGCTATAGACTATATTTGGTAGCGAGGTTTTGGAGGTTTCACAGGGTCGCCCCCAAGACTCTAGACAGACATATTTTGCAACAACATTCTGACATGAAGTAAATGTAAGTAAATAATATACTAGTAGGATATAGTAGGATGATATAGGATCACATATGGCTAATGTGTGTTTTCCCACCGGTCCAGAGAAGGCGGATTCATTCAGCTATATACAGATCACATCACAGCTGAAAATGATACGGGGGATACTGCCCAATCGTGTGTACACAAGACTGACACAGGTTCGCCAGTTCACCAGTAGAGGGTGCCGTCGGTTGGAGTGACAAAGTTTGCTCATTGTTGGTGCCTTTAGAGTCTTTAGAGTTTTAGAGTCTTGAATGGAAGGCTTTGGGGACAGCGCGCAGAGGGCTTTCAAGTATTAGAGGTATCAGTGTGTATTCGGTGAACCTGCCTGCTTGATCATCTAAATCTAGATAATCTAGATAGATGTGATAAAATGAATTAAAATGAGATCAAATTATATAGTGAAGCGGCCCCATGAGCACACAGCAACAATGTGCAACTTGCCGCGCTTGCCGTGCAACTTGCCCTTTTCTATCTTTTTCTTGGTTTGTCTTGCAGGTACTGCGAAGAAGTGCTGGGCGCCTCAACCGGCATGATGGGAAGAACAAGGACAGGCTCAGTCAAATTGCATCCAACTGCCACTCAAGTCATATCAGGTCAAGTTAGGTCAAGTATCTCAAGACTCAGAAGATGCTATGGCATTATGGGTATGAGGCCTTTGCCTGAAAAATGTGACGACCTCACTGAGGCCTCATCCAGCCATCAAAGATTTGGCAGATTTTCAAGCGGCTTCTCTTTGCGGCAGGGTCACGGAAAAGGCAGGAAGAATTGGTTGACGGCAGGGAAACACGGAGACATTACTGCAACACGCAATTCGTAGCATGGTGTGGTTTCGACGTAGAACTGTAAAAAGCCTTGCAGATAAACCAAAGTGTTTTAGTGGGAGTCATGCACGTGCTTTGCTATTCCTGCTGATGGATGGTTTGAAGCGGGAACAACCATGACGATTGAATGACGGTGAGTCGTTGCATGTCGTTGCATATTTTACTACTCTTTACTACGTATGACACAAAGGTGTATGCCCGCGCATAATGAGAAACCATTGATTACCTTTATATATACAATTATATACAGTAATGTAATAATACTGGCGCATACTTTTCCATTCTCATATAAGATGTGTGCGCGTTACTATCACGTGATTATTATTGACAATGTTTGACTATTTGTTGTTTATACATACATATATATATAATTATATATATATATATGCATAATATGCTTTCAATAATGCATTTATTCTACTTTTCTTTAAGCATACACATGCGCGCGCCCATTTCCATGCAATAACAGCAAGTGTATGAATGAATGCGTGTATTTTCGTGTATATATAATGTAAATAACATTTATATATATATATACATCTATGTACATGTGCATGATATTGTGCTGTGTTGTCTACAGGCCAAAAAATGTACATGCGGGGGCATGCTGATCAGCCTCCCTGGCTCCGACAGGACCGGTACCAGCCTTATTTTAGTGGAAAGCGCATGGACTTCAGCAAACTTGGCTGGGGTGCTTGGCATTGCTTCACTGAGACATTTTGGCATTTCAGTTTCTGTTTGGCTTTGAGAGTTTGTTCCACGAAAGCGGCTTTTGAGATTCTCGAAAGTGTAACAAGTTTTTAACCTTGGCGATTCCAGCTGACCTACTGGTAGGTTTGGGTGCGGTTTGGGTTGACAATGCAAGGCGTTGACGTTGTTGATGTGACACTTCTCAAGCAGTTTGAGGCTTTGAGGTTAGTTTAGCCGCTCCTTAAGTGAAGTTTCCCAAAAAGCATTCTTCAGTTCCCATTTCCTTTCAACTTCCAGTGTGATGTTGCTGTTGTATGACTGGTTAGACTCAAGTTCATTTCTTTTCATATATACCATTTAGGAGTCCCTAGGGGTATGGTCCAGTTTATCTTGCATTTCTTGTTAGAATCCTGTAGACTTTGATTTCACTTGAGCTTAGATGGTCCATGATGGTACTGTAGCTACTGATAATTTTGTGCATATGCACCCAAACACAAACACACACGGAGACGCATGATCAGTGCATATGAATATATGGACAGATGTTTTACCATGTTTAAATTGTTTCATGATTGTGCACGCTTTAGTATGTGAAGGATTGGCAGGTACCCTGCAAACATGGTCGGTTGTTACAGTATTTTGATATGATTTTGAAAGACGATTGATGACTTAATTGCAAGACATTTCAAACTCAAACCTTCACATACGCCTGCAAATCAATATTGGGGTTCAGAGGGTGCAACATGTGGGTGGTGACATTGTTGCTGCCGCTCGCTGCTGCAACTTTAGGCATCAATGAGTATAAAGTGCAGGAGGAGCTATCAAGCAATGTTGATTCTATGATTCTATGATTCATAATTAGGCTTCCAGGCACGTTTATGCTATGCTTGGCTTGAACGCTCTCATTTTCTGTTAAGGCCAATTTGATGTCGGGGACTCAGTTCAATCTTAAGTCATCTTAAGTCGGAAATAGGTGGAGTACTGTAGACTGCTGGACGGTGCAACTACCAGGAACACCTGCTATAAAAAGTTCATGCGAAAAATGCCAAGAAATCCAAGAATACCCAAGAATGGTATAGAGCGGGACGACAGGCGTAGTTGGTGAAGTATGCCAGGCCTAGTCAACAGTTTCCGGATTGCTTCCACATGTGAAAGGGTTTAGGTTTACTGAAGGTGTCAAAAGGCTGAGATGTCAATGGCATTCGACAGGATTGTGACACTGGTCTCCTTGGAGCCAACTCAAAATTCAACTCAAGGAGCTACCCCACAACATTGGGGTGCATTGCCAGAGAGGCAAGAAGGACGACTCACCCAACCAGGACTTGGATCCAAGCATCGTGAGACTGCACGGATGTGCACAGGGTTCCCAAATGTTCCCAGACGCACAGCTGTGCTCCGTGCCACTCTAGTTTTTGTCTCGTGAGATCTAGTGACTATAGTGAGTCTTTCTTGATCGAGAGTGAGCTAAAGAAATGAAAAAAAACATGACAAGACATGTTCAGCTCATGTCCTCTATCCTTAGGCAAAGATAAAGAAGATGTTCAAGCATGCCAACTCGAACATTCATTCAACCGACGGTGGGTACAGGTTTGTCCTGCATATTTGAAATGGTGAACAAATCAGCTGACGAATGATCAAAGATTTTGGTTCCGTCACATCTTCGCTGACGAGGATGATTTCTTCGTGCTGCAGACCAATGAGTGGCTTTTCTGCGGAGCCACGGCCTTTGACAAACCATGACAAACCTGTATAGATACGCTTGGCCGCAGCCAGCCGAGCCACATCCTGCCAAAGTCGTTTGGAGCATTCTGAAGCAATGCCTTAATACTTTGAGACTGTCATCTCTCAGTTTTTCCTCTCTCTCTCTATATATAACTTATATATCTGTGTGTGTGGCTCTTCTCTTGGCATGTGACCCAATTTGATCTACAATGCATGCAGCATAATGATCGATGCTATATTTCGCACAAACACGCGTCACCCATTTTACCCAAGCATAGCGCGTACATGCGCGTACAATTACTAGTTTACATAATTTGAATAATAGGGTTGCATGCTTCAAACTTGTAGCAACATCAAAGTCATCAAAGCCCCCAAAAATATCATGCACGAAGGACAGGTACGCCCGGCCTTCTCTCGAAAAATATTTGGCACTGACAAGAGCTCATGCCACTGCCCAAGCATTGAACAGATAGATTGGGGCACTAGCAAGCCCACGAAGCACGAGGATACGAAAGCCTCCGCTAGTGGACAGCCCATTCTCTTCAGGTGTCAAAAACAAGATGGCCCTTCATTTTTTGCAAAATCAAAGGTATTGGTTTGAAACCTTTGGCCTGGTCAATGTTTTCTGCCAAAAGGCAGATTTTGGCAATCAAGAATAGATAAATATAGAAAAGTATTGCTTTAACCAAGACGAATCATATTCTTTATAGCCGTCCTGCGTGCTGACTGAGGTAGCCGACGGCCATGGGGAGAACGGTCACAAGGTATCCCACTTTGTCCAGGCTTCCGCATATGTATGCTGAGCGGATTCTGCTACAGCATCCTGTGATACTGTATTCCGTGGGAGTGCGAATGCAGCGCAGAATCAGCACAGATTTCTACGTGATTCTATGTGAAATTGCCAGGAGCAGTTGCCTCAAGCAATACTCCAGCGTCTCAAGCTGGGCCACTTTGCGAACTGGAGGAGCTGGATTCAAAAGAGAGCGAGAAGCATCGAGAAGCTTTGTAAGGTTTTGCCCATCTTTGACATCATGCACTTCTCCTTTTGCTATCTTGCTTGTAGTCTCTTTATATCAAAACTTTATACTTTTTTTCCGTAGCATTGCGTTGCTTGGCATTGCTCGCAGGACATCGGTTGTCGGAGCAGTTGATGAAGTGCAGACGAAATTGCAGAAACAGATCCCTGATGAGGTGCCGCCGACTGGTGATGACTTTCTGACTTCTTTGAGAGTCAACTGAGCCAACAACTTGCGTTTTGAAGCGTTCGTGAGACAGTAATTTTGGGGCGAGAATCGTCGCATATCAGACAGCAAAATAAAAAGTGCCTCAAGGGCACATTGCATCAAAAGAAGATGACAGACAGTCCAAAATTGTCACTGCGAGTTGCCAGTCGCTGCAGTTGGTTTTGTTCAATTCTTTTTCTGCAGGCCTCAGAGTCTGGAAGCACAGCCTCGATGACCTTTCTTTCCAAAGATGAATCAGGCGATGGCTTGGAGAACTCCAGGGAGAGACTTCTCTGCATATGATGCTAGCATATTCTAGCTCATAAAGAAGAGGAGACAAGGAGGAGTTTAAAAAACTGGAAAGAGAGCTCAAGAAAGTACAGGTAAATATGTTATTCTTCAGATCGCACTTTCTGTTCTATGATGCATGTGGGCGAGTTCAAACGCTGCCGAATTCCAAGTAAAACTTGACCTCCTTCGTATGAGTAGCACCTTGTGATTGGAGATGATGTTCAGAGGACATCTTGTTTCTGCAACCCCTTGTGCCGTTCCCGCTGCCAGCAAAACAACGATAGCCGCATTTTTGGGCGGGTCAATTGACTTGCGAATGATCTTGGATAAAGAATCAGAATCATAGAATGAGCGCTGGCACCGTTTCGAGCATAAGACGCGGGTGCGTCAGGGGCATGGAAATTTCAGTCAGCCTTCATCGGCGATTCCGTGATAGTGTGAACTGGCTGAAATGTTGGCAACTCGATCTCACAGAAATAGGGGTGAGGAGTGTGGCAACTTATTACTGTGAATACCGTTAAATCGGCTAAGTTTGAGAAAAGAGTTCCAGGTGCTTGCTGAAAAGTGCGTCCAGTGTAATTATCCATAACAGAAAGCGAAGCACCTCCTGAACTTTGCAGTGTGTTGTTCAGCTTGCCTGTGACGTCGGTGGAATTCTGAAAACGTGGCAACTCAAAAGGCAGAGGCAATATGTCAATATGAGGCAATGATCAAAACCATGTGACTCATGTGACTCCGCACCAGGTACGCAAGGCGGCCAAGGGACGCTTTGACTTTTCAGGCCAGCTGGACAGGACCAGGATCTCAACGATCAGTACCTATCATTTACTATCATCTACAACAATGTTACGTTTTGATATGTTTTGATATTGATATGTACATGCCCTCAATTTCCCTTGCATTATTGTTCTTGGGCTTTGGGCCGCGCCTAGAATCGCACAAAATCAATGAACATCATCCATGCTGTACCGTTGGACCGTTGGACGAATGATAATTAAATTATTTAAGGGCTGCCGCCCCTGCCGCCGACCCCGGAAAAGAATAAGTAAAGGTTCTCTTGCCGAAGTAAACATTCGTAAGGTTCCGCATGTTTTGCGGACCATGCAACTGTTCGAGAAAGT
>Ga0126342_10008520_pt1 | contig 18395 bp, 17 predicted proteins | sample Cyp1metagenome_FD_92528 | JGI IMG/M metagenome (GOLD analysis project Ga0126342, IMG submission 92528) | Coral microbial communities from Lord Howe Island, Old Settlement Bay, Australia - Cyphastrea 1 metagenome | ecosystem: Host-associated > Invertebrates > Cnidaria > Coral ...
AGCCAGGGGGGGGGGGGGTGGGGGGGGGGGGGGGGGGGGGGGGGGGGGGGGGGGGGGGGGGGGGGGGGGGGGGGGGGGGGGGGGGGGGGGGGGGGGGGCAGGTGCTCCCACCCTCCGGCACGTCCACCAGGTTCGGAACGCGGGCGGCTCGGACCAATGAATGCCTGGCACGCAAATGTCCAAACAAGCTCCGTAGCCTCCACTCTTTTCAAAGCAAGTGTGAGACGGATTGCAGCAAGTTGGATTTTGCATGCAATTGACGCTCCAACTTGGTGTGCATGATCCCCCAGGTGGCGGACTGGGAGTTGGTGGTGGTGGTGGTGACGGGTTGCCGCCCCCACCGCCCAGCACACTGCAGGACCAAGGAGTTCGAAACTGAGGAGGGTCGTTGGGGTGGATGCCCGGAGTGCAACTTGGCAAGCAGGCCGCGTACCTCGCCAGGGTTGAGCCAGACCTCCTCATAAGGTCTGGCCCATGGCAAGGGAGGTTTTGGCCCCCATGTGTCTTTGTCTGAAAATAGGGTGCCCCTAAATCCAATGTTTGAACATCAGTTTCCCAAGAAAAAATGCCATTTGCTTTTTTTTCTGGTATACCCTACCCCATTTTCAGACACCCATGGTTCATCGCCAAACCCGAGCCCACCTGTTGTTCTTCTCATAACACGTGAAGCCGCTCTCACAGCAATTTTGGGTCCATTTGCAATTGTGGCTGTACGAAGCGGTGCACCTGCAGCCCGGGGCATTGTTGAAGACTGCCCCACCATCTCTCCAAGTGAACAGTGCGCAAACGCTTCTGTCATGCCCTTCGTTTCTTGAGTTCCCATATTTCACACACTTCAGAATCCCAATGGTAATCTATAATTATCATGAGTATCATGACTGTCATCATCGTTAGTATCATTAGTATCATTGCTATTCTTACAGATCTATATGGGTATGGGTCAATACCTATAGATACATTTTTAGTGGGATGAACATCCATTTACCAGCTATTTTGGGGTTCACTAGGTACCAGGGTTTTGACCCATCCCCATATATTCTCAACCAGCTGCAACACAATCTTTCACCATCCACCATCCATGGCTTTCCCATGGTTTCCCAACCTCCCAGGGGGCGGTGGTGACGGTGTGGGCGGTTGCCAAGGGTTGACCTCCTCACAGGACCAGGGTCGACGAAACTGCGGAGGGTCCTCCCAGTGGATGCCCGGGCGGCAATTGGGAAGGCAAGCGCCGTATTCCCAGTCGCGTTTGTAGCACTTGAAGCCGCCATCACAGCAGTTTGGGTTACCTCGGACGGCCGGAGAAAAAATGAGATGGCAGAGATGGCTGACTCATCCCATATTTCTGGTTCCAGTTCTGCCTTAAATTGTCGATGAGTGGGGATGGGTCAGTGGGTACCCCCTTGCTCTTAGCTCTTGACCCTGGTGAATTAGAGCAAACCCCAAACAAATAGACTATCTGCTTTGGGGAGAACTGCCCACTAAGAGGCTATCATCAAACAAAAATCCTGCAGCACCTTTTCTATCTATTCGAGTCTTCCTCAAGGACCATGAATCAAACTCAAAACAACTTAAAATCTAGGCTGAACCTCTGAAACTCACCAACAGAAATACTCCAAAAAAAAACTCCAATTTCACCCAAGCCAAGAAACCGAGGCAATTCACGGAATATTTGGCCGTACACCAACTGGCCGCCTTGGGCGCGGTACGGCCACGGCCCAGGGTGAGAGCGGTAACTCTGGTGGCGTTGGAGACCAACTCGGAGCTCAAAGGCTGGAGCTCCTGATTGACTCGAAGAAATTGGGAGATTTGAAAGGCTGAGCTGCGTCCCTACATGCCCAATTTTCTTCCATATATGTTCCAGGTATCTCCCCTGTATGTTAGATATCATGATATAATTCCATCTCATAAAAATACATATATTTGGGGAGGTAAATCCCCACATCTATGGCATAAAAATCCAGGGATAACCTTCATCCAGTCGTCATGGAGCATGACGACTGTCGACTGAACCCATGGGTACTGGGGATCCCCAAATTTCAGGACTTCAACGATTTAACTGGCTGGAGCTCCGGGAGGTCCTTGGATTTCAACGGCTTTCTGTCCAAAATCTTGGCGATCACTGCATTGGAAGCAAGCACAGACGCATTCGAAGCGTTCAATGCATTCGATGCAATCTGTGAAGCTCCCCGAACCTCGCATGACCAGGGGCTTTGCCACCCTTCAGGGTCATTGGCATCCACTCCTGGCGGATTTTGGATATTTTTGGATCAACAAGTCATGTGCTATCAACCCTTGAATGCCAAATGGTCACTCTGGGGATCATAGTTGGGATTAAGGGTGAAAAACGCCATGTGAGAAGTGGCCGAACTCGGGACTTGTCTGAGGGGAAGTCAATGTTTAAGTGGGTCAAGCCTGCGACCCACTCACACCGTATTGCCTGTGGCATATCATCTCTAGTAGGTCAGAACTTTTGACGCAGACTCCATGCAACAATGTTGACAGCATTGCTTGATATTGCTACGGCTTTCCGAATTTATTGCTACTCCCAATTGCTGAAAACCACGTGTTTTTTCATGTTGTTCAAACCCAATTTCTTCAGCCCATGTGGGATTCCACCCTGGTCAAAACCCCTTTTTTGGTCGGTGAAATCCCAGTAGCTTGATGCCCATGGTGAACCCGCACCTGCTTTACAATTTCGCTTGCAAATGGCGATGCCATGGAGTTTCTCATAGCATGTCGCGGCGGGATCGCAGCAGCTGGCAGTGCCCCAGCAGTTAAAAACCTCTGACTGGGTGCAGTTTCCTGGCCGAAGAGCGAAATAGTCACCCACCTGGTTGGCATCTTCTACCTGAAAACTTTGGATTCTGAAAACCCACTGAGTTAGTTGGATCTTTGTGTTGGATCTCAGGATCTCAGCATCCGAAATATTTGGACCAAAGTTGGCTCATTTTGCTATGCCAGAAGTCCCGGAAGTTCTTTCTCCGTTCATGCTGAAATATTCTAAAGTGGGCCTTCCTCCTAAAGAAAACCTTTTGAGATTTTAAGAAATTACTTCTCCCATTGGGAGCTGCCAGATAACCCATTTTCATCCATTTTCCACGGACCATTCATAGCCCGGAAGCAGGGAACCACGGGCAGAAACCAACCAGTCCTGGTCTCGCGCCCCGCACCGCTTTCTTGGGTGCGATGCCGGCGGCTAATGCTTTGAAGTAAGCATCAACCTCAATGGAGATCAGGACCCAACGGACCAAACGGCAACAGCACCCGGATGGCCGGATGGTACCCTATTTCAAATGGCGAATGAAGGCTTCTTCTGCCAAATATGATGGTTTTCTGATAGGTTTTGATATATCCAAATATGATAGTGTGTATATATATAATATATATAATAGGTTTTGACCCATCCCCATACCATGGTCCGCGGTGCGCCTCAGTGAGGTTCTCTGCAAATGCTGACGCCAAGAAAAGCCATAAGCAGCAGGCCGTCCTGAACATCGGTAGGGTAAGGTGGAGCAATGTCCAGTTGGTCTAGTTGCAACTGGGGTGAACTAAGCCGCGCAACTGCATGGGTCATTAAATGTCCCCATTGAACATCACCCAACCATTAGGTATATGGTCTATAATGGCTACTACAAGGTGATGTCCAATATATCCAAAATGGGACAGTTACCAACCCCTGAACTGAGATGATAGACCAAGATAGACCAAGTAGAAGTGAGTCTACAGGAAATCACCATCCCATCTCACTCACTAGTTGCTAATAACCATCTCATAAGCCACTTTGAAATGGGATAAACCTCAGCTATACATGGGTATGAACTGGGATGCACCCCCCAGTAAAACTAGTACTTCCAAGCCCCTGACTTTTCATAGAACTGGGTGCTCTATCAGGATTTCCATTTCAGGTCCGAACATAGGGTACCGCCGTACCAAAAAATGGTTCATCATCCTCTTATTCGAAGATTCCATTTTGGACAATTGCCAATGTCCATCAATTATATAGGGATGGGTCAAAACCCTGGTACCTAGTGAACCCCAAAATAGCTGGTAAATGGATGTTCATTCCACTAAAAATGGTATGTATCCATAGCCATATAAACTGGGGGTATCCCTTATTTTCAGAGAAAACCTGACCGTTTGCTTCGCCCGGTCCTGAAGCTTGTCGGCCCCATGCTGGGAAATTGCACCAGCACAAAACTCTTGAGCCCAAGGACGGCCAAGAACCGGAGAAAGTTTGGAAAATGCGGTCTTTTTTTAATCCAATTGAGAAACTAGACCTAAGCTGGTCAGGGGGATTCAGTTGAGTTGATTCTATCACCCTTGAATTTGTTGAGTATGTGTTTTCTTTTTTGTATTGATTGTTCTTTTCTTGTTTTTAGGGATTTACCACCGTATCAACAATGAGTGAAACTTCAACAAATCAAAAAAAAAACGATTTGTCAAAATACGTCGAAATCATTGCTTCCAGACAAGTCCTGAGGAGCCTTAAAGTACAATCTGCACCCCTATTTTCTCGCTCGGGACGCTCTAGCTTGTGACTGCCGGAAATGTCAAGGAAATCCATTCACCAGCCTGAAAGTATGGTTGGGGATGATTGCATCCAATTCCCAATTTACGGAGTGACGTGATTGTTTCAGTCCTTCAACGTTACTGGTGCTTAGTAGGGGAATGTTCGAGAATTATCCATAGCTTTATTCATAATCATCCCATTCCCCATTCCCTACGTTTCCCTACGTACTAAGCACAACAGTCCTTTCGCCAGGGAGACGATCTTCCCATCTTGGCTGCGGACAAGGGCGAGGACTGTAGAAATTGATCGACTTTCGCCGTGACCATCTGATGTTGGGGCCTCGGTCGCAAAAAAATCGGGAGCTCACCCACGAAAATGAGGGGTTAAGATACATATAAAAGACACATTTTTTGTATGTATATATATTTATATACAGTATATATATATACAAACCAGAATTGGTACAACGAAGTGTTCAATGAGTTAGTTTTGTTGGGAAAATCCCAACGGAAAACCATGGTTTTTGCAGTGAACTTCCCCCAAATAGAGATTTCAAGCTGCAGATTCCCCATTGATGGCCGCATAGCCATTGGAAATTCTAAATCCAAGGAGAATTTCCAAGGGATTTGAATCCAGGTCAGGTAAAATCCATCAAGAAAAGTAACCTGGTTGGTGGTTCTAACCATCTTGGAAAATATGAAAGTCAATGGGAAGGATTATCCCATATATTATGGAATTTCAATAAATGTTCCAAACCACCAACCAGTAACTATATTCTTGGTCGCTTTTATCATCACTGCAAATCCACATCTCTTGGTTTATCTCCACGTCTTCGCAAGTTCAAAATGGTAACTCCCAAGAACTTACGCCACGCCTTAAAAAAGGGCCCCGGGCCCTTCTAGCCAAGCCAATTTCACCACCTCGGATGAGGTGACATTTGAAGAAATTTAATGTTGTTATTGGATTTATATTATTTTGACATATACATAATAATACGTGTATATAAATTATAGGATGGTAACTTCACCACCTTGGATTTATATTAGTTTGACATAATTTGAATATGTCCCAATTTTTCAATGACCGATTTTGGGTATTTGGACACAATTTCCCAATCAATAATCCCTATCCCTTTCCGCACCAACATGAAATCCGAGTTTAGTTCGGTGTATTCTTTATTCTTTAATATATAGATATGATCTTTTTGGGGGGAAGGGATTATTGATTGGTATATTTACTAACAACACCTTTGATAAAAAATATTAAATCCACCCCAAACAAAGCTCCTGGTTTATCAGTATAGGATCTGTTCATTTCGGGTTTCAATCTTGGGGGGTCTTCATGGCTATTCAATCTTGGTGGGGATGGGGTAAACCGCGTAAACCGGTAAACCTCCAGGTCATCTAGACATGTGAGCCACTAAAGATACCTCTGGCCCTATCCCATTTCATGCAATACTAGTTAGTTGGTTGATAGTTTTTCTATGGGTTGTCATCATACCCAATACACCAGGTAGTGTGAGTCCCTATATTCACCAATCAACCAGGGTATTTCTTTCATGGTTCACGTTCTTATCTATGTACCATGACATGGAAAAAAAAAAGTCACCAGGCATTGGTACCTTGGTGGCATAATTTTACAGGCTAACTTGATGCAAACAAAATAATTGGTCACAATTTGTGTAAGATCCTGTAATTTTACAAGTGGTACTTCTCTGCTTCTTTTCGGTTGCTGGGTTGCAACCACTCCCTGCACCCCGGACCGTTTTTGCCAAGGCTCTCTGCAAAGCAGCCTTTGGCAAAGGACCACACTTCAACACCAAGGGTTTCTCCAAACTTCAAATGCCACCCTGCTACCAACCATACCTTTGGAGAAATCCCAAACAAAGGCCTTTCTCGAACCATTCCCTAAAAGTGGGGGATAGATGGAAAAAAAATGCAATCGTCATTGAGAAAATATAGAAAATGGCTGGGTTGATGATCAAATAAACAAACTAATTTCATGGCAAACAGGTTGATGAACCATCGAATTTCCGTCCCAAAACACCACGGATCCTCTTGGGATCTCCGCCACAGGCCTGACCACTGGTGACACGCCCATGGGTGCACTTCTGTACAAATCCGGGCCTTGGAAACAACTACCACGCTTGGAACATGCCAAAAGGACATTTGTCGAAATTGCGTATGTCTCAAGGTCCGGAAAACATCAAAAGGTCCAACATCTGATCTATCTGTATAGCGAAGCCCATTCTTTCTGAATTGTGCCAACAAGAAAAGGGCAGCTTGCGGATTTCAGGTTCTCATACGATTTGAAACAGCACTTTGCGCCGGACCATTCTTGGCGAGGTAGTCCAACAAAAAGTTCCTGCAATCGGCTGAAAGCCTGTGATTTCGGGTCTGGCCAAACATCTAAGTCATCTGAACTCGGTTTTTTTATCCCCTGAAAAGAGTGATAAATTGCTGTTCTATCTTTTTCGGGGGTTACTGTACTTTAAAATCTTTTGGAGGAAACCCCCACCGCTGGCGCCTCATCTCTTCCTTCTGCTGGTCTGACACGGAGGTCCAGTGTGAAGTGATCAACTGGCAACAGTGCGATGCTATGCATATCTGCGGAGAATCATAGGGATGTAATTTCTTCGTAAAGTAGTGAGTGGGGTTTATTGGTTGCCTGGGTACCCAGCTATAGATTGTTTTTTTTTGAACATGGATAACCAGAGGCATGAGGATTTACTCATCGCGATTGAGCACTTGCCGAGATAATTCTTGCAGGGTAAAGACATGACTTGTTTTGAACTATGTTGTGCAAAAAAATGGATCGGGAGCAGAGTCTCATGCAACAATTCACCAGAGGAGAATCCTCTGGAAACTGCATATCTTGCCAAATGGAGATCCTTCTGGTGCTTGCCACAGCCGTCAACAGCCTTCATCAGTCCGGTGGCTGCAAAAATCAGCGCATGGGGACCTCGGTTCGGAACCCGGGTCCTGCCTTGAAGAAATGGGGCATAAAGATGTGCAAATTGTCAAGCTATATCTTCAAAAGAATCAGATCTACCTTGTGGACCCTTGCCCCTTGGAATCTGATTTTCAACAGCAGTTCGGCTGTCGGCTACTGGTGTGTGCCAGCACAAATTGAAGCTGCGGCATGCACCTCGGAGCCCGATACAGGAACATGAGGAAAGTCCAATTTCTGGCGCTGGCAGCAAGCCCCTGCCCCTCCCAAAAAAACAAGTCTATCCAGGTTCCGTTGACATTGAGGAACTTGGATGTCATTTCTTGGATCAAAGCAGAGAAAGTTTGGAAAGAATCCTCCATGTTTCAGAAAGTCTTTGCAGAAATTAAGCAAGAAGACAAGAAGGGAAAAGCAGAGAAGCAAGAAGGTAATTAGCCGCAGACAGGTTGTGAAAAGGCGGACAAAGCATTCGAAGTCAAGGCAAGGACAAGGGGAGAAAAGAATGAAGACGAGGAAGGCATGAAGAGAGACGAACACGGAGACAAGAAGGGAGACAAAAGGGAGACAAGTGGTGAGAAGGCAAACACTACACACCACATCGAGGCAATCGAGGTAGAAGGGAGATGATGGTTTCAATCGAGGATGTGAGAAGGTGCAGCGTCCAACAAGGCTGGCAAGAAGGAAGACAAGACCAGAGACTTCAAGAAGGACAAGAAAGGAGACAAGAGGAATAGCGAGAAGAAACACAAGAACAAAGACAAGAGGAAAGACAAGCACCCTAAGGAAGAAGAGGACAAGAAGGGTGCCAAGGGAGGCAACTGGAGACAAGCTGCACAAGTTCAAAGAATGATCATAAAATGTAGGTGTCTCGAAAGCGAGCTTGTCAATGAAACATCCTAAAACCATGAAATGCTTGTTTGACTTGTTTTGGGAAACAAACCCAAAGCTCACAACTGGGGCAAACACTGTGGATTCTGTACCAGCGGTAACAAGGTCTGATGAGCTTGTGCCCTCTCTGCCTCGACGCATGGATCGAAACAGGAAACTTGATTGAAAAAGTCAGGGAAATGATCAATTTGAGACCACCATCGGCTAAGACTAAATTTGAAGGGGCCTATCCAAAGACATACTTATTTGAATGAGAGTGTATCGGGAAAACTCCTACTGTGGTAAACCCAGTGCCATAAACCCTTCCCAATTTTACCAGAAATTCTGCAATATGCCCCGTCCCAAAATGGGAAATCGGAGCTGGCAGTTTCGACTTCGTGGTTCAGCCGGTCCAGCCGGTGCCTCTGAACGAGCATTGTAAAGGGCATTGCACATGGTTTCCAGCTGGGCCTCGGTCTCAGGTCTCACCGGGTCTCACCAGGTGAGACGGTGTGCTGAACAGCTCGGCTCCCCCGCCAACTGTGAAGGCTCCATACTTGGCCTAGTCGATCAGTTAAAAAAGGCCGATGGCTGTGAGATTGTGATTTCATCAGATCTTCACCATTGATTTCAGTTGCCAAGCGATTAAAAATCAGTTGCAAATCAACATATGGGACGCTTCATAGTCGTCCCACTTTTCTTGGGGAATTTTACGAAGAATCCTGGATGCAATTTAAAGCAGCTGAAACTGAGTTTCCAGCAGAGGGCTGATGCCAAAAACACTGAACCATTCACCTAACCTACAAATCTGCTTTTGGAAAAAGATATGAAAAAGTGCTGTTCGCATGGGCGCTGTGTAATTTGCGCTAGCACATCTCGGAGCTCGCAACAAACATCTGGCCAAGTCATAACTGTTACAGCACTGTTCTCAACTTTTGAGTTGGCAAGTTGGGGTGACAGCAGCTCTTCAGTTACACTAGCTTCACTCTGTACATGTCTGACTTTGGATAAGCTTTGATCTAAGTTTCACCTGAGCAAAATGTCACCGGCCAAGGTGCAAATGTTTAACCACGGATCCTTGGATGCCACCCATGTCGAAGAATAACCGCATAAAAAAAATAGCCTTCCTCGCTTCCCCGGTGTTTGTTCCATATATATTCAGGTGATACTGTAGATATATATATATAGTTATAAATATATATACTTGTACATATAGTTATATACTTGTAAAAATATCTATGTATATCTATTTATTATTTATATACATATACATATGTAGAAATTATATATATATATACACATATGATCACATATTCACATCTGTACGTCTTGCTACATCGAATCCGTAGATTCGGAGTTTCCATTGGGGTTCCATTGGTTCCACCTCTCCCAGAGTGGCAAGGAAGGAGATTTCGTTCCTGAGATGCTTTGCGAACTGGAAAGATCCACCATTTTCAAGGGGTAAATCAACTATAAATCACCATTTTCAATGGGTAAATCAACTATAAATCACCATTTTCAATGGGAAAATCAACTATAAATCACCATCAATGGCTATTTTGACATAACCAGAGTGTCATCATTGAGCTGAGAAATCCATAGAAATCCCCATGACCCATGGATGCATGACACAGCCACGCCAGCCATGTGGGCTGATTGCCAGGGGGGAAAAAAGGCATCGAGATTTCGCGGGGAAGTCATCCGCTCCGCAACGGTGAAAGACGTGGGATCGTGGTCATGGACAAAGGATACAAAGAATCAAAAACACAAAAAAAACAGTGATTACCCTCTGGTAAATTAACATAGACCCTGGCAGTCATAGGACTTGGAAGATTAGTTTCCATTAGAAATGGGTTATTTTCAGGGTCAACAAGTTAATTTACCAGGGGGTAATGTTGCTTAGATTACCCATCATATCCTCATATAGTACCCATCATATTATCCCATCATTAATATGTTGAAGTTAAGTGATTAATGTTGCTTAGATTACCCATCATATCCTCATTTTGGATGCTTGGATCTGAAAAAAAAATCCCCACGTAATCCCCAGCGGCCAAGGAGCTGTGATTCAAAGGCTGAGGCACGGAGGAGAAACTGCCAGCAATAGTCCAGGCCTGGACAAGTTGGGCCCTGGGATTTGACCATCAAAAATGGCTTGGTTTTTTTTTATCATCTGGGTATGGGTCAATACCTATGGATACATTTTTAGTGGGATGAACATCCATAAATCCCAGCTATTTTGGGGTTCACTAGGTACCAGGGTTTTGACCCATCCCCATCTGTAAGCAATGGAGAAGCCCTAAAAATGGAGGCTCCAACCAAAAAATTGGCGTTTGACCATGTTTGACCATGTTAAAGTAAAAATGAATGTCGAGCTGTGTCCCGAGTTTTGGGATTCAACCAAGCTAAACCAAAAAGCTGGGGGTGTTTGATAGTACCCCCAAATTCCATGGGGCTGGGTGTCATGTCGGAGCCAAGCAAAGTACTACAGCTTCGTTACAGTCATTTCGAACATTCCAAGATATTCAAAGCATCTAAAATCTTGGTATTCAATGACTTGACCTTTCTCCTTCAGGACTTGGTACGGGCCCCCCAGCGACGGGCAACGCTGGCCGCAGGAAGCGAGTCAATGGAGGCAGTCATGAACCATTGCTTCATTTCCTGCAGGGACAGGGGAAGCTTGGGAGCTGGCGTTTGCTGTGGCTACTGATGGTACTGACCTGCTTGGAACTGGGGAGATCTCATGATCTCATGCAGTACCATGTGCCATGGTTGTGAATCAAGTACTCCATGAAATTCACATAGAAGTACTAACCATTCAAAGAATAGAGAGAGAGAGAGGAGACAACAATGGATAGTCATAATCCTAATTTGCGGGCGTTTCATTCGGACCCATCACAAGGGGGTCTTTAACGGCATGGATGCTTTTTCCAAATGCCAAGTTGTCCAACCCGCAAAAGTTTGAAATCAGAAGAAAACTGGTTTGCTGTGAAACAAATCATCCCACATGCAATATCTATACATGTCGCAAATTCTGTGCCACTAAAATTCAATCTCTCTGCATCCACTCAGATGATAATAATCAGTTGACTCACTACCTTTTTCCGCAGTGATGAAAGAAATCCAGCGATGATCCCCGGTGAAAAACTTCACACCTGCTGAATCCTTGGAAACAGCCAAGAACCAGAAAAGAACGCGGTAGCGTTCTGAAGTGTTTCAGGGCTGTGGATTGATTCAATGTTCACATCATTTTTGCTATGTTTTTTTATGGGCATTGGGGCTAAATGATGTGAAAATTGGATACTTTAGGAAACTGTCACATACATGATTCACCAATTCTTAGGCCATTCTATAACCACCCTTTGTTGGTCGATGTTGGTCGATTTGAGTCACCAAAAATGTGACCATGTGATTCAAAACAGGGAATCGGATCCTTTCCACATTAGCACTTTCCATATATTAATATTAGTACTACCCTCTGGTTATTTAACATAGCCATGGAAAATGGCCCATTTATAGATGATTTTCCCAGCTAGAAACCTCCATTTATAAGGGATTTTCCATGGCTATGTTAAATAACCAGATGGTAATATTCTTAAAAATATGGTTTTCCCCCAACAGTAGGCATCGGCCTCCAAGACACGTGTTCTCGTATCTCCCACGTGTTCAGCGCCTGAGATGTGAACTGAACCAGATGGGGAAACGATGCATGGCTAGCTATCATGGGATATATGACATGATGATGATTAATAAAATATACATATATATATACATATACATATATGTATTCAAGCATATCATAATGGTCAGGTGTGTCTGAAAATGGAGTATACTCTCCATTTCAAAAGACCCTTTGAGATGGGAAAATTGAGGTGTTCCCGTAAATTTTCAGACCCAGCTGATAAGAAAGAAGACCTATCATAACACCCAAAGGACAGTAAGTAACTTACTATGAATGACAGATGGCTTCATTAAATTCTATAGATTGATTATGATTGATTACTATCAATGATCTACCAAATTACATGAAAATTACTCTCTTAGTGTGGTTCTACCTGTTACCTTTTTGGAGTTTCTATATCAATGTGGACCCATCGTCGATGCCGATGCTGAGATGCCAACTGCTGGAGAGCCCGAGGAACCAATGCTTCCTCTCCTATCATGGATCGACACTGGGGATGAACCCGGCAGATCCTAAAACATGACATGGATCCTAAAATTCACTGATAAATTCACATTTAATTCACATTTATCACATCTCTCTCCGAAAAAAAGCCTAATTTGAAGTATGTCCTATTTCTGGATTTGCGCAAATATCATATATATATATTTGTTGATATACAGTTCGTCAACATCCCAAAAAATAAAAAAATGTGTTTGGTTGAGTCCTCAACTCTTTGGTATAGTGGTAAATGCCAATGTGTCATTGTTTTTCACAACCCCAGCTTGTGTTACTCAACCCCCGTTGTTGGGATTAACTTCCCAGTTCGGAACAAATCCACCAGGGCGTATTTATGGGCTAAATCTCCATGTCTATGGTTGAACTCCCATCTTAGTTAGGAAAAAAACACGGTTTTGGTTAAATCCCGTTGTACTGAAAGTTTCAATGCATAGAATTTGTTTATCTGTCCGTGAATTGAAAACCTTTCTTTAAAAAAACTTGAAAAAGCACTTTCAGATTTACCTAGAATTATGCAACAAAAGCTACTGTTTGCCCATTGGCCCCATTCATATCCATATTCATATGGTTGATTTATGTTGATTTGATCGGTTAATCCCAATTTTTCATGGTTTCTGTGGCCTTCTGATAGCGCTCAATGGCCCGAATCGCCGCTATTGCCTGGCTTTTTTAAGCAGTGAAATTGGGGGCTTGGCCGATCAAAAATGAGGTTTAACATGCTTTGACCATGGAAAATTGTCCTGCAACCATACAAGAACACCCACTTGGAAAAAAAATACATGCCACTGCAGGTATGTCCACCATGAATCCGACCCTAGCTACTTGTTGCAAACCAAGTCACTGCCCCGTTATCAAATGAAATGCAATCAATTGTTTGTGTCTGTGTTGTAACAAGTCCCTTGGGAACTTGCATCATGAATCGAGTCGTTGGGTGTGGTGTCTTTCTGCCATGTTGGCAACTTACACTCAGTTCCTCTCCAAACACACAAGGTTCAAGAGCCAAAGACTCCGAAGACTATTTGGTCAAGATTCAAATTGCTGAATCAACCAATGGCAGATCTATCAATGGATAAAGCCAACAGCGTCACCGGTGTCCCATCTCCAAATCTGAGTCCATCGAGATCATCTCCAAGTCGCATCCCAAACATGACCAGAAGACATTCACATCCAGTCCCTGATTCTCGTGTGTTGTTGACACGCGATCTGGAGCATGGTCCAACCTGAAGCACTGAAGATGACTGGAGCACAACGAACGTCAGGCGATTGGAAAACAATGATTCAATGTGTCAAGACCAACAGCACTGCTGTTAGCTTCCTCGAAAAACGAGAGGTCGCGGAATCGGAAATTTCAGGTTTCTTGGAGCCAAAAAAGCAACGACTCCAACGACCAAATCATGTTTGCCTTCGACATGCTGCCTCTCACTTTGGATGACGTTGACAAAGACGTTCCAAGTCACACGATTCATAGCAATCCTGAAAAAAGATTGGAAACCTGGAATGATGGTGGAAACATCATCGAACTAAAACCCTGAACAACTGATGTACAGATACAACTGTTCCATTTCTTTACAAAACCCCTATATTTTCACATTGCCAATGCGACGGCCTCAATTTCTCCGCATGATTTCATGTGCTCTGTGTGAAATGTTGGGACACCAATTCCACGGGATTCTTCATCACTCTCCATTCAGATGCCAATTTTGGGAGATTTCCCCCATTTTTTGAACCCAAAATGGAATATGTCATGATATGTTTTTTCCCCAGATCAAGATTTCAAGCCAAGTCACAGCTCTGCATTGAAGAACCTGCGGTACAACTCTGCGGCCTCTCTGGCCTGCACAGCACAGGTTGGATTGTTTTTTCAGCCTTCCACTGGTTGGATAACCTAAATCCCGGAAAATCACGAAAGTTTCGATATCCAAAAGAATTGCCATGGGGCTACAGTTCATTTTCAGTCGCACCCAAAATGCAAACCATGGAAATGTTTTGCTGGAGGAAACCTGTTTCGTTTTTTGCTGATCACCGCAACAACTGGCCGTTTGCAGGCACATTTGGCGCTAGAATGCTGTGCATAGAAGAATGTCACACGACTGCATCATTAGCAATTGATGGTTTCAACCAGATTGTTTTAAAGAGTCATCATCATCATCTCAAACAAGTTTGAACATATCTATCGAATCTATACATTCTTTTAAAAAAATACTGTGTGAAACGATAAGCCCAGTAAGTTAAATGTGAAACGCAAAATGCCAGCATCATTGCTCAATTTCCCATCATATCCCACATTTGCTGGTGAAATCTCGGTATTTTGAAACCAACTAGAGCCGTTGCTGCCTCTTGTTGTTCTTTCTCATGCCTCGCAACATTTTCAGACGGAATCTGACTCGCACAAATCGGCAATTTCCAAGCAACCACTAATGGCGAAAATCATCGTACATGAATAAATCATGGCAGAACTTGGGATTCCAGAATTTTGAACAATCACTGGGCGTGTGGCCGGCAAGGGCCGTTAAATCCCTCTTGTTGGCGACAAATTCCGTTGATTCCGAAAACAAACTAGGTATGTCTGAATACTTGGGGAAAGCTCCCAATTTCAATGGATTGTCATATTTTTCAAAATAAAACAAATGCAACTTTGGTGGGATACTCCCATATTTTCACACAGTCCGAAATGATTTTTGTTGGTTATAGATCCGATTACACCCTATTCTGGTTGGTATATTCCCAGTATATACCCATGATATACCCACTTATCTATATTTTCCCCATGAATTAGTAATAAAATGAAAATATAAAATATCCAATTATACACGTTGATACCCCTTTATTGTACCTTCTGAATGAAACAATGCAATGGAAAATTCACCATTGATTCATAGATTTTATATAAGTTGTTCCCAACTAGAATTTCCATTTAGTTCGGGTATTTTCCAGCCAGCCATTATATTTGATGGCACTGGAAGGTACCCATTATGTAATTTGACTACAGTACAGCCAATGATATCCCTATTATGGTTGGTATATTCGCAATATATGCCCAATATATTGGCCTGGCCCCATTGAATGGTAATAGAAACACGGCAAATACCAAGATATCTCGATTAATCGCCATGATTGTATAAGATAACCAATATTAATAGACATTATGTACCCATGCAAAATTATGAGTAATTAAGAAAAATGTCCATCACATTCCATTCCATTCCATTCCATTATATTCCATCATGTACCGATCTTCCATATTGTATTTATATATATATAGACACATACCCATTTTATACCCACTATGTACCTATTTTGCCCCCGGAATGTCCATGTCCCGGTCTTCTGCTTTCTGTACCTTGAACGGGCAAACGCTGCAATGGCAATGGCCGCACCACCGACCTGGCTTTCCCACGATGAAAGGCCCCCAAGGGCATTCCGAAAGGCCCGGGTCCTGCCTCTAAAACTCCGGTCATCGGGTTGCGCCATGCGAACCATCGCAAGATGTGGCAACAAAAGAAATCATGGGGCTTGAAAATGGGACAAAAACTGAGAAAAAAAATGGTGGATGGGATTTCATGGGGATAGAATGGGATCAAATGAAAAACTGACAGACATTGATGGGAATGTCCAGTTATGGGTTTTCTACAAAGAAAAACATAATGTGATGTTTTGTTCACTCTTCATTGGTCTTGAATGAAAACATGATGAACTGTTCCACGCCAACTGCCAAAGCACCGAAGTTCGGACAATTGTTGCGATTTGTTTGCACCAACGAACATTTTTTAATGATACAACCGGGTATGTGAAACCAAATCCCACCATGTTCTTAACTGCTAGAGAAAAAACATAATGTTCAATCGAAAGGTCAATCACTAATATTGTGACAAAAGTGACAAGTGTTGATTTCGGTTGTTTCTTGGAATTTTGCGCATTTCAGCAAATGCAAACAAAAAATGATAAAGTTCAACGCGTTTGAAACATGTTGGATTTAAACCATGAAAACGCAAAAACAAAGTGGTTTTTAAATTCGCACACACATTAGAAAAGAACTGGATCATTAGAGTGATCCGTCGGGAACTGAATCCCATAACATGCAATTGGACAAGATGAAAGACCTAACGTCATATGAAGGAATTCCGATAAAGTGGATCACGATCAGAAACTGGTTCAAATAGGCCCCACAGATGAATACAATCGATAAAAAAGATCACGACCAGAGTCTTGATCAAATATCCCAGTAAACAGATTGTGGAAAAACCGTGCAGAACCGAGACAACCTTCGAAAACTGGAGCAAATTTGAAATTTTGAGCATCTCAAAGAATTTGATGTAAGGGTTCTTGGCTTAGCCCTCTGCCATAAAGATAAACAAAATCAAGGTTGGGGTTCTTGGCTTAGCCTCTTGGCAGGAGTACGGAAAAATAATGCAGGTACAAGTGGTTGATCAGACCAAACATCCACCGAAATGCCACAGTTTCATTGGACTGGATAGGCAAATCGGCTCCAGTCCCCCTGCTCCTACGTATGAAGTAACAGAAATAAGGTAGAAATTTGACATCTGTTCAGATGTTCCACACACACACACCCTGCCCTAGCAGGGTCTTTTCTTTTGCCGGAAGAGCGCATCCATGCGTCACGACATCCTATGATGTTGGTTCAGTCGCACTCGGGTCAGAAGGGTTCGAGGATGCCAAAGCGTGAAGTCCCTGAGCGAGAGCTTGCAACTGGTCCATAGGCCGTAGGGGTTCCACGAGTGATTGCCGAAGCCAGAGCTGACCAAAGAGCAACTGGAGTAGCTGAGAGGCCAATGCCGGAACCGTAGATGCTGGGGACGTCGACAAAGGAAGTTGATTGCCGTAAAGTCGGTGTAAGGGTATCCTTCGTTTTGGAGTGGTATGTGGAAGAATGCCCTCCAGTAATCAGATGTGCGAAGAGACAGTGCATGATCACCAGTAAGCCGGTAACATAACTGCTCAGGTCGCCGGAGGCGGGTGAATCCATTGTTGTTGACCTCATTGACTCACAGTTCTCTGCGTTCCCCATTGTATGTGTAGGTGTAGATCTTGAAGGTGACAGTGTGGACGGTTTGCTCAGTAAAATATTCTCCCGCTTGTGAAGGTCCATGTGATTGAAGCCGGCCCGAGCCATGGAACTGAGGGTGATCCAGCAGTGCTTGGCCCTGGTCACTGCTACTGCAGTCGCCCAGTGCCTGGCCTCGCCTGTGAATCCTGAGCCTCCCCCAATAGGTGAAACAGGGGTCACAAAAATGGCATAGGTCCCAAGACGCAGCCCAAAAGTGCCGACTATTCAGGCGACCGCACCTCAGTTATCTACCGTGTACAGGGAGGGGCATGTTAAAAGGGAGGATTGCGAGCCAATACCGACCTGTCCAATCCAGGGGCAGGAAGGCAACGAACTGTGATGGGGAGGAGCCAAGCCCTCGGTGATGTGAGGGAATGCCTATGCAACCAAGTAAAAATAAAGTACTGATATGGTAAGACCCCAGGAAGTGTCAGGTTGACAAATCGAGAGCGCGGGATGCTCAGAGAGGTGACACGGGTGACACGGGTGAGACGGGACGACAGGGACAAAATGCTAGGAGAGACAGTGATTATCCCAAGAAGTATCAGTCAATTGTTTGATCTGCGGTGTGTTTGGGAGCAGCGGGTTTGTCCCGCAAGTAGTGACGCTTATCACCAGCGAGGAGAGCTGGCCAGGCCGTGTCCAACACAAACCTCGTCGGTGCCTCCCCCCTGCTGCTGCGGCTGCGTCCAAGAAGAGGCGCTTTGTGAAAACACGAGAGCGGCGTGGCAGCTCTTTTTCACAGCTCGGACTTGAGCCAAACCACACAGGTTTGACAGCTCAGTCACTCTTCTTCTTAGAAGAGTCGTGCAGAGTAAAACGCA
>Ga0126342_10008521_pt1 | contig 18394 bp, 20 predicted proteins | sample Cyp1metagenome_FD_92528 | JGI IMG/M metagenome (GOLD analysis project Ga0126342, IMG submission 92528) | Coral microbial communities from Lord Howe Island, Old Settlement Bay, Australia - Cyphastrea 1 metagenome | ecosystem: Host-associated > Invertebrates > Cnidaria > Coral ...
ATGTACAAAACACACCAGGTTCGGACCACTTTTGGAAGTTGCGATGTCGAAAAAGTGCACGCCGTTGTGGCGCGAAGCACATTTCCAAGTCAAAATGTACAAAGCACTTCAGCTTCGGAGCACTTTTAGAAGTTGCGATGTCGAAAAAGTGCACGCCGTTGTGGCGCGAAGCACATTTCGAAGTCAAAATGTACAAAACACCTCAGTGTCGGAGCACTTTTGGAAGTTGAGATGTTGAAAAAGTGCACGCCGTTGTGGCGCAAAGCACATTTGGAAGTCAAAATGTACAAAACACACCATTCGCTTCGCACAATACACTACATTACACTGCACTACGCTACCCTCCACTACACTACACTACATTACACTAATTACACTACACTCCACAACACTACAACTATAGCTACACAACTACACTCCACTACACTCCACTCTACTACACTACACTACACTACACTACATTACACTACACTACACTGCGCTACCTTCCACTACACTTCGCTACATTACACTACTCTACACCCCACTACACTACAACTACAACTACAACTACACAACTACACTCCACTACGCTAAAGTACACTACACTACATTACACTACACTCTACTACACTACATTACACTACACCACACTCCACAACACTACAACTATAACTACACAACTACACTCCACTACATTCCACGACACTAAATTACACTACACTACACTACACTACACTACACTACACTACACTACACTACACTACACTACACTACACTACACTACACTACACTACACTACTTTACACTACACTACACTACCTTCCACACACTTCACTACATTACACTACGCTACACTCTACTACACTACAACTACAACTGCAGAACTACACTCCACTACACTACGCTACATTACACTACACTCCACCACACTACATTACACTACATTACACTACCCTACACTACCTTCCACTACACTTCACTACATTACACTACACTACACTCCACTACGCTACAACTACACCTACGACTACACAACTACACTCCACTACACGAAATTACACTACACTACATTACACTACACTACACTACACTCCACTACACTACACTATACTAGATTACGCTACACTACTTTACACTGAATGACACTGCACCACAGATAGACAGGTAGACAGATAGACAGATAGATAGATAGGTAGATAGATAGATAGATAGGTAGACAGATAGACAGGTAGACGCTAGACAGACAGACAGATGAAAGAGAGAGAGAGAGAGATAGATAGATAGATCGATCGATAGATAGGTAGATAGACAGATAGATAGATAGATAGATAGATAGGTAATTAGATGAAAGAGAGAGAGATAGATAGATCGATAGACAGATAGATACATAGAAGATAGATAGGTAGGTAGGTAGGTAGGTAGGTAGATAGTCAGAGAAAGAGAGAGAAGAGAGGAGACCTCAAGCACCTTTCGGTCCATCAGTGGATTCGCTCTGCCATCCCGGAGTCACAACAACCAATCTCTCCTATAGGTTTCCTATTTTTGAAACTTCCGCCACCGCCTTGTGCGGTACTACTGGTAGATAATTAATGAGATACCTTCACCGTTTCCTGCAGAATCAAGAGATATTGGAATTCGGGGTGGGCGATTGTATGCACTAATTACTGCACTAATTAATCCTTGAACCAATCTCTGCAGGTGTGAATTGTTTGGGACACTTTTGGGCGCATGTTGAAGGTGGCATCTTCCAGATCCCTTACACCCCGAAGCATGGTCATGTTTCATCCTTGTCGTAGGACACCACTGACATTTGAAGCTCATGCTAATAGGCAGTTCCATCTTCATCATGTTCATCATGTTTATAATTTATAATATTGTTTTTACTAGTGGTGTTAATGTTGTAAATCTTGTTAGTATTGTTCATCATCATCATCATCATCATCAACCAGTGCCTAGACATGGAATAGACATGGAATGTGATGAACCCAGGCCAAAACACCCAGCATGTCAGCCTCGGATGGCTTGAAAAGCGGCGATGACGATGTAACTTGGTGAAGCTGACATAGTGGGAATGTGGGTTTGGAATAATGTGGCAAACCCAAAATAAACCTTCACTGAGGATGGATGAAGATGGTTGATTATTGGGTTTACCCCATTGTGATGTTCAAAACCTGTGTGGCATGATCAATTAGGGTCGAAGGCCGGTAATCATCATACAACGGTCCCAGATAAACGGACTGAAAGCATTGAGAATCGGAAGTCTGAAACTTCAGAAATGAATCCACTGCAGATGTGATCGAATTTCTTCAGGGCTAATCTTGAACCCTGAAAGGCCAGTATTTCTTTTACCATGCTCTTTGCTCCGCACCTCAGCCTAGGCCCGGAAACTGGCGGCAGAGATGGCGCAATAGCGGAAAAAACAGCCGGTGAATGGAAAACTATTTTGGTTTTGTGCAATAAATTATAGATTTATAGGAAATTACACTAGCCACTTGAAATGAGAAACCTGAGTTTTTGGCACGGTATCTAAGGATAGGCATGAGAGGACCTACTGGGTACAAGGTGTCGTTTTTCGGATGGGGGATGCCACTAGTGCCACTAGCTGCTGTAGATTTGGGTAATGATTTCATGTTTTGGGTCTCCCGGCTAGGCACCTTCTCCCAACGTTTTTGGTGGGTTGGGTTGAAAGCAGCCGCCTGAAGCCCGGCTCACAGCACCAAGATGCAGCCGGTGTTTGTTGCTTGTAACTTTCTGTCATGACAGGTCAACCATGGTCAACCCTTCAAAATTATGAGGGTCATTCGGAAAATCAATCCTTCAGTGAAGCAACTCGTTTTGCAGAATAGTTTTTTTCTGGCATGGACTGCCCGCAGATGTGATGCTCTGCATGAAATGGTGCTGGGCGTTTTGCTTGCGGCTTGTGCTTACACAGGTGGCACCCACGGAACGCAGCTGCCCTCAGTCGGGCCTATATTTTGATGCCACCTCGTTGCTTGAAGTTGGTGCAACTGTTCTATTGGGCTGGACAGCTGGACTCCGCTGGACATGGTTGGACGTTGAAGTTAAGAAGAGGATATCAACGGATCGCATATGATAGCATGTTTTCCCAAATTGCTATGATGGTGCATTCAGTTTGCTCTTTTGCATTGATGCTGCAGTAGTTTGAAACACATTATATATGGGTTTGGTTGTCAATGCTCACTAACACATGATTCTTTCCTCAAAAATCTCAAAAAGATTGGCATGTTAGGTTCATGTCTGATGCGTGTGATCTCAAACAAATTTAGACTCTTCACAACGTTTGTAATATTTATGTCAGCAGTGTGATAGTGCAATTGGTGGTGGTGTTACGCTCTGGTAAACTAACATAGCTATTTAAAATTGCCATTTATAGTGAGATTTCCCATGGGTTTGACTGAAAATAAGGTGCCCCTGGTGCCCCTCCAATAGATTCTTAGAATAATCCCATGAGAATTTCTATTTGAGTACACTGATATACTGTATCCCATTTTAAGATGTTCCATGATGTTCCATGATGTCCTATATTTTCGACCTATCTATGGGATGGCCATCCATTGCCATCCTTCCAAGGCTTCAATGCCGAAGTTGCAGCGACATTGACAGCCGTGCAGAGCTGGTGGCCCAAGAGGAGTGCATTTTTTTCTCACAACGAACAATGGTGATATCATGGGGATATTTAATGGGGATATGTGGAATAATTATGTCTATATATATATATATTGTATATATATATATACATGGAATATCATGGTATCATGGTGATATCGAATGGTTTGGAATGAGAAGATCATATAATATGAAATATGAATGGTATATGAACGGAATATTGGTGAAATAACCGCGGGTAATCTGTTACAGTTTGCTAGGGAAGCCATGGCCATGGTCGATGATTTACCGTTTCTAAAAGTGGTGATTTTCCATTTCAAACTGTTAAATTACCAGAGGATTTACTCGCTCATAGTGAACTTACCCCGGCCGATCCAAAATCTTGGGCTGCTAGACTGCTGCTGGATTTGCTGTAGGCTGCCAGGCTGCTGCCAGGCAGGTGCTAAACTGCTGCTGAACTGCTGCTACTTGGTTGTTGCCATGGGGTGCGGCCAAACTGCCAAACTGCTGCTTGACTGCTGCTACATTCCTCTTACACTGTTGCCGGGCTGTTGCCATGGCCTGCCAAACTTCTTCTTGACTTCAGCTAAGCTGCTGATAGATTGCTGCGGGACTGCTGACTGTTGCCGGACTCCTGCTCCGCTACTGCTAGGCTGTTTCAAAACTGCTGCTGGGCTGATGCTAGATTGCTGCTAGACTGCTGCTGGGCTGCTGGGAAGCTGCTGAGCGCGTGCTGCCAAACTTCTAGCCTGCTCCAACCTGCTGCAAGATTGCGGTAGATTTTGCTTCTGCAAAATTGCTGCTGGCCTGCTGCTGGGCTGTTGTTGGGCTGATGCTAAGCTGCTGGGCTAAATGGCTGCTAAATGTAACTGTTTTGGGCCTGAAAACTTTACCGAATTGGTTAGAGCAGTGGGAAACCCACCGTTGGGTGGGATTTGATCATGCCGGATATGTTGAATAATAGGTTGATAGATTGATTTTTAGGACCACATGTTTTTCTTAGGATATCTTTTATACATTTCCGGATTTTTGGGTCCAAAGATAGCAAGGAGGACCTTGCGAGAAATCCCTAAAAATAGCTGGTGGGTGGTTTCATTCATATGTTTCATATTGATTCCAATGTTCAATCATATTTTGCATGATGATCCCCCATTGATGTTTCATTTGGGATGGGTTGAAACCACCAGGGAGCTGGGAGTTTTAATTGGATTCCATGATGTTCATATCAAACAATAATAAACATATATAAATATTAGATCATATTAGCAACATATTACTTATACTGATACTGATACTTAATACTTAATCACATTAATTGATATTAATTATACTTCATGATGTTCCATCAATGTTTGAGGCAACAAACATAGATGTCTAGCGTGGCCATCCGCCAGGAGAACCCGGTCTTAGCCCGGCTCCTGGAGAAGTTGGGGAGTGACCAATGCCGTTGCGCCAGTGGCCTTGTTCCTTGGAGATTTCGACATCGCCTGGGGCGCTGCACATGGGGCCGGATATGCCTAAGGTATGACTTCTAACAGAACTTCTAACTCCATATTCTTCTAACATGTTTTACCCCATGGCTATCAAGTTCAGTGAGCGGGAAAGCGCTTTTAATCACCATTACAGGTTGATTCCCCTTGGCATTGATGATGGTGATGCAGTGATGCCAACCTTGATAGGCAGGCCATATGTTGCCACATTAGTGAGGGCCCCCACTCTCGAAAGCTGAACTCACAAGACTCGGAGGGTGACAGGGAAGATCACTTTGGCATATCAGGGGGCGTGGCGTGGTTGTGGCTTTTAATTGAATTTCCCATGCCGAAACTATTGCATTACCCTCTGGTAATTCAACATAGCGATGGAAAATCTCCATTTTTCCATAGGCCAACCATCGAACTAGATGATCTAAATGGGCCTTGGAATCCCTGGCTATGATTCTTCGTTAGTATGAGACCAACTGACAAGTCGAAATGCACTTCTGGAATGAACCCTGGGCGACTCACTTAAGTTTCAAAAATAGGAAACCTATAGGGGAGGTTGGTTGTTGTGAATCACGGATGGCAGAGCGAATCCACTGATGGACTGAAAGGTGGTTGGAGTTGTGTTTTTTGGAGTGGTTACAGTGGTTGCAGTGGTCAGCTGGTCGGGCACCTCACGCACAACTGCTGGATATGCTGGATGTAGTGTGGTGTAGCGCAGCTGCAGCTGTAGTTGTACAGTAGTTGTAGTTGTAGTGTAGTGGAGTTGTAGTAGTGGTGTAATGTAATTAATGTAGTTTAGATGCAGTTGCATTTGTGTTGGTGTAGTGAGTGCAGTGTAATCTAGTGTAGGGTAGTGTAGTGTAGTCTTGTGTAGTGAAGTGTAAAGTAGCGTAGTTGTAGTTGTAGTTGTAGTGTAGCGTAGCGTAGCGCAGTGTGGTGTAGTGTAGTGTAACGCAGTGTAGTGTAGTGTTATGTAGTGTAGTTGTAGCGTAGTTGTAGTGTAGCTGTAGTGTAGTGTAGTGTAGTGTAGTGTAGTGAGTGTAGTGTAGTGTAGTGTAATGTAGTGTAGTATAGTGTAGTGTAGTGTAGTGTAGTGTAGCGTTATGTCGTGTAGTTGTAGTTGTAGTTAAAGTTAGTGTAGTGCAGTGCAGTGCAGTGTGGCGTAGTGTAGTGTGCTTAGTGTAGTGTGGTGTAATGTAGTGTAGTTGTAGTGGAATGTAGTGTAGTTGCAGTTGTAGTTGTAGCTGTAGTTAGTGTAGTGTAGCATTGTATAGCGTAATTGAATGTAGTGTAGTGTATTGTAATCTAGTAGAGTGTAGTGTAGTGTAGCGAAATGTTATGTAATGTAATGAGTGTAGTGTAGAGTAATGTAGTGTAGTTGTAGTTGTAGTTGTGGCATAGTGTAATGTAGTGGAGCGTAGTGTAGTGTAGTGGTGGTTGTAGTTGAAACTGCTACAAAGCCGTCACATTTTCCTCGTTTTTGACAATGTACATAATGTACAGAATCCTTTGCACCTGCCACACGAAACGACATCTGAACGTCCAAAAGTGGTCCGAGAATCTCCGAGACCGTCAGTTTTTAACACTTTTGACTTGGAAACGTGCTTCGCACCACATCGGCGGGCACTTTTTCGACATCTCAACTTCCAAAAGTGGTCCGAACATGGTGTTTTGTACATTTTGACTTGGAAACGTGCTTCGCGCCACAACGGCGTGCAACTTTCCATTTCGACATGGCTCCGCACCCGCCGCTTTAGCGAGCCTACTTTTTTGACCCTGCTGAGCCACAAATCATTGGAAAAACACAGTGAATCGCGACTTTTCTACCTTCTCGCGCACCTGCATCTTCTTTCTTCTGGCTCTTTCTCTTCTCTGATCTTCTTTCTTCTGATCTTCTCTTTGCTGACTCTTACCACCTCTGCTTTTCCATCTGTCCTAATATTCTCGGAAGTTTGACTTCTAAACTTCCTTCGATAAGTTCATATGTTTAATATATATATATATAATTATATCACAAGAAAATCATCATTGATTTACTGGTCATGAAAAATGCATGGCTTGAATCCACCACCTCTGCCCCAGGTCCAGTGCTATGGCGGTGATCGCTGCACCGCCTTCATTGGGAATGGCACCGGCGCGGCGGCGCCCTTCGTGGCAAGGGGACCCTTCCAATGTGGCGCCTGTCCTGCGGTGAATGGCGTGCAAACAGCACCCACTCAGGAAAGGTCGGAGAAAGAATTTGAAAATGAAGAGGCAGATTGGTATATGTTGTACATGATTGTTGTTACTGTATATTTTGTTGTTTGCCACATGTTGTTACTATTTTATGTTTTGTTCGTAGCTGCTTGTTTGGATTGATATTGTTTTGCAAAATTGTGGAAGTATGACATGTTCAAGGTCCGGTTTGCCGGGATTTTGCGCAGGATCGGAGCCGATGTTTGCCATGCCTTGCAGATGCCTCTTAGCCACAGTGGGTAAGAAGAGATTCCCAAACCGTGATTTTTCCCTTCCTGCGTTACCAAAAGTAGCAATCGGAGTCAAGGATAACTAGCACGTTGTACCTTTGAGACCTACTACACCCACTAATTTTCAACATCGGAGCCCTTAAACAAACTCCATTTGGTTCAGGGATTTCCCAGGCAGCCATGCTGTACCGAAGGGTACAAGCCCCACGTTATGTTTGTTGTTTTGTTTCACCCCATGAATACTATGATTATACAGCCATATCAATATCATGTTCCGCCATACCCAACACTTTACCAAGTGACCTAAACCAACTTGGCCTGGATTTGCTGAAGATTTTTGGGGGGATGCGTCTTAAGCAAATCCAAGTTAGTTGTGATTAGTGTCATGGGGGATATGAACCTGTTGTTTTATCATCTTCAACCTGTGGTTATATCATCTTCATAACTCCGTGTTTAGGCTTTATCTCCAAAGTCTAAATTATACTGTTAATGGCCGCCTTGCCCACCAAGACACCGCACAGGCACCCAATGCCTTTTGCTGGATGGCTCAAATCCCTCACCGCTGCCCACTCCTTGAGCCAGAGCTGGTCTGGATGGGTGAGCCCAGAGGCCGCGTTGCAGCTGGTCTGGATGTCATGCCATGAGATGACTGGAACTGGGGAACCTTAGTCAAACTTAGGAAGTTTCACATACCCCTAACTTTAAAAATTGTTTTCCAATCGATGGCTTATCCAAGGCTGTGTAGCCACGGGTCCCTGGCCAAAAGTCTTTTTCAAGCCATGTCTCGCCGGATGAAAACTTTGCAAAAGTAGCTCTCTCCACCCCTAGATTGCGGATGTCCACAGGGCATCCAGGAACCCCGACAAAAAGGGGAAAAGCAAGCCCGTCGAGGCACGTTGTGAATCCGGACAACCTGACCCTTACTGTTCATTTCCCAAGAGTCTTCTAAGCCAAAACTATGATTGATATCTTCTGCTGAAGATTTATTTCTCAGGAGAAGTGGTTGCTTCCTTCATCCACCTGGCCCAATGTCTTTTGTCAGACCTTTCCTGCAAAACACGATTCTCATCAAACAAACCGTACCTTCCACTCCGTAAACACTCTATCAAGCTGGAGCTGTCCATGCTTTTTGTCAGACAGTCAGCCAATTCGGCGTTGGAATTGACCTATCTGACTGCACAATTTGCTCGAAGTCTTTCACGAATTAGAAGGCATGCTATGGTGGTGCGATGTTCTTCGCACTGAGGAATCGCAGTGCGAGTCAGGAGATCATATGCACTCTTACAATTTGTTACCAGGGCGGCCTTTCTGGCCTTGGCTGGGACTTCCTCAGGGTCTCCCCATTTGATTTCAGTTGCAGCCATTCTCAAAGTAACCGGATCCACAGCAAACGATCTACAGTGCCACTTAATGCAATTGCCTCAGCTCCAAGTGTGCTCCTTGTGACGCGGTGGATCTTTCTTGCTGATCCAAGCAATCGGTGCGATGACCGTCTTCCTATTGTTAAGCAATTCAGGGGTAGTTGCAAAAATCAACCCACCTTGATGAGCAAACTTTTCTTCCCCGGACAGAAATGCGGCATCAGAGAAAGCACAAAATGTGACTTGACTTGGCGCAATTGGGACTGTCATCAATGACACCTTATTGACCTTTGCCTCATGGAGAACTTTTTTTGCGCCAATCAAATCACTGACAGTGGCTCTTGGAACACAAGACTGGATTTCACCAACCTTGGCACACAGATCGGGTCGTGTGTGCACCGCTGCATACTGCAGTGCACCTATACCAAGCTTCTCAGCTGTGTAGTTTCTGCAGCTGTGATGCGACTTTGGGGTTGATTTTGTCTGTGTTTCGGGATTTCCAAGGGAGAGATCTTTTCGATATATTCAACCTGATCATACTCTATACTCTTATCATCACTTTGTTGAAATCTTATCCCCGTAAAGGTAAAGGACCCTTTTTCAAATGAGCCAAAATTGAACTTGTCTTTGATTCGTTGAAGTGAATCCATGAACACCTGATTGCCTCCACCTATCCCATCGTCTACATGGATGCCAAGAGATCCATGGACGCGCATTTGGTTGGCCTGGAATCCTTGGTCGACAGTGTAAACACACACGGATCCAGAGAGCAATGTGTCTCTAAATTTGCAATACCAGAGGTATGGCGCATCTACCCTGCCATAAGCCCCACCTTCCAAGCTACATTGGTCAGTTTCAGACATTCCAAGATGAATTCCTAAAAGTCGGCCATCTCCATCACCATGCAAAAAGGCCGTAGAAACATCAAAAGAGATGCGATCCCAACCAAAACTGCTAACCTGTTGGAGATCCATCTGACGACCATCCTTACTCAAAGTTGGTGAATCATTTTTGACGATGCCAACTCCTGGGTCGTCAAAGCAAATGACAAAAAGCCTGGCCTTGGCCTTTTGGCCATTTCTCACGTCAGCAGGCAGGTCAGTTGGCCCTGCACTTTTCCAAGAAAAAATCCATCTACATGGCATCACAGCAGACTCAGGGATTTTCCCTCTTGCCACTTTTCGCACGGTGGAATGTTTTAACCAAGCCCCTATTTCCTTATGTTTTGCCACGGCCATACGGAGCTGATCGGCGCTTTTGAGGGTACTTAGTTTGATTTCCCCGTTTTGTTTTTGGGCATCGGACACAAGCAACACACTTTCATCCGCTGACGCTTCACACAGCGAGCTGAGTTCCTGTTTTGGTTCAAGGGGTAGTCTATTTCCCATAAATCCGTATTTCCACACCCATCAAAAACCACCCATCCCCAAACAACACAGCACCACAAACATCATCCCCATTTGGAGGCTCCCCATCGGATTCAAAAGGTGTGTCAGATTGCGTCAGGAATTGGAACTTCACAGGGCTCAAGCTGTTTTTCTTCTAGGTCTCCCTCTTGGGATTCAGTTTCTCCTTGAGATTCTGCAGGACGTTCTCCCTCGGGTTCCATAGAGGACGGTGAATACCCAGGTGATTCCATCTCTACCTCATCATCGGGGGGGTCTCATCACCCTCAAGGTCTATAAAGATTCCACCCTTGAGATTCTGAGAGAAACTGGACATGGGTTTGACGTCAGTTGTTGCTTTCTCTCGGGTTGGCAAGCTCTTTCATTCTCGGAAGCTGGCCAGACGGATCTGCTCCGGAGACGCACGAACAAATCGTCCACTATGAGTGAGCCAAACATTACCAAGACCTTCAACAGCTACCACACTGGCTGGACCAAACCACCTACCTCTCTCTCCTTAGGTTGGTACCCTTCCTACGCCAATAGAGCACCCAATCTCCTACTTCCAATGGCCCTCTCAGTGGACAGCTTCGCCGCAACAGTGCACGGCGCATACTTGAAGAGTTGTCTGCATCAATGAATGCCTTTCTTGCTGAGGCTCTCAGTTCCAAGCTGGCTCGGAATCTGTCGCTGGCTGGTCCTCCTCCTTCAGCCATAGTAATGCCACGAACATCGGCATTAGAGGTGAGTGGTCCTGGCAACTTATGTGAAATCCCCAAAACTGCTTGTTCAGGGGAATAGCCCTTGATTCTTGACATGGAATTCTTGGCCTTGAACGCTGGGGTCAAAGCTTCCTCAAACTACAAGTTTGACGTAATTGGACGCTCTAGATCCATGCGGTCCAACATTTTCTTCACAATTGACCCATGTGCCTCCACCCTTCCTAATTGCCAGTGAGCATCCCCCACTGCCATTTTGATGTTGACATCCAAAGATTGCATATGATCCTGCCATAGTTCAGACCATAATTCACTGGCGGGATCGACATAGACTGTTTTTGGTGGACCTGCCCACAAAAGCCAGGATTGAAACGCTCGGATTTGAGACTCTGCGTCCGTGTTTTCAACTGAACTTCCCACATGAAACAAAGTGCCTTCATCAATCACATGAGAAAAAGAAAATTGTTGACCTTGATGGTTAGTCCAAACATCAGTATCAACACCAACCACTTCATGAAACCCAAGATCATCGTGGATGACCGCTGGACGCGCAGAATCAAATCCAACCTTGCTTTCCGCACAGCTGTCGCACTGATAGTCCCATGCGCCTTGAACAATTCGAGGATCGACATGTCGCTCTTTTAGAAACTTGACAAATCTTTCAGCTGTGGGATGACCAAGGTTATGATGCAGCCTTCGGATTTGAGACTTTTCTTCCCCCAATAGGTTCAAGAAACCAGGACCATGCCTAGCAACTGATGTGGGAACACTCCTTCCAGAAATGCTATCCCGTACATCCCCACTCTCATCCCCTTCATGACATGGTGGTTCACTTTCTTGGGGTGGTAATTCTGGTCTCGGGTTCCGATCACTATTGGACAGCTGTTCACTGATTGGTGGCTCAGTCCCAAATTCCCCGGATTCACAACACTCTTTGGAGGTGCCTCCCCCAGGTAACAGTCTCTCCCGAAAAATGGTGAAACTAATTTTTGCGGGTTTCCCTTTTCTAACTTGTTTGGATTTTGGGAGGTGAGTCCACTCTTCAGGTGGTCCAAGAACTTCAGCCTTGCCGGTTGTGCGATCTTTGATCTATTTGGGAGAAAATCCCATCCCAGAATCCAGTTGCTGCACAACCATGCTCTCCACGAGGGGGCCGCTTACTGGCATATCGCAGACGCTTGTGATCAGGTTCCTGCCCATCCGGAGCATCCTGACTTATATTTTCTCTCTTTCGGCTCATGACAGCTCCAGTTCATGATTCATCAACACCACCAACAAACAATTCTTCCCAAAGAACTGGGGGATTACCAAACCGACAAGCGATATACCGTGCAACATTCCTACCAAAACCAGATGAATACCTAGCTGCATATTCCGAAAGAGATATCCATCTTCCAAGATGGAAGACTTTGCCAGCAATTGGAACGTCGCTGTGGTTTCGCACAAATAGGCGATGATCAAACGCCTTGTGGAAGAGCCTCGAGGAAGTGAAGACGGTGGTCCTTTTTCGCAAAAAAATGTTACCACGGATCTTCCTTTGGACCTTTGGGGCAAGCAGTTTTCCTACTTCACACATGTCAAACACTGTGCATACTACGACCAATAATTTTAGATATTTTCACTTTAGGCACTTAATGAAAATATTAGTACTTATTCTAACTTGTCATCAAACTGATTTTCACTTATTTTCCCTTATTTTTGCTTATTTTGACTTATTTTTTTTGAAACTTTCAAAGGCTTAGAATTAATAATGCGAGGTTATTTTATTTTTTATATTTAGCAAAAACGATTCAATATAAGAAATAAATTCGTGGATAAAAGAGGTTGAAGGTTTACTTTTTTTGTTTTGAGTTTTTTTTTAAACAGATACTATCCCTTTCAGGATATTATATATCCGATTCAGGAACTATGCTTTTCAGGAACTATCCTTTCAGGTTATCTCATTCAGGAACCATCCTTTTCAGGAAGTCTCCTTTGCTGGAACTTTCCTTTACAGGAACCATCCTTTTCAGGAATCCTGCTAAGGAAAGTTCCAGTAAAGGAGGGTTCCTGAAAACTATGGTTCCTGGAAAGGAAAGTTCCTTCCAGTAATGGAGAGTTCCTGAAGAGGGTGGTTCCTGTAAAGGAAAATTCCAGCAAAGGAGAGTTCCTGAAAAGGATGGCTCCTGTAAAGGAAAGTTCCAGCAAAGGAGAGTTCCAGCAAAGGAGGGTTCCTGAAATGGAAAGTTCCTGCAGTGAATCATTGAGGTTGAATGTAGTTTCCTCAGGGGAAAAATAAAGGTACAAAAAAGAAGACATTCAGAAATTCAAAATTAGTAAATACAAAAAAACCATAACATTCAGAAAATTCGGAAAATTTAGAAAATTCAGAAAAAAACGGAAAATTGAGAATTTCGAACATTCAGAAAATTCAAAATTTCATTAAAATTTCTAATTTAATTTTAAAGGAAAACAATTCATAAAATTCAGAAAATTCAGAAACCCAGAAAATTCAGAATTTCTAATTTAAATTAAATGGAAAACAAATTAGAAAATTCAGAAAACCCAGTTTTTTTTTTAACTAAAAACCCAGAAAAGTAAAAAAAAATAGAATTCAAAATTAAATTATATAAAAGGAAAACAATTCAGAACATTCAAAGAAAGTCGAAAACCCAGAAAATTCAAAAAAATAACATAAAACCAAGAAAATTCAGAAAATTAGACTATCCAGAAAATTTAGAAAATTCAGAAAAGCCAGAAAATTCAGAAAACCCAGAAAATTCAGAAAAGTAAAGAAAAAGGTAAAATAAAACACAATTTCAAATAAAGAAAAGGAACAAGTATCCCCCTGAGGAAACTACAGTCAACCTCAATGATTCATTGCAGCAACTTTCCACTTCAGGAACTCTCCTTTGCTGGAACTTTCCTTTACAGGAACCATCCTTTTCAGGAACTCTCCTTTGCTGGAACTTTCCTTTACAGGAACCACCCTTTTCAGGAACTCTCCTTTACTGGCACTTTCCTTTCCAGGAACCATAGTTTTCAGGAGCCCTCCTTTACTGGAACTTTTTTATGCAGGATTCCTGAAAAGGGTGGTTCCTGTAAAGGAAAGTTCCAGCAAAGGAGAGTTCCTGAAAAGGGTGGCCTGTAAAGGAAAATTCCAGCAAAGGAGGGTTCCTGAAAACTATGGTTCCTGTAAAGGAAAGTCCCAGCAAAGGAGAGTGCCTGAAAACCATGGTTCCTGTAAAGGAAAGTTCCAGTAAAGGAGAGTTCCTGAAAAGGATGGTTCCTGTAAAGGAAAGTTCCAGCAAAGGAGAGTTCCTGAAAAGGATGGTTCCTGTAAAGGAAAGTTCCAGCAAAGGAGAGTTCCTGAAAAGGATTGTATCTCCTTTACTGGAACTTTCCCGTACAGGAACCATAGTTTTCAGGTATCTATTTCTCCAACTATTCCTGGGCAGCAACCATTTTCACCTCTGATCATTTGGTGGCTGTTGCAATCCAATTCCGTTGCTCAATCGAGAAAAAAGAGAAACATGCATTGAACTTATTTCCAGATATTTTCAGATATTTTCAAATATTTTCAGATATTTTTGAGTAATATTCAACTGTATCTGATTATATCTTTAATATCTTGTACTAAGTTCAAATAAAAAATAAGTGGAACTTAACGCAGAATAAATTCAGAAAAACAACTTAAACAAGATATCAGTAGGATACTAGCAACTTATTAGATACTTATATCCTCGTTAAGTGCCTAAAATGGAAATATCTAAAATTAGTGGTCTCAGTAGGAGTACCTTCCTTAATGTCCTTCACTTCAGGTTGATCGATTGCCTCGACCCCTGCGGCTGTTCAAGATGAAAATGACCCCCTACTTCCATTTGATGAAGAAACACCTCGTTGCACAGTTTTAAATGGACCCGTTGCTTTTCCCTACCATCGAGAACCTTGTTGGCTGTGCTGATGCTTCGGCCCATGTTTCGACGACTGTAGTTGCCCCAATGTTTTTTGATTCGAGTGACATCCAGATCTCTTTGGGTTTCTTCTCCATGATCCTCTTCCACAAAGCATCTCGGCCGGCTGATGTTGCTAAGTCCCCATCGTGAACAGTGAATCTTTCTGCCCGAAGTCCAAGTCGCTGACATTGTTCCGTTATTTGACAGTCTGGTTCACAATAGACTTCCAGGCTCAGGACATCCAGATGCCACCGTTGGGACCCTTCGCACTGCTTGGCCGAAGTTTTCCACAGAGACTGAAGTTTTGCCAGGTCCTTTTCAATGGTCAGTTGAGCACTTTCAATCTGCTGACACAGATGACTTGTGCTGGCACATCCTTTCACCATCTCATTCTGAATTTGAATTTCCTCCCTCACTGAGTCTGCAGCTCCTTTGGGTCGCTCGATCTCTCGCTGCATGCTGAACTCGGGAATCATCTTGTGCTTCTCGTCCTCCTCCATTGCCCGCTTGAGTGACCCCATTGCCACTGTTGTCCTTGGACTTGTTGACTGAGCTGCTTGAGAGATCACCTCCCAATCCACATTGCTGGGATGAGAGAGCTTCCATGGAGCAGCTTGGATCCTGCTTCGGATCTTCTTTTCCATCTCCACTTCCATCTTGTTCTTCATTTCCAGGAACCCGTTCTGTGCCACCACTCGAGCCCGAGCATAACTTTGGAAGCTCAGCGCCCACGGTGACACCAGTTTGGTGTGAGATGTCATGAACTGCACATACTTGTTGTCCTTGGAGAAGGCCTCTGCAAACGTTGATCCCTTCCATTTGCCTTCCGGAAGCTTCATCTCTCCCCATTCTCGAAGTGTGGAGATCCCCGGAGGTCGATGACTTTTGATCACCGGTGCCTGCTCGAAGCTCAGGCTGGGATCCTCGGGACCTGTCAGAGGAGTGTCCAGATGTGCTGACTCGTATGTCAGACACTCCGCAGCACTCAGTCCATGGTCCTTCACATAGGGGAGCGCCATAGTTGACTGGCAACGAGCTGGAGCTTTTCGTGAGGGAACACATTTTGACCGTCGTTGGACTGAGGTTGAGCCACTTTAGCTGCAGCCTTGCCACCGTTCAATTCAATCTCGCTCGGCTGTTGCTGCTGCTGATGTGTGCAATAGGCAATAAACTTCCCTACTGCTTTCCCAAGTGATCACTTCCTCAGAGCATGGCTGACCTTCCATGTTACACACCGCTTCAATCAGTTCTTTCAAAGAAACAGTAACCAAACCTTTGGAGTTCCTACACAACCGAACATCGCACTTCCACATCGGCACTCTCAGAATTGATTTGCTGACCAGAAGGTCAGCCCCAAGGAATTTCAGAAAGGCATTTGAAGTGAAAAATGGGGTCCATCCTTGCACCACTTCCAAACGAAACCATTTGGCACCAAACGGAACATAAATTGCCCCCAAACTTTTCAGGGTCCCATTATTCCCAAGTCCAAACACCGTTTCAGAACCCTGCCATTTGACCAACTTCTGATGTTCAGGTTTGAGGGATGCCAGAAGAGCACTCACACTCTTTTCACCGATGACGGACTTGCTGGCACCTGTGTCGATAATCCCAGAACCTGATGGTCCAAGTTCTTGGCTACTCTCAGTTTCTTGTGTCTGGGACCTGACAACACCAAAGCTGGTTTCCAAAGCCCGTCGAAACAACATTTGATATCATTTTCCATGCACTTTATCCCTAGACCTTGGGATAGTCATGAAAATGAATTCCTCATTAACGACAGGATACTCAGGTGGTACCCCAGGAATGGGCCGATGACCCCTGGTTTGTGCCTCCCAGGATGCCATGTGCTCTGCCGGAAGGCTTTCCACGATCTCTGCAGTCACCATGCCCTCATCAATGGTCATCACATTGGCCTCAGCACCACTTTGACGATCACGGTTTGGACACTCATCTTTCCAGTGTCCCTTCATGCCGCACAGCCGACATGTAGAGGAAGCAATTCTTTCTGCAAGGCTTTGACGATTTGACGACCCTTTTTGAAGCCTTTGCCTTTCTTGGTTTTTCCTTTTCCCTTTGCAGCACCACGTAGAGGCCAGAAACCACGGGCTCGCACACGATCTCTGATCTTTGCACCGGCCTTTTGGTATGCCGAGAAGGCCATAGAAAGTTCAGGTGATTCTTGACACACCTGAACGATATTCTCCTCAAACTCCTGGATGGCCAAGGCGTGTTGATCGCCTTCTTCAATCAGCGTTGCCAAGATGCTGTCCTCATCGGCATCTTCGTCGCCCATGTAGTAGGTCTCTTCCGCCTCATCATCCACATAGTTTATGGGATAGACCCGTTTTCGGGCTGCATCTCCTTGTCCCAAGACCTTGGTCGAGAAGCTTCGCATCGCTCCCTCGATTTTGTCCGGGTCATACCCATCTGACATTGAGATCACTCTCTTCTTGTCCTCTACAGGAAGTCCACTTTGTCTCAAAATGACAAATGCTTTCACCGCTTTCACAGTGGTCTCCATACTAACCTCTTGGAAAGCCACGTTGATGCGGTTGACGTATGACATCGCTGTTTCATCCGGTTTCTGGACAGTCTTGTAGAATGCCCGCTCAAAGGGGGCATAAATTTGAAGTTCTGCTGATTCTTCCCAAGTTTGCAGGGCAAGCAACAGCGTTTTGTACCCAGTTTTACCATCAGTGAGCTTGGCTGAGTCCAAGTTCTTCACCTGTGACCAAGCAGTGCCCTTGCATAGGAAAGCTAGCCTAGGAGCTAACATAGGCCGATCCTTTCCAGGACAAATTCCCCATAGGAAACGAACCTTGTCCGCATACTCCTTGGCATTGTCAACACTTGGATCAAACGTCGGAAGAAGGCTCCAAAGATTTGACCCCTTCTCCTCAGTTGACCCTTGGGAGGTTCCTTCACCTCCTCCAGACATCTTGAGTGTGACCACACACCCCACCTCCTAGTGTCCTCACCAGGTAGTAGAAACCCTTTTTCTAGATCACCTTGCCCTTGACCGCCTCGGTCTTCTCAAACTCCACCGGGCAACTCCGCTGCCAATTTTAATGGCCGCCTCGCCCACCAAGACACCGCACAGGCACCCAATGCCTTTTGCTGGATGGCTCAAATCCCTCACCGCTGCCCACCCCTTGAGCCAGAGGCCGCGTTGCAGCTGGTCTGGACGGGAGAGCCCAGAGGCCGCGTTGCAGCTGGTCTGGATGTCATGCCATGAGATGACTGGAAATGGGGAACCTTAGTCAAACTGAGGAAGTTTCACATTATACATACATATACATATACATACACATATATACATATGGTTAGGTTATTGCGTTGTTTTCGATCAACATACACCCTCACCCAACATCAAACAACAAACTGACGCAGTTTGAAGGCTCATGCGTTGAGGCTATCAATTTGACGCACTTTGTTGAAA